>Ga0209155_1000076_pt1 | contig 39957 bp, 37 predicted proteins | sample GraSoiAngelo_122_FD_185879 | JGI IMG/M metagenome (GOLD analysis project Ga0209155, IMG submission 185879) | Grasslands soil microbial communities from the Angelo Coastal Reserve, California, USA - 14_0927_02_20cm (SPAdes) (version 2) | ecosystem: Environmental > Terrestrial > Soil > Grasslands ... | reverse complement strand
TGCGAAGCGCCGCGAAGGAAGGTGAAGTTGGAAAGGCAGTGCAGCTCGGCGTAGGCGGGGAGGGGGGAATACACGGCTTCAGGCGAAAACGCCGTGCAGATACCATCCTCCCTCGCCGCGCCACTCGCGATAGATCCACACGAGCGCTTCGTTCTGCATGCGGGCAACGAAGTAGTCGCGGGCGACGTCGTCGCCATCCCACCACCCGGACTCGATGCGCTCCGGACCGACCAGCAGCTCGAGCGGCCCGTCATGATGCGGCACCGCCCCGATCTCCGCGAGCGGGCGTGGAGATTCCAGCAACCAAAATGGGCGCTCGCCGAAATCGAGTTGCAACCGTTTTTGTCCTGCATCGGCGATCACGCCTGCGCGCTCCGGGCGATGCTCCGCTCGGCTCGCGATGCCGCACACCGCTTCGGTGCCGAGACGCGCCCGCAGCCGCTCGACCAGGTGCTCCCATTGGCCGGGCGGTTTGCCTTGCTCGAGCGCGAGGCCGAGGTTGCTGCCGGGAAGCGGCACCACATCGTCGGCCTTCAAGGCGAGCTCGCGCACCGGCGCGGCGAGCTCGAGGTTGGAGAGCCGCTCGCGCACGAGCAGCGTGAAGTGCTCGGCGTCGCGGGAAGGCACGACCAGGCCGATCGCGATTTCGGTCGGAGCCTTGTCGCGGTGCCCGAGCCTCAAGACGAAGCGCTGCACGCCGCCCGAGCGTGCGGCGAGATACCCGGCGAGCTGGACGATCAGCCGCCTCGCGGCGAAGAGCAGCGCCTCGGCCTGGGTGACTTCGGCGGGAAGCTCGATCGCCGCCCCGAACCGCGCCGGCGGGACAAAAAAATTCCGCGGATCGGGAAGCCGCCCGAGCGCGCGGTCGGAATCGTCGAGCAGCCTCTGCCCGAAGCGCCGCGCCACGCCTTCGCGCGGCAGCGCGCGCAGCTCACCGAGCGTGCGGACGCCGATCGCTTCGAACGCCGCCAGCGTTTCATCGCTGCAGCGCAGGACCTCCAGGGGCAGCGCGGCCAGCGCCGGCTCGAGCTCGGCGCTCTCGCCGATGAATTCCTGCTTTCCGGCCCGGGCGAGCCAGAAAGCCGCGCGCGGCGTGGGGGCGCCCGCGAGCACAGAGCTCCAGCCCATTTCTGCCAACCCCCGGCGCAGGCGCTCGAGAAGCGATTCCAGGCCGCCGAAGAGCTTCAGGCTACTCGAGACTTCGAGCAGCACGCCATCGGGAAATTCGAGCGCCACGCCCGGTGTGAATTGCGCCGCCCATCCGGCCACGCCGAGCAGCGCTTCGGTTTCCGTCGCGGGGTCGCGCGGCGCAATGCGCAAGGCGGGCGCGAGAGCGAGCGCCGCGGCTACAGCCATGCCGGCGCGAACGCCGCGCCCGAAGGCCTTGCGGTCGCAGGCGAAAACGCGGTGCCGCTCTTCGAGCGCGAAAGGCTCAGGCGTGGACGAGCCGCGCAGAAAAATCTCGAGCGGCAACCGAGGCAACCGGATGGCGATCCACATGATGGCTTTTGCCGCGTGCGGCGGGCGGCATCGACGGCAGCAGGATGGGCTGAGCGAGGGGGACACCGCGGCGCTTCAACACGCGTACCGCAAGGCCGCCGTCGCTTGTGGCTAGCGCGATCCGCAGCGGGGCGGGAGATGACTCGCTCGCAGCCTCCGGGACCCGGAACAGAAAAGCAGGTGCGCGACCGCCTTCGGCGGCGATTTGAAGGCGCCTCAGCTCCGCGTATTTCGCGCCTTGAGGCCAGGCGAGCACCGCGCCGCAGGCGTTCGAGGCAAGCGCCTGCTCGGTTGCCCAGAGCGTTTCTTTCGGCGAGGCAGTGCGCACAATGACGAGGTTCGCGAGTTCGATTCCCGCCGCGGCGAGAGCCGGCGCGTAGGGCAGGTGAGGCGGCGCGATCCAGACGAGCCGCAATCCGCGCCGGGACAGCCCCGCAAGCGCAGGTCCAAGCAGGCGCAGCTCGCCGATGCCTTCGTGCGCAAGCAGGATTTCGGTCAGCGCTCCGGCAGGCCAGCCTCCGCCGGGAAGCCCGGCGTCAAGCCCGGGAAATCCGCAGGGAAGGGTCGGCGCGCCGGTCCGGCTCAAACTGTCGCCGCGCCAGATGTCGGGGCGATCGAGCAGGGCGGCGAAAGAGATAGGCATGCTCGCCATGGATCGCGGCCGGTGGGAAAGCGGGCGTCAAAGAGGCCTGCGGATCACGCCGACGCCGAGGCCTTCGATTGCAAAATCGTCCTCGCGCAGATCGACGACGATAGTTTTGAACTCGGGATTTTCAGGGAGCAGCTCGACGGTGTTGCCGCGGCGGCGCAGGCGCTTCACCGTGACCTCGTCGTGCAAGCGCGCCACCACGATCTGGCCCGAGCGCGCCTCGCGCGTGCGGTGCACGGCGAGCAAGTCGCCGTCGAGAATGCCGGCATCGCGCATGCTCATGCCGCGGACTTTCAGCAGGTAGTCGGCGCGCGGCTGGAACAAGGCGGGATCGACCTGGCAGCGCCGCTCGACGTGCTCCTCGGCGAGGATGGGGCTGCCTGCGGCGACGCGGCCGATGAGCGGCAGCCCGAGGCCGTCGGTGAGACGGATGCCGCGCGAGGCGCCCGGAGTCAGCTCGATCGCGCCTTTCCTCTCCAGCATGCGCAGATGCTCTTCGGCGGCGTTGGGCGAGCTGTAGCGGAATGCGTTCGAGATCTCGATCCGGGTGGGCGGGAAGCCGGTCTTCTGGATGGCTTTGCGGACGAAGTTGAGGATTTTCTGCTGCTTGGGGGTGAGCTCTTCGGTCATTGGGGCCTCCGTATCTGTATTTATATACAGTCTTCGCCCGCTTGGCAAGGGGCGTATAATCCGCAGCCCATGGCTCAGCCCTACGAATCCGATCTCACCCGGATGATCCGCAAGCTGCTCCAGGACAAGCCGCACATCGTCCAGGAGCAAAAAAAGGGACGAGCCCTGTGGTGGGACCGGAAGCTCGACCCCGAGGAGCTGAAGCGCACCCGGGAATCGAGCGTCAAGCAGCAGGCCTACGTCTATCAAAACAAGGTCTGATTCCGGCCTCCAGGCGTTCGCAGCGGCCTTCGCGACCTGCGTTGCGCTTTGCGGCTGCGCTCCACCCCGCGGTTCCGCTTTCAGCATGGAATCCCCGCCGCTCCCGGCGGATCCGCTGCTCGCGTCGGCTCTCGTCGGGCGCGGCGACAGCCTCGATGAGCGCGAGCGAATCGCCGAGCTCAACGAGAAACGGGATTGGGACGGGCTATTGCGCTACGCCGAGGAGCGGCAGCGCCGGGATCCCGATGGCTCCGATTGGGGGGTGGTCGCCGCCTACGCCTGGATGCGGCGGGGCGATTATCCGAAGGCGACCGCGGCACTCTCGAGGATCGTGCAACGCAACCCGGAGGACATCGGGGCCTGGAACCTGCTCGGGGAGTCCCAGCGTCAGGCAGGGCAGCCGGGCCAGGCGGTTCGCACCCTGGAGCGCGCGAGCGCCATAGGCCGAACCTCCTTTGCGACCTTTTTCCTTCTCGGAGAGGCCTATCGCGATTCCAATCGGCTCGACCGCGCGGTCACTGCCTATCGGGAAGCCGCGCGCCTGGAACCGGATTTCGCTCGCGCGTGGTTCGAACTGGGCGCTGCCCATGTTCGCATCGGAGAGCGGGATGAAGTCCCGCTTATCCTCGGGCGGTTGGAAAAGCTCGATCCGATGCTGGCGGCAGAGCTCAAGAGGCGCCTGGAAGCCAAGCCGCAGCGTCCCTGATCTCGGGGATGTATTGGCGCATATGTATATTATGTCAAATAGTGTATCGGGTCAGCAACACTTAAGGTTACTTCTAGGCTCGCCTCCCCGCTTCTTTGAAAAGGCTGAAGAAATTACGCGTGGTTGCTGAGGCCAGCTCGTCCAAGCGGATGCCTCGGAGGCGGGCCACTTCTTCCGCGACATACCGGACCAGCGCGGGTTGATTGGTTTTTCCCCGGTGAGGGACGGGCGCGAGATAGGGGGAATCGGTTTCCACGAGTAAGCGCTCCAGAGGGATCGCGCGGGCCACATCCTTTAGCGCTGCGGCGTTCTTGAAGGTCACGATGCCGGAGAACGAAATATGGAATCCCAGTGCGATGGCCGCGTCGGCCACCGCTTGAGACTCGGTGAAGCAGTGCATGACCCCCCCTACTTCGGCCGCCCCCTCTTCGCGCATGATGGCGAGAGTGTCCTCGGCAGCCTGGCGCGTATGGATAACGAGCGGCTTGCCGCATTCGCGCGCCGCGCGTATGTGAGCGCGAAAGCGCTCGCGCTGCCACGCGAGATCACCGCTTGAGCGGTAGTAATCGAGCCCGGTCTCGCCGATCGCGATGATCCGCGGGTGGCGTGCGAGCTCGACCAGCCGCGCCGGATCCACCTCGGTGCGATCTTCGTGGTCCGGATGCACCCCGACGGTCGCGAAGAAATTATCGTAGGCCTCGGCGAGCGCCAGCACCTTGGGAAACCCGCCGAAATTGACGCTGATGCACAGGGCGTGCGTCACGCCGTTCGCACGCATCTCTTTGCGCACCGCGTCCATCTTGCCGTCGAATTCCGGAAAATCCAGATGGCAGTGTGAATCGACCAATTCCGGAGCCGGACTCGTTTTCTCGCTCACGGCCGCGCGACGAGCCGCTGATACTGCAGCAGCAGATCCTCGACAAAGAGCTTCGCGTTGAGCGGGTGCCGGGCGAGCGCCCGGGCTTGCGCCAGTCGGCGCAGGTAGGCGGCGATATCCGCAGGGTCGCAGTGACGTGCCATATCCGAAATCACTTCCTCATGGTTCAGGCTATACCGTACCCGACCTGCGACTCGGGCGAGCAGCAGGTCGTAGGTCCATCGCTGCAGCCACCCGGCCAGATCCCACAGCGGAACGCGCAGAACCGTTTCCGCGAGAGCGATCGGGTCGAAGCCCGGATTTCCAAGACTCTCGATGAAGACCAGGCGGTCGGGGTCCGTGCCGGCGGCCTTGAGCGCAGCAAGCGGCGCGCCTCCGGCGCCGGCCAGCGTCGCCTCGGGGTGCTCGAGGCCCTGCTCCTTGAGCCAGCGAAGGACCGGCTCTGGCGGCGGGAAGGGCAACGCAAACCTCAAGCAGCGGCTTCGCACCGTCGCGAGCAGGCGCTCGGGCTGCGTGGTGACGAGAAGGAAAACCGTGGCAGGCGGAGGCTCCTCCAGGTTTTTCAGCAGCGCGTTCTGTGTGTTCGCGTTCATCGCTTCTGCGGGATAGACCAGGATGACGCGCAGACCCGCCCGATGCGTTCCCACGGCGAGGAAGTCGGCGAGCTCGCGTACCTGCTCGATGCGGATCTGCTCGCTCTTCTTCTTCGCGGGCTCCGCGCCCTCCTCGCCGGGCTCGGGCGCCATGCTCTCGGGCACGATCAGCCGGAAGTCGGGGTGATTGCCGAGCGAAAACCAGTCGCAGGCGCGGCAGGCGCCGCAGGGCCGCTCGCCCGGCCGCGGATCCTCGCACAGCAGCGATTGCGCGCACGCCTGGGCGAATTCGAACTCGCCCAGGCCCTCGCCGCTCTGTAGCAGGATCGCGTGGGGCAAGCGCTCCCGCAGGCGGGTCCAATTCTTCCAGGGCTGTGCCTGCCACTCAAATATCATTTTTCAACGTAGGGTCGAAACTATATCCTCGACATCCTTCCTGACTTCGGGCAGGGACCTCCCCGACTGGACCACTCTCATCCTGCGGGGCTCAGCCGCAGCGCGCGCTAGATACGCAGCGCGGACGCGCTCGAAGAAGGCCTTGCTCTCGAGCTCGAAGCGATCGCCCCGGTTCTTCGCAAGCCGCGCGAGCGCGACCTCGACCGGCGCGTCGAAAACCAGAGTCAGGTCGGGCTGCAGGCCGCCGTGAACCCAACGCTCGAGCGCCGCGATGCGATCCCTCGCCACTCCACGTCCGGCGCCTTGATACGCATAGGTGGCGTCGGTAAAGCGTTCGGAAACGACCCAGCTCCCCGCGGCGAGGGCCGGCGCAATCAACTGCGCGATATGCTCGCGGCGCGCCGCAAACATCAAGAGAGCCTCGGTGTCGATATCCATCGTCTGGGAGAGCACGAGCGCCCGCAATTTCTCGCCCAACGGCGTACCGCCCGGCTCGCGCGTGACCACTATGTCCTTTCCGCGCCCCCGCAGGAAATCCGCTATCCCGCCGACGTGCGTACTCTTGCCCGCACCGTCGATGCCTTCCAGGGTGATGAACTTGCCGCGGCTCATCGGCCGGAACGCCGGCGTGCGCCGGGCATTTGGTATTTGCCGACGGCGCGGTTGTGCTCGACGAGCGTTCTTGAGAATTCGCTCGTCCCGTCCCCGCGGGAGACGAAATACAGGGCGTCGGTCTGGGCGGGATGCATCACGGCCTCGAGCGACGCGAGTCCCGGCATCGCGATCGGATGCGGCGGCAGACCCAGCCGCGTATAGGTGTTGAAGGGCGTGTCCGTCACGAGGTCCCTCTTGCGCAGGTTGCCGTCGAATTTCTCGCCCATGCCGTAGATCACGGTCGGATCGGTCTGCAGCTTCATCTTGCGGCGCAGGCGGTTGGCGAATACCGCCGCGATCATCGTGCGGTCGCCGGCGCGGCCGGTCTCCTTTTCGACGAGTGAGGCGAGGATAAGCGCTTCGTACGGATCTGTCATCGGCAGATCAGGGGCGCGACCGGCCCAAGCGGACTCGAGCCGCTTTTTCATCGTGCTGCGGGCCCGCGCGAGAACCGCGAGATCGCTGGCGCCCTTGGCGAAGACGTAGGTATCGGGGAAGAACGCGCCTTCCGGAAGCACCCCGGGGGCTCCGAGCTTCGCCATGATCTGCGCCTCGGAGAGGCCCGCCGAGTCGTGCCTCAGGTCGGCGTGCGCATTCAACGCCTCGCGCACCTGGCGGAAGTTCCAACCTTCGACCAGGAGAATTTCCGCTTGCGCGTATTCCCCGCGCGTGATCTTGCGAACGAGCTGGAGCGGCGTCACCCCGTGCGACACCTGGTAGCTGCCCGCCTTGACGCCGGCGCTGGCGCCGTTGGCCCGCGCGAGGAGAACGAACTTCCATTCCGGCATCGACAGCCCCGCTTCGATGATCTGGCGCGTCGCCCCTCGCAGCGTGCTGCCCGGACGGATCGAGAATTCCACGGTCGGCGAGGCGAGCTCGATCGGGGAGAGGGCGAACCCGATCAGCCACGCGCAGAAGCCGAGCACGGCCGCGAAGGCCAGCAGGAGCAATAATTTCAGTCGTAACAGCATCGATTTCGGCAGGGAACGTCGGGCTTGACTACGCTCGTATAATAAACGTTAAACCACCGGATCATCAGATGAGCATGCCGTTTCAAATTGCCGAAGCCGCAGGCCGAGCGGACCCCGATCTCGTCGCGGCGCGATCGGGAAGCGTCCTCGCCTTGCTCGGCCACTTGGGCGTGCTCCAATTCAGCGGCGAGGACGCGGAGAGTTTCTTGCAGGGACAGCTCAGCTGCGATGTGGCGGCCGTCGGATTGCGATCGAGCGCGTACGGCGCCTATTGCTCACCCAAAGGCCGGATGCTCGCGAATTTCCTTCTGTGGCGCGAAGAGGCCGGCTTCCAGTTGGCCCTGTCGCGGGACCTTACCGCTTCGATCCACGCGCGCATCTCGAAGTTCGTGCTGCGCGCAAAAGTGAAAATCTCGGATGCCTCGGACGCGATCGCACTGGCTGGCGCGGCGGGGCCGAAGTCCGAGCAGGCGCTGCGCGAGGTGTTCCCCGATCTTCCTAAGGAGCCGAACGAGGTTTCGCATCGATCGGATACCGGCACGGTCATCAGGGTGAAGGATGGCAGGTATCTCCTTGCCTTCACGCCGTCGAGCGCCGGCGCGCTCCGGCAACGGCTTGCGAATGTTCTCGTTCCCGTGGGCGCGCATGCGTGGCGGTGGCTCGACATCCGCAGCGGCGTGCCCCTGGTAACCACCGCGACGCAGGACCGGCTCGTTCCGCAGATGGCGAATTTCGAGCTTCTCGGCGGAGTCAGCTTCAGCAAGGGCTGCTACACCGGACAGGAGGTGGTCGCGCGCATGCAGCACCTCGGCAAGCTCAGGCGCCGCATGTTCCTCGCCAACGTCGCCGCACAGGCCGAAGCGGGCGACTCTCTCTACAGCGAAGATCTCGGCGACCAGGCGAGCGGGATCGTCGTCAACGCGGAAAGCTCGCCCGACGGGGGGCACGACCTGCTGGCGGCAGTGCAGACCGCGAGCCGCGAGGGCTCGACCGTGCGCCTGAAGTCGCTCAGCGGGCCCGTGCTCCGCTTCCTCCCCCTGCCCTACGCCGTCGCGTGACCCTCAGCTTCTACATCTACTATCGCGTGCCCGCGCAAAACGCGGAACGCGCGCGTGCGGTGGTACGCGAGCTGCAGCGCGAGCTCGCCGGAAGCGCCGGCATCAGCGGACGGCTCCTGCGGCGGCGCGACGATGAGACGACCTGGATGGAGATCTACGAAAATGTCCAGGACGGGGCGCGCTTCGAAGCCGAGCTCGCCAAGCTGGTCGAGCGCCGGGGGCTCGCCGCGCTGCTCGTCCCGGGGTCGTCGCGGAAGCAGGAAGTCTTCCGCAGCTTCTGATCGCCGTGTGCCTGATCGCGTTCGCTTGGCGCTCGCATCCGCGCTACCGCTTGGTCGTCGCGGCCAACCGCGACGAGTATTTCGGGCGCCCGGCTGCGCCGGCCGGGTTCTGGGACGAGCAACCGAATGTCCTCGCCGGGCGCGATCTTGAAGCCGGAGGCACCTGGCTCGGTATCACCCTGGACGAGCGATTCGCTGCGCTCACGAACTACCGGAACCCCGCGGACAAGAAAACCGGCGCGCCCTCGCGCGGGGCGCTGGTCGCCGATTTCCTCACCGGAAGAATGAGCTCGCACGAATACGTGCCACTCGTGGAAAAGCGCGCCGCGGACTACAACGGCTTCAGCCTGCTCGTGGGAGACGCCGCCTCGATGTTCTTCTTCTCCAACCGCGGCGGGCGCGCGGCGCGCGTAGCGCCGGGCGTTCACGGCCTGTCGAATCACTTGCTCGACACACCCTGGCCCAAGGTCGAGAAGGCAAAGGCAGGGCTTCTCGCGCTGCTCGACGGACCTTTCGACTTCGAAACGGCGTTTGGACTCTTGAACGATACCGGGCGCGCCGCAGGCAGCGAGCTTCCCAGCACCGGAGTGAGCCTGGAGGTGGAGGAACGTTTGTCGGCGATCCGCATCCTCGCGGTCGGCGGATACGGAACGCGGTGCTCGACTGCCTTGTGCTTCACCCAGGGCGGCAGGATCGAGTTCCACGAGCGCAGCTACACCGAGGAGGGCGGCGTGAGCGGGACGGTCAGCTATCGGCTCACTCTCGCGCAGGGAAAAGCTCGAGCGTCATCTCGACGTGCGGAATCTCCGCCTCCAAAAACTCCTCTCCGCGCTCGTTGAATCCGAAGCGCCGGTAAAACGCCGCCGCGTGGGTCTGCGCGTGCAGCGTGACGCGACGGAAAGAGCGTTTGCGGGCCCGCTCGAGCAGGGCTTCCAGGAGCGCGGTGCCCACTCCGCGCCTGCGCCATTCGCCGAGGACCGCCATCCGGCCGATCCTGCCGTCGGGCAGCAAGCGCGCCGTCCCGATCCCCGCCCCGCGGAAATCGCACGCGACGGCGTGCTCGCAGCGCTCGTCCCAATCGTCCAGCTCGAGCTCGCGCGGGACCTTCTGCTCCTCGACGAACACCTGTTCCCGAATCGGGCGCGCAAACGGCAGGGCTTCGGGCCAGTCAAGCACTCGGATGGTGAACGCTGCGCGCATTTCCCATCAGTATAATTGGCAAACTGGAAGGCGATGAAGAGTCTCTGGAGCGATCGGGAAGCGGAGCAATTCCGGGGCGACCTCGGCCTGCGCGTCTACACCTCGCGGCTGCTCGGCCGCGACAAGTCCTTGGTGCTGCACGGCGGCGGCAACACCTCGGTGAAGATCCGCGAGAAAACCTTGTTCGGCGAGGAGGAAACGATCCTCTACGTGAAAGGCAGCGGCTGGGACTTGGAAACGATCGAGCCGCAGGGGTTCTCGCCGGTGCTCCTCGCGCACGTGCTGCGTCTCGCGGAATTGCCCTCGCTCTCCGATCCCGAGATGGTCAACCAGCTCGTCACCCACATGCTAAAGGCTGCTGCCCCCGCACCCTCGATCGAGACCATCCTTCACGGGTTGATGCCGCAAAAGTTCGTCGACCACACGCACGCCGACGCGGTGCTCTCGGTGACCAATACTAGGGACGGGGAAAAACGCATCCGCGAGATCTACGGCAAGCGCTGCGTGGTGATTCCCTACCTCATACCCGGATTCGATCTCGCACAGTTCTGCGCCAAAGAGTTCCGCGCCCGCGGAACAAAAGACACCGTGGGCATGGTGCTGCTGAACCACGGCATCTTCTCCTTCGGCGAAACAGCCCGCGAATCCTACGAGCGGATGATCGAGCTGGTGACGCTCGCGGAGGAATATCTCGATTCGAAACGCGCCTGGTCGGTATCGACGAACCATTTCACCGCCGGGACGGCCGACGCCAATGCTCAGGCGACCCTCAGACGTAGACTCTCCGATACGGCGGGCGCGCCGCTCATCCTGAAGACGGCGATCAGCGAGCGAACGCTCGGGTTCGCCCAGCACCCGGAGATCGCACGCATCTCGCAGCAAGGGCCGGCGACACCCGATCATGTGATCCGTACGAAGCGCACGCCCATGCTCGGTACTGATGTCGACCGGTATGTCGCCGAATACCGCCGCTATTTCGGGGAGCATGCGCCGAAAGCGAAGGAACCCAAGACCATGCTCGACCCGGCCCCGCGGGTCGTGCTCGATCCAGCCTTCGGTTTGGCCACCGCGGGCCGCACGGCGAAGGACACCGTGATAGTGGAAGAGATCTACGACCACACCATCGACGTGATTCTGCGCGCCGAAGCGCTCGGCGGCTTCCAGGCGCTGGCGCCGAAAGATATTTTCGACGTCGAGTACTGGGATCTCGAGCAAGCGAAGCTCAAGAAGGGGGGGAAGCCGCAGGCTTTTTCGGGCGAAGTGGCGCTCGTCACCGGCGCGGCCTCCGGCATCGGAAAAGCGGCCGTGGAGGCCTTTCTCGCCCGCGGTGCCGCCGTCGCTGGACTCGACGTCGACCCCAGGATCGAATCGCTCCACGCCCGCCCGGATTTTGTCGGGCTGCGCTGCGACGTGACCGACGACAAGCAAGTGGAGCTCGCGATCGGCCGCGCCGTCATGGCTTTCGGCGGCATCGACATGCTGGTGCTGAACGCCGGCATTTTCACCGCGAGCCGCAAGATCGCCGATCTGCCGACCGAAGAGTGGCGCAAGGCGATGGCCGTGAACCTCGATGCGAACCTGCTCCTGATGCGCATCTGCCATCCGTTCCTGAAGCTCGCTCCCCACGGCGGGCGTGTGGTGGTCATCGGCTCGAAAAACGTTCCCGCGCCCGGCCCGGGCGCGTCCGCCTACTCGGCTTCGAAGGCCGCTCTGAACCAGCTTGCGCGCATCGCGGCGCTCGAGTGGGGCGCGGACGGCATACGCATCAACACCGTGCACCCGAACGCGGTGTTCGATACCGGCCTGTGGACCGAAGAAGTGCTGCTTCAGCGCGCGAAGAACTACGGCATGACGGTCGAGGAGTACAAGACCAACAACGTGCTCAAGACCCAGGTAGGCAGCCGCGACGTCGCGGAGCTGGCGGCGGAGATGTGCGGGCCGCTTTTCGCCAAGACCACCGGTGCGCAAGTGCCCGTGGACGGCGGCAATGAGCGCGTCATCTGAAGCGATACCCGTCGAGACCCTGCGCTGGCGAGGGACGCGGCTCGAGCTGATCGACCAGCGCGCCCTCCCCGATCGCCTCGAGTACGTAGGCTGCACGAGCGCCGCCGAAGTAGCAGATGCAATCCGTTCGATGGTCGTGCGCGGTGCGCCTGCCATCGGCTGCGCCGCGGCTTTCGGCATCGCGCTCGAGGCGCATAAGCAACGGGATCGCCCTCCCCGCAAGTTCGAAACCGCGATGGAAGCAGCCTTCAAGACGCTGGCGGCGAGCCGGCCGACCGCGGTGAACCTGTTCTGGGCGCTCGAGCGCATGCGTGGCGTGCTCGCGGCGAATCACGATCCGAACGCTGCGGCGGCCAAGCTGGCCGAGGCGGCGCTTGCGCTCTTCGAAGCCGATGTGGAAGCCAACCGCGCCATCGGCCGCGCAGGCGCGGCTCTGGTGCCCGACGGAGCGCGCGTCCTGACCCACTGCAACACCGGGGCTCTCGCCACGGCTGGCCATGGTACTGCCCTAGGTGTCATCCGCTCGGCGCGCGACGCCGGCAAGCGCGTCTCGGTGATCGCGAGCGAAACCCGCCCTTATCTCCAGGGCGCACGCCTCACCGCATGGGAAATGATCCAGGAGAAAATTCCGGTCACGCTCATCACCGACAGCATGGCCGGGCACCTGATGAGCCTCGGCAAGATCGACCTCGTGCTGGTCGGCGCAGACCGCATCGCCGCCAACGGGGACGTGGCCAACAAGATCGGCACTTATACCCTTGCCGTGCTCGCCGAGCACCACCATATTCCGTTTTACGTCGCAGCGCCGTTTTCGAGCATCGACACCTCGTCCCCGGACGGCGGGTCGATACCCATCGAAGAGCGTGGAGCCGCGGAGGTCACCGGCTACGCCGGCATGCGCTGGGCGCCCGAGGGAGTAGCGGTCGCCAATCCGGCGTTCGATATCACTCCTGCCGCACTGGTGAGCGCGCTCTTCACCGAACAAGGAGTCCTCGAGCGCCCCGACGCAAACAAGATACGCAGCCTGTTCGAGCGATGAAGACTCCTCTGGTGATCGCCCGAGCCCTCGCTGCAGCCTCCTTGGCGTTACTTTCGGCATGCGCGAGCCAGTATTTTCGCGATGCCGGTGCCCCTCCCCTTCCGCCTCCGCGCTATTCGCTCGCAGACCTTCCGCAGCCTGAATACTGGAGCGGAATCGTTTTCAACGGCGCAAAGGTTGGATTCTCGCATTCCCGCCTGGTCCGCGCGCCAGAAAATGGCCTCTACGAGCTGCATGGGGAAGCCGTGATCCGGTTCCACTTTCTCGGGCTGGAGAAGAATGTGCAGATGCGCTCGCTCGATACCGTCGACGAGAACGCCAGGCTGATGCGGTTCGCATACCACTACGTGCTCGACGGCACCGAACAGGACTTGACCGGCGAGGTGCGCGACGGCCGGCTGCGCTACCAGATCACGACCGCCAAGCGGTCTCCCGAACAGAACGAGCGAAGCCTGGACGAGCCCCTGTATCCTGCCGCGGCGCTCGATCTCCTGCCGGTGCTGCAGGGACTGAAAGTCGGAAGTGAGTTCAGGTGGCTGGTCTTCAACGGCGAGACGCAAGGCCTGGACCGCGCCTTGCAGCGCATCGAGACCTACGAGACGAGCGATCTCTTCGAAGGCGCTGCCTTCAAAGTCCAAACCGACATGCTCGGATTGGGCAGCACCACCTGGATCGACCGGCGCGGCCTGCCAGTTTTCGAGCTGGGGCTGAACGGCGTGATGATCTCCGCGCTCGAGGACGAGGGCGCGGCGAAAAACTACCTCGTAAGCGCGGTACTCAACAAGGACGACGTGATCGTGAGCTGGAGCCTGGTCAAGACGCCCTTTCCCCTTTCTGATCCTCGGCGGGCGCGGTTTCTGAAATTCGCCTTACTCGCCCCGGGAGGGAAACGGGCACCGCTTTCCGATTCACGCCAGCGTTGCAGCAACTCCGAGCGCGATCTGGTCTGCGAAATCGACGCGACCCGCTCGGACGCCGAAGACGGCACGGCCGCGGCGGCGCTGCTGCCCTCGAGTACGGTGCAAAACCGCGACCCGATGATCCGCGAGCTCGCGCTGTCGATCGCCGCCGGGAAGGAATCCACAATCGACAAGATCGACGCGGTCCTCGCCTGGCTCGAGCGGAACATACGCAAGGAGCCCGTGGACACCTTCTCGGCGCTCGATGTCCTCGACGCGAAGCGCGGCGAGTGCCAGGGCCACGCCTACCTCTACACGGCGCTGATGCGCGCGCTGAACGTGCCGACGCGCGTGGTCAATGGACTCGTGTATTCCGCGGAATTCGGAGGATTTCTCTACCACACCTGGGCCGAAAGCCTGGTCGACGGCGCATGGCGAGCAGTCGACCCCACTTTCAACCAGACGGAAGCCGACGCGACGCACATCGCGCTGGTGCGCGGCGAGAAACTGGCCGATCTCACTGCGCTCGTCAACTGGGTCGGCAACACCCGCATCCGAGTGCTCGAAGCGCGTTAGCGCTCCGGCGCTCGCTACACGAGCTTCACGTTCTTAAGCGGCAGGCTGCGCACAGGCTTCCCAGTCGCGGCGAAGATCGCGTTGAGCACGGCAGGCGTCACCACGCAGATCGTCGGCTCGCCGACCCCGCCCCAGAAGTCGCCGGTCGGCACGATCACGGTCTCGACTTTCGGCATTTCGGCGAGGCGCAGGAGCGGATAGGTATGGAAGTTCAGCTCCACCATGCGCCCGTTCTGCACCGTGCACTCGCCGTAGAGCGCTGCGCTCAAGCCGTACACGACCGAGCCTTCGACTTGCGCGGCGATCTGGTCGGGATTGACCGCGTGTCCGCAATTGAGCGCGAGCACCATGCGATGGATCTTGAGCTTGCCCTCGGCGCTCACCGAGACCTCGGCGACCGCGGCCGAGTAGCTCCCGTAGCCCATGAACTGCGCGATTCCGCGATGCACGCCGGCGGGCAGCGGCTTGCCCCAGCCGGCTCTCTCCGCCGCTGCGTTCAAGACGCCGAGGTGCTTCGGGTGATCGGTCATGAGCTCGCGGCGGAATTCGAGCGAGTCCCTGCCGGCCGCGCGCGCCACCTCCTCCACGAAGCACTCGAGGTATACGCCGTTCTGATTGGTGTTGACGCCGCGCCAGGGGCCGACCGGCACGTGGGTGTTGCGCATCGCGTACTCGATCTGCAGGTTGGGCACGGTGTAGCCGAACTGCGCGTCGCCGGGCTCCTTGTACCAGCCTTGCAGCTGCCGGGTGTCCTTGCCTTCCTTGATCGCGCCCGGATTCAACCAGGCGTTGATCGACTGCCCGGAAACGCGGATGTGCATTCCGAGGAGCCTGCCGCTCTCGTCCAGACCCGCAGAGAGTTTGCACTGCGAGATCGGCCGGTAGAAGTCGTGCGCCTGATCTTCCTCGCGGCTCCAGATCAGCTTCACCGGTACGCCCGGGAACTGTTTGGCGATGGCGACGGCCTGGCGCGTGTAGTCCTGCGTGCCGCCGCGCCGCCCGAATCCGCCGCCCAAGTCGAGCTTGTGGACTTCGCCCTTCTCGAGCGGCAGTCCCGCTTCCTCGCAGGCCGCGGCGAGCGAGCCTTCGGCGCTCTGGGTCGCAGTCCACACTTCGACCTTGTCCGCAGCGATCAGGGCCGTGCAGTTCATCGGCTCCATAGTCGCGTGGGAGAGGAAGGGCGTGCTGTAGACCGCCTCGACTTTCTTCGGGGCGCTCGCGATCACCTTGAGCGCGTCGCCGATCTTGGTGTCGGCAAAAGCGTCGTCCGCGGTCAGGCCTTCCTTCAGGCGCTCGGCGATCGTCGCGCTCGATTGCGCGGCGTTCGCGCCCTCGTCCCAGACGATGGGCAGGGCTTCGAGCGCGGTCTTCGCCCGCCACCAGGTGTCGGCGACGACTGCGACCGCCCCGTCGTTCACCTTGATGACGCGGCGCACGCCGGGCATCTTCGCCACCTTGGCTTCGTCGTAGCTCATGAGCTTGCCGCCGTGCACGGGACAGGCCTTGACCGCGGCGTTCAGCATCCCCGGCAGCTTGACGTCGATCGCATACACCTTGCTGCCGTTCAGCTTGTCGGCCGTGTCCAGGCGCTTCACCGGCTTGCCGGCGATCTTCCAATCCTTCGGGTCCTTGAGCTTGATCGTCTTCAGATCGGGTGGCGTGAGCTTCGCCGCCGCCATGGCGACTCTGCCGTAGGTCGTGCTGCGCTTGGAAGCCGCGTGCGTAATGACGCCGTCGGCCACGGTGAGCTCGCCCACCGGAACCTTCCACTGCTCGGCCGCCGCCTGCATCAGCATCATGCGCGCCGCGGCGCCGCCGCGGCGAACGTAGTCCTGCGAGCCGCGGATGCCGCGGCTGCCGCCGGTCGCCATGTCGCCCCAGACGCGCTTGCGCGCAAGGTTCTGGCCGGGAAAAACGTGCTCGGTCGCGACCTTCTTCCAGTCGCACTCGAGCTCCTCGGCGACGAGCTGCGCGAGGCCGGTGAGCGTGCCCTGCCCCATCTCCGAGCGCGCGATGCGGACCACGCAAGTGCTGTCGGGCTTGACGACCACCCAGGCATTGACCTCGGTGCCGGTCGCAGCTGCGGCCTGCGCCGAGCCGATGAACGGAAGCTTGAATCCGAGCGCCAGCCCGCCGCCTGCGACAGCTGTGCCCACGATGAACTTGCGGCGCGAAATATCGGTGGCCTTAGTGCGGATTATCTTTTTCATGGTCGTCTCCTAGGCCTTCTTCGCCATGCCGGCGGCCATATGCACGGCCGCGCGAATGCGCTGGTAGGTGCCGCAGCGGCAGATGTTCGTCATCGCCTCGTCGATATCCGTGTCGGTCGGCTGCGGGTTTTTCCTCAGTAGGGCGCTGGCCGCCATGATCTGCCCCGACTGGCAGTAGCCGCACTGCGGCACGTCGAGCGCCGCCCAGGCCTTCTGCACCGGGTGGGAGGCGGTCGCCGAGAGCCCTTCGATGGTGACGATCCTGTCTCCGGGCTTGATGGCGCTGACCGGAACGGAGCAGGAGCGCCGCACCTCGCCGTTGATATGCACGGAGCAGGCGCCGCACTGCGCGACCCCGCAGCCGTACTTCGTGCCCGTCAGGCCCGCCTGCTCGCGGATCACCCACAGGAGCGGCGTGTCGGCCTCAGCCTGCACGTCGCGCACCTTGCCGTTGATGTTGAGTTTAGCCATGGACATCCTCCTTTGAGCTGTCGCCGAATCTTATATGAGAAAGCCGGGGTCATCCAAGATATCCGACACCCCTTGCCATGAGCGCGGCGCACAGGATTATCGCGACCACTGCGGCCAGCTCCCAGTGAATGACCGAGCGGATCGAGGCGATCTTGCTGTCGGTCAGTGCCGGCATCCGTCCCTGTTTCAAGGACTTGCTCCAGGACGCGAATTCGACGGTCGGGTAGATCGAGAGCAGTCCCACGATCACGAAAAGGGACAGCTTGGCGATGAAGGGCGCGCTGTGGAAGTAGTAGGACGCGCCCTTCTCGAAATAAAAGACCCGTAGCAGGCCGACGACCAGAACGACCCCCGCCGAGAGGCCGAAAACCATATCGATGCGCTGCAGCTTCCGTGCGGTTCCGAGGTTGAGCTCGCCCCGGATCAGAACGAATTCGACCGCCAGGGCGGCGACCAGGGTGAAGGCCGCGAGGTGGTGGAGAAAGGCGAAGAAGGGAGTCATGGGCGTCAACCGCGCCCGCTTACGGGTGTCGGCAGCACGCAAGGCTTAGATGGCCTTATGTCGCGGGACAAGGTTTGAAAGACGACCAATCGATCGTCCGAATAAACGCGTCATCCGGCGGGAAAGCGTTTTTGAACGCTTGCGCTGGTCCGGTGCGACGCAGGATTAGCCGTGCTGTCCCTAAAATCGAGCGCTGCCCCGCGGTTCAAGAGTATGCGCGCCCCGGACACCATGAGCTCGACAATGCGTGCCGCGGCCGGGCGGTCGTGAACGATGCCGACGCATTCGCCTGCAACGATTGCGACAACATCGAAGTCTTGTCGTGCCCTAGCCTCAGCGTATGCTGCCTGTAGGCTGCCAAATGCTGCCGCGGCTTCCGCCTCGCGGTGAGCCCACTGTTGGGTGAACGCGTTCTTGACCACCCGGAATGAAAACTCGTCGGGCCACGGAACGCCGCGCAGTGCATCCATCGCTTTCGAGCGAACTGTATCGTCGCCAGTCGCCTTCATTGCTCGGTCGGTCGCGACTTTCGGGGCTAACGCCTCTTCCGAGGCCCAAAACCGCGTACCGACGAGCACGCCGTCGGCACCAAGCATCAGCGCTGCGGCGAGTCCGCGACCATCCGCAATACCGCCGGCCGCGATTAGGAGCGTCGTCGGTGAATGCTTTGCCAAGTAATCGGCGACCTCCGGGACGAAAGGCAGCGTCGAACGCACGGCGCCGTGGCCGCCTGCCTCGGCCCCTTGAGCTACGATGGCAACGGCGCCTGCTTCGAGTGCTTCATCGACGTGCCTGAGGCACTGCACCTGGCAGATTAGCTTGGCGCCGCTGCTGCGAACTTGCTCGGCGAACAGCCTGGGATCGCCGAAAGAGAGGAACACGCAATAGGGCGAATGATCAAGCGCGACCTCCAGCATGTGCGGCGCGCGCGCCAGCGCCCACGTAATGAACCCGACGCCGAACTTCTGACCGCGCACATGGCTCAACTCCTGCCGCAGGTCGGGTTCACCGCCGAGAGTGCCGGCATACCCTCCGCCGACGATACCGAGACCCCCTGCGCGCGAGACGGCGGCCGCGAGGCGGCCGCCGGTGACCAGCGCCATCGGGGCACATACGATTGGATACGGAATTCCGAAAGCCTCCGTGAGCCTCGTTCGCATGCTCATCTCCGTTTGTGAGGTCATCCAGTGCGGCGCGCCACGCGCGCACGGCTAACGTCCCGCATCACCGGCGCGCGCCGCTCTTGGCGCGCGTCCGAGCGGATGCGGTGGTTAGACCTCGCAGGTACTCGGGCATCTCTTGGCGCAGCACGTGGCGCAAGGTTTTCTCGGTAATAGGTTGGTCGGTTTTGGATAAGTATTTCCGAAGTGCGTCATTCATCATCGTTTGATACCCGGTCCCCGATCTATCGGCTCGTGTTCGGAATTCGTCGAGTACGGCGTTGTCGATGAAGATCGAGATGCGCGTCTTACCCTTCTGCGGAATGACGGCACCACGTTTACTGCAAGCGGCGATGTTGCGAGGTCCGACGTTCAATCATCTTCCGAAAAACCATCTAATCTGGCGTGTCAGTCTACGCTTGGCCAAGTTCGCCTTCAAATTCATCAGGCTGGAGATGCAGTGTGTGAGTTCAGGTATCGATCGATTGCGTGCGGAGGGTTAAGTGTCTGATCTCTCAGCACCCGAAACGCCGCACGGCGCGCGGACCTACTCGACGATGCTGATCCGCGTCCCCGCCGGCGCGACCTCGAAGAGTTCGAGGATGTCGCGGTTGCGCATGCGTATGCATCCGATCGATCCCGGTTTTCCCATCTCGACCGCGTCCGGGCTGCCGTGGATATAGATGTAGCGCCGCATGGTGTCCACCTCCCCCATGCGGTTCCTCCCCGGCTCGCACCCCGACAGCCACAGGATGCGCGTGAGGATCCAGTCGCGGCCGGGAAAGCGCTCGGCGAGCTCGGACGTCCAGATCTCCCCAGTCGGGCGGCGCCGGACGAACACCGCGTTGACCGGCTGCCCGGCGCCGATTTTCGCCCGAACGATGTGCTCTCCCCGCGGGGTGCAGAAACTCCCCTGCCGCTCGCCCGCGCCGTTGCGCGAGGTCGAGACAGCGTAGCGCCTGATCTCCCGCCCGTCGATCAGTGCGAGACTCTGTTCCGGGATCGAGATCTCAATTCTCGGCATTGCGCCGCGCGCTGAAGAATTCCGAGAGCAGCCGTCCCGCTTCGACCGCGAGAACTCCGCCCGTCACCGCCGTGTGATGGTTGAGCTTCTTCTCGGAGAAAAGATCGACGACGCTGCCGCAGGCGCCGGTCTTGGGATCGGCCGCGCCGTAGACGAGCCTCGCGATGCGCGCATGCATGATCGCCCCGGCGCACATGGCGCAGGGCTCGAGCGTCACGTAGAGCGAGCAGCCTTCGAGTCGGTAGTTGCCGAGCGCCGTCGAGGCTTCGCGCAGCGCCTGGATTTCCGCATGGGCGCTGGGGTCCTTGCTGGAGATCGGCGCGTTATAGCCGCGGCCGACGACCTTTCCGTTCTTCACCACCAGCGCCCCCACGGGCACTTCTCCCCGCTCGGCCGCCCGCGCCGCGAGGCGCAGCGACTCGCGCATCCTCGCGGTGTCGAAATCGGCGTCCATTCACTCCCACTCAATTATCAACCCCAGGGCGTAAGGCCCTGGAGAAACGTGATTTTTGGGCGGCTGCATACGTTGGATACCGTCGGAATTACCGCCGATTGCGAAGGCCTGAGAATCTCGACGGCTAAGGGCGGTGATGCATGTTCCAAGGCGCATGTTACCGGACGGAGCGAGAGCCCGCACCTTACTTCGAACGTGCCTACGTGCTTTGCCGAGGCGGCTTTGTTGCTCCCTGAAGTGCCTGCGCGACTTGGTGCGACAGCGCCATTGGGTGCCTTCGCGTGCGCACTCCACACCCTGCCACGTCATTCCTCTCGCAGCTTCGGTCCGGCATGTCGTCAGCTCGTAGGCCGTCTTCGTTTCCATAGCGATCGACGACGGATGCCCTTCATCGCGATCCCGTCTACGAGTCGAGCCGCAGGTCTTTTCGAATCCCGGTGTCCACCAAGCCGGCAGGCGCGAATCGGCGAAGCAATCGCAGGCGGCCCGCGCGGACACCTGCCGTGTATCGGAGCTTCGGGCGCGCCGCGCAGGCAGCTTTGAGCACGACGTCGGCCACGATGCCCGGATCATCGGCGGCGGCCATCACCTCCGTTAGTGTCTTGCCCAACGATGCGCGAATCTCGCGATACTCATCCAACTTGGAGTCAGGCTCCACGAAGTTCGCGTCGAACTGCGTCTTCGTGTATGCAGGCTCGATGACCGATACCCGGATGCCCCTGGTGCGCAGCTCATGGTCGAGCGATTCCGAGTAGCCTTCGACCGCGTGCTTGGTCGCGGCATAGAGCGCCGCGTACGGCATCGGCAGGAAGCCAAGCACAGAGCCGATGTTGATGATGCGGCCAGCCCGTTGACGTCGCATGTGGGGCACGACGGCACGCGTCATCCGGACGATGCCAAAGAAGTTCGTCTCGAAAATCGACCGGGCCTGTTCAATCGAGCTCTCTTCCGCTGCGGCCGGAGCGATACCGAAGCCGGCGTTGTTCACGAGCAGGTCGATTCGGCCTTCCAAGCGCAGCACTTCCTTGACGGTGGTTTCGACGGATTCACTGCTGGTCACGTCGAGGGGCAGTAGCTCGAACGATCGTTGGTTCGCCTTGGCTGCGCGTCTGCTGGTGCCGTAGACCTTGTAGCCCGCCATCGCGAGGCGTTCCGCCGTGGCTTCGCCGATGCCTGACGAGGCGCCTGTAACGAGCGCTGTCTTGCTCTGCATGATGTCCTTGCTTCCGATCTTCATGGGAATGCCTTTCAATGGTGGTGGTCGTGAACTCAGTGGATGTTCTGCTAGGCAGGGACAGGCTCCGCTCGAATCTCGCCAGCGGCGTGCTCGCCCTTCGCGACCGGCTTGATCCTGAACCAGATGGCGTACAAGGCCGGCAGGAACACGAGCGTGAGAACCGTCCCTGCGAAGGTTCCGCCGATCAAGGTGTACGCCAGCGTTCCCCAGAAGACCGACTGGGTGAGCGGAATGAACGCCAGCATCGCGGCCAGTGCCGTCAGGATGACCGGGCGGGAGCGCTGCACGGTGGCCTCGACCACGGCATCGAATGGCGCCAATCCATCTTTCTCGTTGTGGCGGATCTGGCCGATCAGGATGAGCGTGTTGCGCATCAGGATCCCGGAAAGGGCGACCAGCCCGACCAGTGCGTTGATGCCGAACGGCTGCTGGAATAACAGCAAGGTTGGAATGACGCCGATGAGTCCCAGCGGCGCGGTGGCGAACACCATGGTCATCGCGGAGATCGAGCGGACCTGAAAGATGATCGTGATCAGCGTGAGAGCGATCATGATGGGGAACAGCGGCGCCAGGGCGCGATTTGCCTTGCCGGACTCCTCTATGGAACCGCCCTGCTCTATGCGGTAGCCCGAAGGCAGCTTCGCGATGATGGGCTGGAGCTCCTTCCACACCGCCGTGGACACGTCCGGCGGGTGCAAACCCTCGGCAATGTCGCCGCGCACGGTGATCGTCGGCGTGCGATCGCGGCGACGCAGGATCGGGTCTTCCATGCGGATGTCCACGGTTCCGATCTGCGACAGCGGAATTCGTTGACCGGCCGATCCCACCAGCGTGAAGTCGGCGATCCTGCCCGGATCCAGCCGGGCGTTTCCGGCCGAGCGCGCCGCAACCTGTACCGAACGGATGTCTTCGCGGACCTCGGTGATCGGCACGCCGCTCAGGAGGAACTGCATCTGCTGAGCCACGTCGCTGGACGTCAAGCCGATGCTTTGCAGCCTGTCCTGATCGAGCGCAAAACGAAGCGTGGGCACGCGCTCGCCCCAATCGGTATTGACCGTTCTCATCAGGAGACTCGCCTGCATCACGGCAAGTGCCTGCGCCGCAATGTCGCGAAGCTTGTCCGGGTCGGGTCCCATCACACGGAAAGCCACCGGGAAGGGCGAGGGCGGGCCGAACACTATCTGCGTAACCCGCACGCGAGCCTCGGGCGCCAGGCCGCCGGCCACCGCCTCTCGTAACCTCCACTTGAGCGCCTCGCGTGCCTCTTCGCCTGGCGTCAATACGACGATCTTCGCGAACGAGGGATCCGGCAACTCCGGTGACATGGCAAGGAAGAAGCGCGGTGCCCCCTGGCCGATGTACGCAGTAACGACCTTGGCTTCCGGCTGCTTGACCAACCACGCCTCGACTTTGGCGGTGGTCGCGCTTGTAGTCTCGATGGACGTCCCATACGACATCTGCACTTCGACCAGCACCTCCGGGCGATCGGAGGTCGGAAAGAACTGCTTCTTCACCACGCCCATGCCCAGCACCGCGATCGAGAATGCACCGACCACGGTTCCCGCCACCAGCCATTTGCGGCGAATCACAACGCCAAGGAGCTGGCGGAAGCGGTTGTAGCGCGGCGTATCGTAGATCGCCTCGTGCCCGCCCTCGCGCTTTTTGATGTCCGGGAGCAGCTTCACCCCGAGATAAGGCGTGAACACCACGGCGACGACCCAAGATGCGATCAGCGCGAGGCCGACGATCCAGAACATGTTGCTGGTGTACTCGCCGGCGGTGGATCTGGCGAAGCCGTTCGGCATGAAGCCTATCGCGGTCACCAGCGTCCCGGCGAGCATGGGCGCGGCGGTGTGACTCCACGCATAGGCCGCTGCGCCGATGCGGTCGTAGCCCTCCTCCATCTTCACGACCATCATTTCGATGGCGATGATCGCGTCGTCGACCAGCAGTCCCAGGGCCAGTATCAGCGAGCCGAGCGTGATGCGGTCGAAGTCCTTGCCGGTCGCCGCCATGACGATGAATGCCGCGGCCAGCGTCAGAGGAACCGCCGCGGCGACGATGATGCCGACGCGCCATCCCATGCTGAGAAAGCTCACCAGCATCACCACGCCGAGGGCGACGAGAAACTTGACCATGAACTCGTCGACGGCCGTGCGAATATTGTCGGACTGGTCCGTGACCTTGGAGAGGCTCATGCCGAGCGGCATCTCCGCGTTGATCGCAGCCGCTTCCGCTTCCAGCGCCTTGCCGAGGTCGAGGCCGTTCCATCCCTCGCGCATCACCACGCCGAGCAGCAAAGTCGGGTCGCCGTTGTTGCGGATCAGGAAGCTCGCTGGATCTTCGTAGCCCCGCTTCACTTCGGCGATGTCGGCGAGCTTCAGCGTGCGGCCTTGCGCAGCAACAGGCGTATTGCGGATCTTCTGCAGATCGTCGATGGCGCCGTCCAGTCTGATGAAGACTTGCGGGCCCTTGGCTTCGATCGCGCCGGCGGGCGTCATGGCGTTGCGGCTGTTGAGCGCGGCGAAGATGTCTCGAGGGGACACGCCCAGCGTTGCGAGGCGGTCGTAGGAGAACTCGACGAAGATCCTTTCTGCTTGCTCGCCGATGATATTCACCTTCTTGACGCCCGGCACGTGCAGAAGGCGCTGGCGCAAGGTTTCCGCATCGCGGACGAGGTGCCGATGAGGCTCGCCCTTCGCCTTCAACGCATAGAGCGCAAAGGTCACGTCGGAATATTCGTCGTTCACCATCGGACCGATGACGCCGAGCGGCAAGTGATGCGCCTCGTCGCCGAGTTTCTTCCGCGCCTGATAGAACTGCTCCGGGACATCGGCGGGCGGCGTGCTGTCAAGCAAGATCACCGTAGTGAACGCCAGGCCCGGCCGCGTAAAGGTCTCGGTCCGGTCATACCAGCGCAGTTCCTGCATCCGCTTTTCCAGCCTTTCAGCGACCAGCTCTTCCATCTCCTTCGCCGTCGCTCCCGGCCAGGCCGTGACTACAGTCATCTGCTTGATCGTGAAGGAAGGGTCTTCCGCCCGGCCCAATTTCAGGAAGGCAACGACGCCGGCGATGGAGATCGCCACGAGCAGGAACAAGGTGATGGAGCGCTCGCGTACGGCGAGGGCTGAGAGATTGAAGCCGCTCATCACTGCCTCGCGCCGTTGACGGTGGGGCTTCGTGCGGTCTCGCCTTGCGCAAGTCGTACGTGCTCGCCTTCGCGCAGCAGATGCGCGCCGAGCGCCACGACGCGATCGCCAGCCTTGAGATTGCCGACGACCGAAGCCGCTTCGCTGCTGAGGCCGGCGATTCGCACGGCACGCCACGTGACCCGGGGCGTTTCGTCTTCGACCAGCCATACGCCCGGACCCTTGCCCGGATCGAAGATCGCGCCGACCGGTACCTGCAGGGCCGGCGCGGACCGGCCGTTCGATATCTGGATGGAGATGGTCGAGCCGAGCGGCGCGTCCGCCAGACGGCCCTCCAGAACGTACCGGGCCTCGAACGTCCGGGTGAGACGGTTTGCGGCGTCCGACAACTGGCGGAGTTTCGCAGGGCCCGTCAGCCCGCTTCCATACAAGGTCGCCCGGCCGGTGGATCCGATCGCCGGGCGCAGGGTTTCGGGGAGCTCGATGATCGCCTCGCGAGGTCCGGCACGCGCCACACGCACGACGACCTGGCCAGCACCGACGACTTGGCCCGGCTCCGCCAGAGTCTCGACTACCACGCCATCCGCGTCAGCCAGCAGGTCCGCGTAGCCCGCCTCATTGCGGGCAACGTCGGCCCGGGCTTCGGCCGCATTGAGTTGCGCTCTTGCCGCCTCGGCGTCAGCCTTGACTTTGTCATAGGCCGATGCCGAAACCGCACCCTCGGCGACGAGGTCGCGGTATCGCGCCTCGTCATCCGCAGTTTGGCGCGCGCTCGCCCTGGCGGCGGAAACGGCCTCGTCGTGAGCCCGCACGGCGAGCTGCAGGTCCGTGGGATCGATGCGCATGAGCGTTTGGCCGCGCTTGACGGCTTGCCCGGCATCAACCACGCGTTCCAGGACCTTCCCGGGGATTCGGAACCCCAGGTCGCTTTGCACGCGGGCCGCAACGATACCGGTGAACAAACGTTCTGACTGGGGGGAGGCCTCGACAGTCGCTATCCGCACCAGCGGAGCCTGCATTCGCGGGTCGTTCGAGGACGTGGCATCACTGCACGCCGCCAAAAAGAAGGGCAACAGACCGATGACAGCAACGACTACGGCGGGATGGCGTTGAAGCATTGGAACCTCCGGGAAATTGCTGTTACCCCCAAGTCGAGCAACTCTGCTATCGCCCACGATCGAATTGTCTGTTGTCGTCATTTCGTTCACTCCGTAACTAATCACTGAAGGGCGCCATAGCTGTTGCTGCTTGCATTTCGCGCATCCCACCCGCCACCCAGAGCCCGGAAGGATAAGATGGCGGCACGTGTAACCTCGGTTTGCGCCTGCGCCTTCTCGTCGCGCATCTGCAGCAGATTGCCGTCGGCATTCAGCACCTCGATCAAGCTGACGACGCCGCCTTTGTAGGCGGCAAGCGAGTTCTCGCGCGCACGCGCGAGCGACGATTCACCCCGCGTCAGGATGCCGACTTGGGCCTCGCGTTTGACGAGGGCCGAAAACGAGTTCTCCACTTCCTCGGTCGCTCGCAGCACGGCCAGCCGGTATGCCGCGAGTGCTTCGGCCTCCCGGCCACGCGCAGCGGCGATCTGCGCATCGACGCGGCCGAAGTCGAACAGGCGCCAGCGAAGTCCGAGGACGCCTTGGGCTTGGTTCGCGCCAGTGGTGAAGAGATTGCCGCTCGATATTGCGGTGGCGCTGCCCAGCAGCGCGCCGAGCGAGAACTTGGGGTAATACTCCGAAATCGCCACACCGATGCGCGCGTTGGTTGCTGCAAGGCGCCGCTCGGCCATGATGAGGTCCGGTCTGCGCCGGATCATCTCGGCGGGCGTGCCGGTCTCGGCCACGCCGGGAGCGATCGGGATAGACGCCGCCAGGCTCAGTTCGCCGCGGTAGGTTCCCGGCTGTACCCCGAGAAGCACATCAAGCGCATTCATCGCCGCATCCAGCCCGGCTTCCAGGACGGGGATTTGCGCCTCGACCTGAGCGTGCGAGCCCTCGGCTTGGCGCACCTGCAGCTCGGCGGCGATCCCCTTCTCGTACTGGAGCATGACCGTGGAGAGAAGCTGACGGCGCGTCTTCGCTTGTTGTCGGGCGATCGCGATGCGCGCTTGCAATCCTCGGACCGTGACGTACACATCCGCCGTTTGCGCGGCCACGGCGAGCCGCGTCGCAACCACGCCGGCTTCGGAGGCCTGATACTCCGCACGCGCGGCTTCCTGCCCTCTTCGTAGGCCGCCGAACACGTCGATTTCCCAGCTCGCACCGAGGTTGGCCTCGTAGTAGCTGCCACTGCGGTCGAAGCCGGGCGTGGAATTGATTACCTGTCCCAGCGGGGTCTCGACCGACTGGTAGGTTTTTGCACCCTGCGCGCTCACATTGGCTGATGGAAGCAGCGCTGCATCTGCTAGGCGCAACGACGCGCGCGCTTGGGCGACACGCGCTGCCGCCAGCGCCATGTCCAGATTTTGGTCGAGGGCCAGGGTGACGAAGCGCGTCAGCATTGGATCATCGAAGGCGGCCCACCAGGCTTGGAGGTCCGCTTTGCTCTGGGTCTCCCGGCGCCCGATGCCGTCCTGACCGAGAAAACGGGACGACACGGAAATGTCGGGTGACTGGTAGTCCGGGCCGACTGCGCAACCGGCCAAGAGGCTGGCGCTCAGCAGGAGGACGGTACGGTAATGACGGCGGCGCATTGAAAAGTCCCTTGAGGTTGAAACTAGATATTTCCCGCTCATGTCGACGATCCTTTTTGCAGCGCGGCTGCCGTGGACGATGGCCAAGTCAGCGAGCCGAACCAGGCGCCGCCCGCGACGGCGGCGAAATTGATGAGGCCAGCGGCGACAAGGCCGAGGCTTTGCGCGAGGAACACGTACGAGAGTTCACCGGTCGAGCGCAGCGCGAGCCAGCCGGCGAGCGCCGCGATCGCAAGGCGCGCCACGGCGCCGAGCAGCGGCCAGAGCAGCCGGCCCGCACCTTGCGACGCGAAGTAAAGCGACAACGCGAGGCCGAACATTCCATAGAAGGGGCCCACCGTCCGCAGGTAGGTCGCACCGGCCTCGAGCATCTGCGGATCACTGTCGAAGAGTGAGAGCCATGCCATCGGGAAGGCGGCTGCGCAAAGGCCGATCGCCTCGGTGACGATGAAGGCCATGGCAGCGCCGATCCAAGCGGTCCGCAACGCGCGCTCGCGCTGTTCTGCACCGATGCTCGTCCCGACGATTGCTACCAGCGGCGCGCCGAGGCCGAAGACGAGCGGCACCAACAGATATTCGAGCCGCGCGCCGGTGCCGTAGCCGGCTATCGCGGCCGGGCCGAACTCGCCGACGAGCGCGGTACCAATGATGATGGTGAGGTTCGTCGTCACAGTGACAAGCGCGGCGACCGCACCGACGCGGAGAATGTCGCGAAAGAGCGGCCAGCGGAGTCGCACAGCGCGCAACGACGGATGCAGCGCGCTGCGTCCGCTCCAGAGGTACGCGCCAAGCACAAGGCAGCCGACGGCGTAGTACGACAAGAGCGCCACGGCACCGCCTGCGATGCCGAGGGCTGGAAACGGTCCCCAGCCGAAGATGAGCGCCGGCGACGCCGGCACGAGGATCACTACGCCGACGCAGGTAACGGCGGCGGGGAACGCCATGTTGCCGGTACCGCGGAGGACGGCGCCGAGCGAGTTGAAGAGCCACACCAGCACCGCGCCGGCGAAAACCCAGTTCGAGTACGTCAGCGCGGCCTCGAGCGCGCGCCCGTTTCCGCCCATTGCCTGGTAGAGCCAGCGCCCGCCGCCGAGCATACCGATCGTGAAGACCGCGCCCAAGCCAAGCGCGATGACCAGCGCATGTAATGCCAGCGCGTTCGCATCCGCGCGGCGCCCGGCGCCGAGCGCTCGCGCGATCGACGAAGCGATGCCGCCGCCCATCGCGCCGGCCGACATCATCTGCATCAACATCACGACCGGGAAAACCAGCGCGACGCCTGCAAGCGCATCGGTGCCGAGCTTGCCGATGAAGTAGGTTTCCACGAGGCCCGCGGCCGCCTGCGCCAGCATGACCAGCATATTCGGCAGTGCTAGGCGCAGCAGCGTCGGGGCGATGGGTGCCTCGAGCAGGACACGGGTGCGAGGGTCCATGTTATATGATGATCGTCATATATCGTGACAAAAAAACTAGCCGGCCGCCGCGCGAATCAGCTCGCGCGCTGCCTTGCGAATGCGGTGGGAAAGCTGCGCATCGTCTACCGCTCGCGCCAGGACCAGCGCGCCAACCAGGGTCGCGGCGATACCCATCGCCTTGTCATGAGCCGCGCTCCTGCCCCATTCGGGGAACTGACGTTCGATGAGGCCGATGATGTCCTTGATGCGCCGGCGCGCGGCGCGGCGCACTTCGGCTTGCTGGCGTGGCACTTCGCTCCCTGCCGCGGCGATGGCGCATCCCTGCTCCGGAGCGGCCACATGCCCGTCGGAAAGGTAGGTGTCGACGAGCGCGATGAGCTCCTGGCCCGGCTTCGCCACCGCGATCGCCCGAGTGAGGGTCTCGATTGATTCGGCACCTGCCTGGTCGGCGGCCGCCGCCAGCAGCGCGTCGCGCGACTCGAAGTGCGCATAGAACCCGCCGTGCGTGAGCCCGGCCTCCTTCATCACGTCGGCGACGCCCACCCCTTCGTAGCCGTGCTTACGGATGGCGCGCGCCGCCGCGCGCAGAATCCGCTCGCGGGTTTCCTCTTTTTTGGAGCCGGCCTTGACGATACCCATATGACGTTCATCATATTCCAAACATAGAGCTCAGTCAAGCGCTGCTAGTAATACGTCTGCGTACAATGACTTAGGCCGAGGCAGGTGCTGGCCGAGAGAAGTCGCTGAGTGTTAGCGTTGCACGATGCTGCGCGCGGCCTCGACAGTCTTGTGCACGCCTTTGCTTTCACCTGATCGTCGATGAACAACGTTTGAGAGCCAAGCTGCTGTCTTTTCGACGATTGCGGGTGCCCACCCTAGGCCGTAAGGCTCTACAAGAACATGATTTGTTTGGTGGTTGCATTCATTGGATACCGTCGGAACTACCGCCATCTTAGGCGGGCGCAAGAATCATGAACTCGCGAGCTTTCACGATGGGCCGTACTTCCCTCCCCTTTGGGGATCGCTTTAGCTCTACCAGGCCATAGTTGGACATGGTTTTGAGCGTTCGCGACAGATTGCTCAGTTGTCGTCCCGTAAGCTGTGCCAGCTCACCCAGCGAATCGGGTTGTGATTCACGAATGACGTGAAGCAACGCCCGGTTCTCATCGCTCAGCACCTCCGCAACCGACCGCATGGAAGGAAACCAGATTTTCGGCTCACCGGGCTTTGGCTTGTACTTGCCTTGAGCAATGGCCAACCCCCTGGCCCGCATCCGTTGTTGAGACATGATGCCGATGGTGATCGTCCTCATAAGACCTCCTTCAATACCTGGTCGACTTCACTAAAGAAATCCGTCAAGAGCTGACCTGCGCTCGAAAACGCGTAGGGAACACCCTTACCCTTCGCATGGCGGTGGACGTGGTCATACTCGAGCCGCCGTCCGCCAAAACCCTTCTTGGGCGGTTTGACCGCGTGCGAGTTGTCGTACCCGAGAACCCGTGTCCCGCTGGGATCGTGCAGCGTGAGCGAATAGCGAATTCCATGGGCAATCCGTATCTTGTTGATACACCGCGTCTTTCCAAGAGATTGACTACCCTCCTTACTCCCATTCGATAGTCGCGGGCGGCTTGCTCGAGACGTCGTAGACCACACGGTTGATGCCGCGCACTTCGTTCATGATGCGGCTGGAGATTTTTGCCAGCAGGTCGTACGGCAGCGGCGCCCAGTGCGCGGTCATGAAGTCGGCGGTCTGCACCGCGCGCAGGGCGACGACGTATTCGTAGGTGCGGCCGTCGCCCATCACCCCCACCGATTTCACGGGGAGGAACACCGCAAACGCCTGCGCGACCTTGTCGTACCAGCCGGCCGCGCGCAGCTCCTCGACGAAGATCGCGTCAGCACGGCGGAGCAGCTCCGCGTACTCCCGCTTCACTTCGCCGAGGATGCGCACGCCGAGGCCAGGCCCGGGGAAGGGGTGCCGGAACACCATCTCGCGCGGGAGTCCCAGAGCGAGGCCCAGCTCGCGTACCTCGTCCTTGAAGAGATCCCGCAGGGGCTCGAGGAGCTTCAGGTGGAGGGTCTCGGGCAAGCCCCCCACATTGTGGTGCGATTTGATCGTGTGCGCCTTCTTCGTCTTCGCGCCCGCCGACTCGATCACGTCGGGATAGATCGTGCCTTGCGCGAGCCACTTCACCTCGGGGAACTTCTTCGCCTCGTGCTGGAACACCTCGACGAACTCGCGCCCTATGATCTTTCTCTTCTCCTCGGGATCGGCGACCCCGGCGAGCGCCTCGAGGAAACGCGCGGAGGCGTCGACGCAATCGACCTTGACGCCGAGATTGCGGGAGAAGGTCCGCATGACTTCCTGCGCTTCGTTTTGCCGGAGCAGGCCGGTGTCGACGAAGACGCAGCTCAGCCGATCGCCGATGGCGCGGTGGATCAACGCGGCGGCCACGGCGGAATCGACTCCGCCCGACAGCCCGAGCAGCGCTTCCTCCTTCCCGACCTCGCGGCGGACTTTCTCGACGGCCTCGCCGAGATAATCGGGCATATTCCAGTCGCTGCCGCAGCCGCAGATCTCGTGCACGAAGCGACTGAGGATGGCGCCACCCTGGCGCGTGTGCGTCACCTCCGGATGGAACTGCACGCCGTAGAATTTGCGGCCTTCGTCGGCCATTCCCGCGATCGGAGTGGCCTCGTTGCTCGCGATCACCTTGAAGCCGGAGGGGAGCGCCGTGACCTTGTCGCCGTGGCTCATCCACACGTCGAGCAGGCCGTGCTTCTCGCCGTTGATGCGGTCCTGGATGCCCTCGAGCAATCTGGAATGGCCGCGAGCGCGGACCTCGGCATATCCGAATTCACGCACCCGGGAATTCTCGACTTGGCCGCCGAGCTGGGCCGCCATGGTTTGCATCCCGTAGCAGATCCCGAGCACCGGGACCCCGAGCTTGAAGACGGCCTCGGGGGCCTTGGGCGTGGCGTCGTCGTACACGGAGGCGGGCCCCCCGGAGAGCACGACGCCGCGCGCGGAGAAGCGGCGGACGAATTCCTCGTCGACGTCGAAGGGATGCAGCTCGCAGTAGACCTGCGCCTCCCGGACGCGGCGCGCGATTAGCTGCGAGTACTGCGCGCCGAAGTCGAGGATGAGGATCTTGTCGTGCACTACTCGACCTGGTAGTTCGGTGCTTCCTTGACGATTTGGACATCGTGCACGTGCGACTCGCGCATGCCCGCGGCGGTGATCTCGACGAACTGTGCGCGCTCGCGCATCGCGTCGATGCCCTCGCAGCCGCAGTAGCCCATGCTCGCGCGCAAGCCCCCCATCAACTGCTCGATCACCCGCATCACCGAGCCCTTGTAAGGCACCCGGCCTTCCACGCCCTCGGGAACGAGCTTGTCGGCGTGTACCGACGAGTCCTGGAAATAGCGATCGGCCGCTCCTTGCTGCATCGCCGAGAGCGAACCCATGCCACGGTAGGATTTATAGGAGCGGCCCTGGAACAATTCGATCTCTCCGGGTGATTCTTCCGTACCGGCAAAAAGGCTCCCGAGCATCACGGAATGGGCGCCCGCCGCGATCGCCTTGGCGACATCGCCCGAGAAGCGCACGCCCCCATCGCCGATGAGCGGGACGTTCGCCTTCTCGAGCGCCAGAGCGACGTTCTGTATGGCGGTGACCTGCGGGATGCCGACGCCGGCAACGATGCGCGTCGTGCAGATCGAGCCCGGTCCGATGCCGACCTTCACGCCGTCGGCCCCTTGATCGACGAGCGCTTTGGCGCCGTCGGCGGTGGCGATGTTGCCGCCGATCACTTCCGCCGAGCCGGCATTGCGCTTGATCCAGCGCAGCCGGTCGAGCACGCCCTGTGAATGCCCGTGCGCGGTGTCGACGACGATGACGTCCACCCCGGCTTCCACCAGGGCGGAGACGCGCTCCTCCGTCCCATCGCCGATTCCGACCGCCGCGCCGACGCGCAGCTTGCCATGCTGGTCCTTCGCCGCATCCGGGTGCTCGCTCGACTTGAGAATGTCCTTCACCGTGATCAGGCCGCGCAGCTCGAAGCCGTCCCGCACCACCAGCACGCGCTCGAGCCGATGCTTGTGCAGGAGCTCTCGCGCTTCCTCCGGGCTTGCCCCTTCCTTGACGTATACCAGCCGATCGCGCGGAGTCATGATGGCGCGCACCGGCTGGTCGAGGTTGGTCTCGAAGCGATAGTCGCGGTTCGTGACCATGCCGACCACTTTGCCCTTCTCCACGACCGGGAATCCCGACACCCGATGCTGCTGCGTGAGCGCGAGGAGCTCTCGCACCGTGATATCCGGAGTCACCGTCACCGGATCGCGGAGCACGCCCGATTCGTAGCGCTTGACCTTGGCGACCTCCGCGGCTTGCTTCTTCGGTGGAAGATTCTTGTGGATGATGCCGATGCCGCCTTCCTGTGCCATCGCGATCGCGAGCGGAGATTCGGTCACCGTGTCCATCGCCGCCGAGACGAGCGGGATGTTGAGCTGGATGTTGCGCGTCAGCCGGGTCTTGAGGCTGACATTGCGGGGAAGGACGCTGGAGTGGGCCGGTACGAGAAGGACGTCGTCAAAGGTGAGAGCCTTCTGGACTGGACGCATTGCCACACCCAAAAGTCGGATTATACGCCGCTCGCATTTACCCGTAAATTCTCGGGCTTCTCGTGCACCCTTCGATTGACGGGTGCGTTAAAACTCGATATGGTGCGCGTCACCCGTCGGGGAAAACCCGTGATGATTCGAGCCGCGCTGTTTGCCGTCGCATCCCTCGCCGTATCGAGCGCGCAGGGGCAAGTCCACAAGTGCATCGACGCGGCGGGCAAAATCATCTATACGCAGGATCCCTGTCCGGCGAACACGAAGCCGGGATCGATTTCACGCGGCGCCATTCAGGCTCCCGCCGCAGCACCCGCCGACAGCGCCGCCAAAGGCGAGGCGGCCAAGAGCGCAGCGCCCAAGACTGCGGCCGAGCAGGAGCAGGCGTTCCGCAAGCGCCAGCAGGATCAGGCGAAGGCGGCGAAGGAATCCGAGCAGAAGTCGGCGGAAGCACGGCGCAAGGAAGAGAACTGCCGCAACGCCCGGGAGCGCCTCACGCAATACGAGATCGGGGGTCGCCAGTCGCGCATCAACGCGCAGGGCGAGCGCTACTATCTCGAGGACGCGCAGATCGAGCAGGAAAAGGCGCGCGCGCGCAGCGACGTCGCCCAGTCCTGCAACTGATCCTCATTCCTTCGCGCGCTTCTTCCCGGCGCGCATCCGCCTGACTTCCTTCGGATCGACCTGCAGCGGCCGGTAGATTTCGATCCGGTCGCGGTCGCGCAGGATCGTGGTGACGGGAACCGGTTCTCCGTGGATTCCGACGTGCGTCGTGTCCATATCCGGAAACACCGCGCGCAGGCCGCTCACCAAAATCGCGTCCTCGACGGTGCTTCCATCCGGAAGCAAGATCCGGCGCAGCACTTGCCGATCGCGAAGCGCGTAGACGATTTCAACGGAGATCTTGGACGGGCTCATGCGCTGCCGAATTTCTCGTCCGCGCGACGAACGAACGCGTCGACGAAAGTATCCGTGATGTCTTGAAACGCCGATCCGGCCGCCTTCTCGACCAGCACGCTGGCAAACTGGTAGCGCACCTTGAATTCCACCTTGCAGGCCTTCTCCGAAAGCGGAATGAACAGCCAGCTCCCCTCCAGGCTGCGGAAAGGTCCCGACACCAGCGTCATGTCGATGCGCACGCCGGGTTGATTGACGTTCTCCGTGGTGAATTCCTTCTTCAGGCCGTGGAAGTTGATGTGCAAGGTCGCGACCGTTCGATTCGGCTCCTTCGCCGAAACGACCGCCCGGTCGCACCAGGGCAGGAACTGCGGGTAGGATTCCACGTCTGCGACGAGGGCATACATTTTCTGCGCGCTGTGAGCCACCAGCGCCGATCGGTCGACGACTATCATCGTTGTAGAATTGGCGCATCATATAAGGAAATCTCTTTTCGTGACGATCGTCGAAAACCGCAAGGCGCCGCACGAATATTTCATCGAGGAGCGCTACGAGGCGGGCATCGCGCTGGAAGGGTGGGAGGTCAAGGCGATCCGCGCGGGACGCGCTCAGCTCAAGGAAGCCTACGTGATGGTGCGGAACGAGGAGATTTTCCTCATCGGCGCGCACATCAGCCCGCTCTCGGCCGCGTCCACGCACGTGCACCCCGATCCCGTGCGCACGCGCAAGCTCCTGCTTCATGCCGAGGAGATCCGCCGCCTCATCGGCAGGGTGGATCGCGCCGGATACACCCTAGTCCCGCTCGACCTGCACTACCTGCGTGGGCGCGTCAAGATCAACATCGGTCTTGCGAAGGGGAAGAAGCAATACGACAAGCGCGCCGCCGAAAAGGAAAAAGACTGGAAGCGCGAGCAGCAGCGCTTGCTGCGCTCGCGGTAGTACTAGCTCGCGGTCACCTTCTCCTTGACCGACGCATCGGCTTCGCGCGACAGCTGCAGCCAGGTTTCGACCACCGTGTCGGGGTTGAGCGACAGGCTCTCGATGCCCTCGTGCACCAGCCATTTGGCGAAGTCGAGATGGTCGGAGGGGCCCTGCCCGCAGATGCCGACGTATTTTCCTGCCTTGCGGCAGGCCTGGATCGCCAGTCGCAGCATGGCTTTCACCGCCGGATCGCGCTCGTCGAACGCGTCGGCCACGAGGCCCGAGTCGCGATCCAGGCCGAGCGTGAGCTGAGTGAGATCGTTAGACCCGATCGAGAATCCGTCGAAGTACTCGAGAAACTGCTCGGCGAGCACCGCGTTCGAGGGCACTTCGCACATCATGATGAGCCGCAGGCCGTTCTCCCCGCGCTTCAGGCCGTTCGCGGCGAGCAGCTCGATCACCTGAGCGCACTCGCCCAGCGTGCGCACGAACGGCACCATGATCTCGACATTGGTGAGCCCGAGTTCGTTTCTCACCCGGCGCATCGCCTGGCATTCCATCTCGAAGCAGCGCCGGAACGATTCTGCGATGTAGCGCGAGGCCCCGCGGAATCCGAGCATCGGATTCTCCTCGTCCGGCTCGTAGCGCGCCCCGCCGATCAGTTTCTTGTACTCGTTCGATTTGAAATCCGAGAGGCGCACGATCACCGGTTTCGGCCAGAACGCGGCCGCGATGGTGGCGATGCCTTCGGTCATCTTTTCGACGAAGAAGCTGCGCGGGTCGCGGTAGCCCCGGGCCGCGTGCTCGACCTCGCGCTTGAGGTCGGCAGGGAGGTCCGGATACTCGAGCGCCGCCTTGGGATGCACCCCGATCATGTTGTTGATCACGAATTCCAGGCGCGCGAGCCCGACTCCCCAGTTCGGCAGCGCCTGAAAGTCGAAAGCGAGATGCGGATTGCCGATATTCATCGTGATCTTGACGGGGCATTTCGGCATCTCGCCATATTCCCGCGAGCTCACTTCGATCTCGAGGATGCCCCGGTAGATGTTTCCCGTGTCCCCTTCGGCGCAGGACACGGTGCAGGACTCCCCGTCCTTCAGCGTGCTGGTGGCGTCGCCGCAGCCGACCACCGCGGGGATGCCCAGCTCGCGCGCAATGATGGCGGCGTGGCAGGTCCGGCCTCCGCGGTTGGTGACGATGGCCGCGGCACGCTTCATCACCGGCTCCCAGTTGGGATCGGTCATGTCGGTCACGATGATGTCGCCCGGCTTGATGCGCCCCATCTCCGAGGCGTCCTTGAGGACGCGCACGATGCCCGCCCCGATCTTGTGGCCGATGGCACGCCCCGAAGCGAGAACCTCGGATTTCTGCTTCAGGAGAAAGCGCTCCTGCCCTTCGGCGGATCTCCGCGACTTCACGGTCTCGGGTCTCGCCTGCAGGATATATATCTTCCCGTCGGCGCCGTCCTTCGCCCACTCGATGTCCATGGGGCGCTGGTAATGCTCCTCGATCCTGAGCGCGAAGCGCGCGAGCTCGATCACGTCCTCATCGCTCAGGCAGAAGCGGTTGCGGTCGGCCTCAGGCACCTCCACCGTCTTTACCGAAAGGCCGGTCCGTGCCGGCTCGGCAAATACCATTTTCTGCAATTTCGAGCCGAGACCGCGCCGGATCACCGGGAACTTGCCGCCGCGCAGCATCGGCTTGTGGACATAGAACTCGTCCGGGTTGACCGCGCCCTGCACGACCAGCTCGCCCAGGCCCCATGACGCGGTGATGAACACCACGTCGCGGAAGCCGGACTCGGTGTCGAGCGTGAACATCACTCCGCTCGCGCCCCGGTCGCTGCGCGCCATGCGCTGCACTCCCGCCGAAAGCGCCACCGCCGAGTGCGCGAATCCCTTGTGAACGCGGTAAGAAATGGCGCGGTCGTTGTAGAGCGAGGCGAACACGTGCTTGAGCGCGGTCATCACGTTGGCGAGGCCGCGGATATTGAGGAAGGTTTCCTGCTGTCCGGCGAAAGAGGCATCGGGCAGGTCTTCGGCCGTGGCGCTGGAACGCACCGCTAGCGATACGGTATCGTCTCCTCCGGTCAGCTCGCGGAAAGCCTCTCCGATCTCCGCTTCGAGCTGTTTCGAAAATGGCGTGGCCTCGATCCAGCCGCGGATCTCCGCGCCGCACCGGGCCAGCGCTTCGACATCGTCGGCATCGAGTCCCTTCAGGCGCGCCTCGATGCGCGCCGCCAGGCCGCCTGCCGCGAGGAATTCGCGGAACGCCGCGGCGGTGGTGGCAAAGCCGCCGGGGACCTGGACTCCCGCCTTGGAGAGCTGGACTAACATCTCGCCCAGCGATGCATTCTTCCCGCCAACGCGCTCGATGTCGCCCATTCCGAGCCGATCGAAATTCACCACGTATTTGAGCCGAGTCATGGAGCGGTCCTTCGCCGAGGTTGAAGGATCATGTTGAAACCGTTATGTTACAGGCAGCGCATTCCCCGCGCAGCCAAAATACTCCGCCCCACCCCTTTTTCATGCCCGATCCGCGCCGAACCGTGTTCTTCGTCTCCGACGGGACCGGGATCACGGTCGAGATGCTCGGTCACAGCCTGCTCACGCAGTTCGACGGCATCCAGTTCGAACAGACGACCGTCCCCTTCGTGGACTCGGTCGAGAGGGCCCAGGCCTGCGTGACCCGGATCAACGAGGCCTCCGCCGCGGGAAACGGCCGGCCCGTCGTCTTCACCACTCTGATCAACGCCGAAATGCGCGAAACGATGCGCAAGGCCAACGCTTTCGTGATGGATTTCTTCGAGAGCTTTCTGGATCCGCTCGAGGCGGAGTTCGGCGCGAAATCCACCCACACGATAGGCCGGTCCCACAGCGCGCGGGACGCCAAGGGTTACACCCACCGCATCGACGCGATCAATTTCGCCCTCGCCCACGACGACGGGGCTTCGTCCAGGGACCTCGACAAGGCGGACGTGATCCTGGTCGGGGTGTCGCGCAGCGGCAAGACCCCCACGAGCCTGTATCTCTCGCTGCAATTCGGAATCCGCGCGGCGAACTGCCCGCTCATCCCGGAGGACTTCGACCGGATGAGCCTGCCCGCCGCGCTCCAGGCCCACCGCCGCAAGCTCTTCGGACTCTCGATCGCGCCCGAACGGCTGCGGGAGATCCGCAACGAGCGCCGACCCAACAGCCAGTACGCCGACCTGGAGAACTGCCGCTACGAAGTGCAGCAGGCGGAGAAACTGATGTCGCGCGAAGGCATACGCTGGGCGAATTCGACGACGAAATCGATCGAGGAAATCGCCACGACGATCATGCAGGAATTCAAGCTGGAGCGCAGGGGCTACTAGCCGCCGCTTCGCTGGCGATTCTGCTCGAAGAGGCAGATCGCCACCGCCGCGGCGACGTTCAGCGACTCGGCGGGGCCGGGCATGGGGATGCGTACGCGGTGCGTGGCGAGGTGGCCTGCCCTCTCGGACAATCCCGCGCCCTCGTTGCCGAACAGCCAGGCGACCGCCCCCTTGAGGTCGAGGTCGTAGAGCGAGGCTCCGGCGCGCGGTTCCATGGCAACCACCGAGCCGCGGAACGGTTGCGCGAATTCGTCGACATCCACGCCCTCGAAGATCGAGAGGAAGAAATGCGCGCCCATGCCGGCGCGCATGACCTTCGGCGACCAGGCGAAGACCGAGGTCTTCGACAGGAAAACCTGCGACACGCCTGCCGCCACGGCCGTTCGAAAGATCGATCCCAGATTTCCCGGATCCTGGATGTTTTCCAGCAGCAGGCAGTCCGAAACGCTTTGCGGCACTGGACCCGGTTGAGGCGTCCTGATGACCGCCGCCACACCGGCCGAGCTCACGAGCTGGGAGATGCGGTCGAGGAGGCCGTCCGCGAGCGCGAGGCGCGAACGCGCCGGAACGTTTTCGAAAAACCGCCGGACCTTCGGATCGGCAAGGGCGGTGTCGCTGGCGACGATCGTCTCGGCTACGCCGCCGCTCTCCTGATACGCACGCACCAGATGCTCGCCTTCCAGAAGCGTGGTACCGGTCCTGCGTCGCTCCCGCGACGATCCGGCCAGCTTGATCAGGGCCTTGATCTGCGGGTTGTCTTTGGACTGGATGGACTTCACTCGATGGCGCAGGTACGGAATCCCGCGAAGATGTCGCCGCGGTCCGGAGTATAAAAATTTCTCCAGGTATTGGAGATCAGCCGCGAGGGCGTCGCAAAGCTTCCTCCGCGCAGTACCTTGTGAGTTCCAAACCATGGCTCGGAATACTCGCGATAGGGATCGCATACGAAACCCGGATAGGGCGCGAAGGTGCTGGAAGTCCACTCCCAGACGTTGCCGAGCATCTGGCGGCAGCCGGCAGCGCTGTCTCCCTCCGCGAATTCGCCCACGGGAACGCGGCCCGATCCGCCCAGATTGGCCGGTGTGACGCGCGAAAACGCCGCAGCTATCTCCCATTCCGCTTCGCTCGGCAAACGCCGGCCCGCATAGCGGCAATAGGCGTTCGCCTCGTGCCAGTTGACGTGCATCACCGGGAGATCGCCGTCCAGGCGCACCTCCTCGTCGAAGCGCCGCTCCCGCCACTCCCGGTCACGCTCGACCCAGTAGCGAGGGCCTCTAGCCCCTTGCTTCCAGTTCCAGCCCTCGGGCGACCAGAGATCGCGGCGGGAATACCCGCCGTCGCGAACGAATTCCAGGAATTGCGCATTCGTGACCGGCGCCCGGGCAATGCGGAAGGGCTCGAGCTTGACCCGGTGAGCCCATTTTTCGTTGTCGAAATGGAACCCGGAATTTCGCGCCGCGCCGAGCAGAAACTCTCCGCCGGGCAACTCGACGTCTCCGTCCAAGGCGCCCTTCCCTGAATGACCTCGGTCCAGCGGGTCCGCGTAGCCGAGCGTCTGC
>Ga0209155_1000074_pt1 | contig 40649 bp, 43 predicted proteins | sample GraSoiAngelo_122_FD_185879 | JGI IMG/M metagenome (GOLD analysis project Ga0209155, IMG submission 185879) | Grasslands soil microbial communities from the Angelo Coastal Reserve, California, USA - 14_0927_02_20cm (SPAdes) (version 2) | ecosystem: Environmental > Terrestrial > Soil > Grasslands ... | reverse complement strand
AAAAAAACCCCTCCGAAGAGGGGTTGGCGTGGCGCGGGTCACTGCTCCCCGCGGCGCGATCGGTGGTGGGCGGGCGCGAACGGTGCAATGTCGACCGCCAAGCCCATCGCGTTGTACCCCGCGTGGTTTGGATGGAGATAGTCCCACGGCAACTGCGTGAACTGGCTGTTGGGCAGATATTTCGCCTTCATGTTACCCAGCGCGGCCGGATCTGGGTCGCGTGTCGCGGCGTCGAAGTCCACCACTCCGTCGAAGTTCCCCGGCGTGCGAATGAATTGATTGAGAATCAGGCGGCCCGCCTCGACGGCAGCGCCGTTGTCCACCGTGGCCAGGAAGCTCGGGAAGCGGATCAAATCCCAACCCTGCGCCGGATTGTTCAAGCCCAATGCAGAGACCACGGTGGCACCATAGACCTTGATGCCATGGCGATGGAGCCGCGCGACGACATCCTGATATCCGGCGATGATCGCCTGCGGCGTGTGGATGACAGGGTTCTCGACGGGATTCGCCGCAGCGCCGTACCCAGCGCCGAGATCGTTGATGCCCTCGAGCCAGATGACATCCGTCAGTCCGGACAGCCCGAGCACGTCCCGGTCGAGTCGATCGACGGCGGCGGGGCCTGAGGTGGCGTTCGCAACGACCGGATTGATGACCCGGTTGCCGCCGATCGCTTCGTTGACGATGCTGACCTTGCTTCCATACGCATCGTGCAATCGGCGCGACAGCACGTTGGCCCAGCGGTCGTTGCCGTTGAAGGTGGTGTGCGTCCCGTCGGTGATCGAGTCGCCGAAGGCGCAGATGACGACCGTGTCGGTCGAGGCCATCACGTCGAGGGTGGTGAGGAAGAACCAGCTCGAAGTGGTGTACTCGTAGGCGAACCCGTCAGCATCATTGGTGTGATCGCCCGTGCCCGGCCCCGTGATGTACGAGGTCGTGTTGGCGCCCGAGTGATACGTCATGTGGCCGCTGTCGCCTCGGATGGAGTAGCTGATCGCCAGGTTGCGCCCCTGGATCAGCGGATCATCGGCGCTCCTCACCCAGGCGAGGTGAACGGGGTCGCTCCACATCTCCTGGCCGGCCGGGATCGTTACTGAGATGGACCGGCCGAACGTCACGGGCGTGACGGTGCCATGGACGACATTGCCCGCGTACTCCTGCAGCGCGATGGTGGTCGAGTCGAGGGTCAGCGGTTGGTTCCCGAAGACGTTGGAGAACCGGAGTCGCATCGTGTTGCCCCACAGGTCGGGCTTGACGATGGAGCGAATGGTCTGGTCGTTCGCCCCGCTGGTGTTCGCGTTGGGAAAGGCGAACGCGAGGTCAGGCTGGATGTTGGCGGTCGTGAACCGCGTCGGAGAAGGCGCCAGCGCCTGGTTCTGCGGCACCGGGGCGACGTACACGAAATATGCTGCGGGAGACGTGGCCCAGCTGGCCACCCAGTGCTGAGGGTCTCGACCCTGATCCTCACCCCTGTCGGCGAGGGCCGCCGGGGCGATGCCGAAACTGAGCAGGGCAAGCAGTGCCGCCGCGGCAGACTCGAGGAAGTGTCGACGCGCGCATCTCGTGAACGAGAAGCGAACTGGACTACTGGTATTCATGACGCCCTCCTTTCAAGAATGGTGGTTAGGGAAAATGCCGACGGGCATGCAGCTTCAGAGTTTCACCATGCCCATCCAGAACATGAGTTTGCCACCGGTATCGATGTCGTACTTGCGCATGTAGTCGAGCCTGCCGTCGGCTCCGATGCGGAACACCGACATGCAGGCGGGAACTTCGCGCACGGCGGCGCCGTCGCGCACGGCCAGTCCCATGATGTGCGCGGCGACCAGCATGCGGCCGCTAGCGTCGATGTGGAAGGTGCGGCAGTGGATGCCGCGCGTGTCGACGTGCTGGATCGGCGCCGGCTCGCCCGTGGAAGGATCGATCGAATAGACCGCGAGGGTGTTTTCACCGCCGACGAAGAGCTTCCTGCCCTCGAATTCCGTCGTGGTATCGGCACGGTTCACCCCGTACACGAAACGCCCGTTCGGGTGCACGTGGACCGTGCCCGCGGCCTGCCGTGATTTGATGTTATTAGGCTCGGCGAGCGTTTCCCTGCGGAACGCCGGCGCCGCGGCGAGGGTGTCTCCGTCGAGCCTGAACATGTCGAGCTTGTTCTCGCGCTCGAGCGACACGTAGACCCACGGCTGCGTCGGATGGAAATCGAGATGCCGCGGCCCGAAGCCGTAGCCGCCGTTGGGCGCGATCGAGACGCCGTTCGTCAGCAACCCGTCTTTGTAGCTGAATACCTTCAGGGCACCCGGATCCTCTGGCTTGCCGCCGGCCGGATCGTTGCCGCGCGCGACGAAGATCGCCAGCCGGTTGTTCGCCGTGACCCGCACTTGGTGGCCGTAGATCCCGGCGTCGATCGGAGCGCGCTGCGGTACTTCCTCGCCCAGCGTCGCATCGCCCTTGATCCTGTAGACCCGCAGCGCGCTCGGATTGTTGAACGCGACCAGCACGTGCCGCGACGGGATGTCGGTCGTGATATGGATGGGGCGCGTCGGCAATCGTATCGGGTTGCCGTGCGGCGCGAGGGCCCCCGAAGCCGGATCGATTCGAAACGCGCTCACGTGATGCTCCGTGCCCACCGGCCCTGTCCCGGGTGCGCTGCTGCTGGAAGCCACGTACAGATATCGCCCGGAGGCATGCGGCCAGGCGTACTGCACGTTGGCCGGCAGCGTCACCGAGGCGCGTTTGGTCAGCGCCGCAGCTTCGACGTCGACGTCGTAGTGCGTGAGCACCGGGCCGACGCTCGAATAGAGCGCAGACTTGCGCGGAGCCCCTTGAGCAAACGAAGAGCGCGGCGCGACGGCGGCGGTCGCGAGCAGCGACGTGAAAGTTCGACGATCCATCATGATCCCCCCCTTTTTGAACGGTAATGTCGCCCCGGCGCGGAAAAAAGGCAGTATACAATCCGCACTCGGCCTTTGAGCGAACTCGGAGGACAGCCATGAATCGCGTTGCCGCAGCCCTCACCGCAGCTCTCGCCGCGAGCCTGCTCGCTCTGCCGGCTCGAGGCCAGCAGTACCCGAACAAGCCGATCCGCATCATCGTCCCCTTCGCTGCGGGCGGGACCTCGGACATCCTCGCGCGCGCGATCGGCCCGCACATCACCACGGCCTGGGGCCAGCCGGTCATCGTGGAGAACCGCACCGGCGCCAACGGCAACGTCGGCGCGGACTACGTCGCCAAGTCGGCGCCCGACGGCGCCACCCTGCTGCTCTCGGACGTCGGCGCGCTCGCCATCAACCCGAGCGTGTATGTCGACATGCCCTTCGACCCGGCGAAGGATTTCGCTGCCGTAGTGATGGTGTCGTATTCGCCGCACGTGCTGGCAGTGCACCCTTCCGTGCCGGTCGGCAGCGTGAAGGAGCTGATCGCCTACGCCCGCGCAAATCCGGGCAAGCTCAATTTCGCCAACTCGGGAACCGGCGGCGCGCCGCACCTCGCGGGCGTCGAATTCGCCGCGCGCACCGGCGTGCAGTGGGCCTACATCCCCTACAAGGGCGGGTCGGCGGCAGTCACCGACGTGATCGCGGGGAACGCGAACGTGCTCTTCAACGGCATGCTCGCCACTTATCCGTCGGTGAAGGCCGGGCGCCTGAAAGGACTCGCCGTGTCGAGCGCTCGGCGCGTGCCTTCTGCGCCCGAGCTGCCCACGGTGGCCGAGACTCTTCCGGGCTTCGAGACCGGCTCCTATCAGGGCGTGCTCGCCGCGGCGGGAACTTCCCGCGCGGTCATAACGAAACTCAACGCCGAGCTCACGCGTATCCTGAATACCGACGACATGAAGGAGTTCCTCGCGAAACAGGGCACCGAGGTGCGCGCCGGCACGCCGGAGGCGCTGGGCGCGTTCATCGTCAACGAGAAAGCGCGCTGGGCGAAAGTGGTGAAGGAAGCCGGCGTCAAGGCCGACTGAGGAAAAAGGAGCTCGAACGATGAAGAACCCCTGCGCAACCGGGGTCGCATCCCTCGCGGCGATTCTCGCCGGCTGCGCCGCTCCGAACGTTGGAACGAATCCGCTCGTCCCCGAGAACCTCAACGTTCCGGCCGGGCAAACCCTGTCGCTCGTGTCACCGGCTACCGGCGTGCAGATCTACGAGTGCGGCGCCATCAAGACCGAGCCGCCGCGGTTCGAGTGGGTTTTCAAGGCGCCGGAAGCCGAATTACTCGACCTGTCGGGCCAGAAGATCGGCAAGCACTACGCGGGTCCGACCTGGGAATCGAACGACGGCAGCAAGGTGGTCGGCGAGGTCAAGGCGCGCGACGACGGTCCGGCCGCCACCGCGATCCCGTGGCTGCTGCTTGCCGCAAAGTCGACCTCGGGCAACGGCGTATTCAGCCGCACGCAGAGCATCCAGCGGCTGTACACCGTCGGCGGGAAAGCTCCCGCGGGAGGCTGCAGCAAGGCGCAGCTCGGCAAGGAGGCGCGGGTCTCCTACAAGGCCACGTATTACTTCTACGCCACCAAGCCGTAACAGGCGGCCTGCGCGTCAATCGTCGTCGTCGCGGTCTTTCCTGCCGTGATGCTTCTTCGGCTCGCAGGCCGCCAGCACCTGGATGGCCGGGAGCACGCCGCTTTGCGGCGGCGGCACGCCGCGCGTCAGGCCGACCTGCATCAGGCGCGCCTCCTCGGTCGCGGCGTCTTCGCACAGGAGCAGGCGGTCCGCAACCATTTGCTCGAGGGCGTTCCTCAGCTTGCTGTGGTAGTCCGCGAAAGCGGGGTAGCGAAGCGCGACCGAGGGACGCGGATCGTTGGTCTTAGCACGGTCAGCCTCGGTTTTCGCGAACGGGATGAACTGACCCGAGGCCTCGCAGCCGTCGCTCGCCTGCGCTCCCCGCCGCAGCGCCCAGCCCGTGTAGGTGGCCACAGGCACGGTCACGTCGGGCAGCCGCACTCCCGCGATGTCGTTGCCGTCGCTGTCGGTCTTCGGTATGAAGCTCGGATAGATCGGACCGTTGCCCGGATTGTCCTGGTACGAGGGCGTCGTGAACGGGAACAGCGGCGGATTCACCGTCGCGATCCCGGTTTCGTAGAAGTTCAGCCCGTAGTCGAAGTGGTAGCGCGTGGTCTTCAGGCCCGTGTAGGTGACCAGCGGTCCCGGGCCGTCCGCAAAGGGGCTCGGAATGTTCGGGAAGCCCATCCCGGACTGCGGCAGCGGCGGCACGAGCGTGCCGTCGCGCAGCCTCGGCACGCGGCTATGCGGCGGTTCCTTGTGCTGGGTCGCCCACTCATCGAGCGCGATGAACAGCGCGCGCTGCACCGGCGCCGAATTCAGCGGATTGTCGGCCTGCTGGCACAGGCCCCTCGCCGGGGGAGTGCCTGGCGGGGTGCCGGCTGGCGTGGCGGCGGTGCCGTGCCGCATGCTCGACATGAAGTAATTGCGCGTGAACTTCGAATCCGGGAGATCGCGGGCGCCGTCCGGAGTCGTGTGCAGCAGCGATGCGGACTTCACCCAGTACTCGTTGGCCGAGTAGATCTCCACGCCCAGCGGACACGTGTCGGTCTTCTCGCAGCTCGCGTACCGGCTGTCGGTCTGGCGGGTGATCGGATCGAACGTGCGCACGTTCGCGAACGGGAACCGGCCTTCGATGAAAAGATGGTTCTGGCGGTTGCGCTCGGTGCGGCCGGTCTGTGAGAAGCGGTAGTTCATGTTGAGGCCGTTGCCCGCCGCGATCCACTGCATATGGCCGTCGAAAGCCTTCTTGCCGTTTTCGGTCTCGTTGAACCCGAGGTGGCGGAAGTCGTTGAGGAAGCGCCCGGGCTGCGACGAGATCTCGGTGTAGACGCGCTTGATGTGCCCGGCCAGCGGATTGGGGTTGTCTTTTTCGTCGCGCCTTTCGTAGCGCAGGAACTCCATCCAGTCGCGCACAGCGGCGAAGCCCAGGCCGAGCACCTTGGGATCCTTGGCGGTGTACGCGAACTCGTAGATATCGTTGGCGATGAAGCTCGACCCCACCAGGCTGATCGCCGTTCCGTCCGCGTTGTAGTTCCAGCCGGATGCGGAGACGACTTGCGGCGCGTCGTCGAGATGCACGCGATGGGTCAGCGTCGCCCGCGTCTTGTCCAGCGTCGCCGCCGGGTAGCTCAACGCGACCGACGCAGCCGCCGCCCCCACCACGATGTATTCGTAGGACGGCCCGGTAATCGTTCCCGTCGGATTCGCCGCCGTCGGCGGAAACTTGGCGATCGGCAAGTTGGCCGACGCGTTGAAGGTATCGAGTGTGCCAAGGGCCTCCCACCCGCTCCATACCAAGGTGTAGCCGCGCGGCATGAAGAACGCGTTCGCGAGCACCGCCGGGTCGGTGATCGAACCCGGGTCGTCGCCGCCGCCCGAGACCCGGCCCAATGCGGTCCAGGTCTTGCCGCCGCGGTTGGGCGGCTCGTACATCATCTTGCCCGCGCCCTTCTTGAGGTCGATCGGCTTCAGGATGTAGAAGTTGAAGGAGTATTCGACCTTGCCGCGCGCGTTGCGCGGCGCGAACTCGATGTCGACGATGTCTCGGTTCTGCCGGTCATGCGGATTGACCTCGCCGAACGCCTTGCCGACGATCTTCTCGTACTGACCGACGCCCGGCCAAGAGAAGCCGCCGAACGTCGGCGACTCCGTGGCGGTGATCTGGATCTCGGTGATGCGGGCCTGCGTAGCCGGTGCCATCAGGACCGCGCCGGCGGCGAGCACGAGCGCGAGGTGGGTCCGGCGGGCAATTGCAGTCGCATACATGTGAACTCCCCCCTTTTTTTTTCGAGACGTCCTAGCTTACTCCTGTAAGACGCGATGAACCAGTCGGACGCTCATCGAAGCTCCATGTCGATCTCGTCGACGTAGCACCAGCTCCAGCCCTCGCCCGGCTCGAGCGAGGTGATGATCGGATGCCCGGTCTTCCTGAAATGCTTGGTGGCGTGCCTGTTCTTCGAATTGTCGCAGCATCCGACGTGCCCGCACGCGCGGCACAGGCGAAGGTGCACCCAGGTGTCTCCCGTCGCGAGGCATTCCTCGCAGCCGTCGGTGTTGGGCGCGGCGGTCTTGACGGACTTCAAATGGGTGCATCGGGCAGGCATCGCAGCATCCTCCGATTCTTCGAAGGGAAATCCGATTTACAAGGCATGCTAGCACCGCCGGCCGCCTTGCACCGCGGACGAGCCCGGCACATACTCCGCGGCTATGAACTCGAGGCGCGACGCATGACGAAAGGACGACTGGAAGCCTTCACCGACGGCGTGATCGCGGTCATCATCACGATCATGGTGCTCGAGCTGAAGGTTCCGCACGATGCCGACCCGAAGGCGCTATTGCCGCTCGTTCCGGTGTTCCTGAGCTACGTGCTGAGCTTCGTGTTCGTCGGCATCTACTGGAACAACCACCACCACATGTTCCACGCGGTTCATCACGTGAACGGCGCGACGCTGTGGGCGAACCTGCATCTGCTGTTCTGGCTGTCGCTCGTGCCCTTCGTCACGGGGTGGATGGATGAAAACCACTTCGCGGCGGTAACGGTCGCGGCCTACGGGATCGTGCTGCTCGGCGCGGCGTGCGCGTACACCATCCTGACGCTGGTGCTTCTCGCCTCGCACGGCAAGGATTCGCCGCTCGCCAAGGCGTTGGGGAAGGATTTCAAGGGAAAGATCTCGCTCGTCCTTTACGTCGCCGCGATTCCGCTCGCTTTCGTTCAGGCCTGGATCTCGGGTGGACTGTACGTGCTGGTGGCCGCCATCTGGCTGTGTCCCGACCGGCGCTTCGAGAAGCTGTTCGACGAAGCGAAGGCGTAGCGCCGATGGAACCGGAGAAAATCAAGGTACGCGTGACCGAAACCGGGCAGACCCTGGACGTCGTCGTGTACAGCAAGCGCGCCGAGCGGATCGAGATCGTCCTCGGCGAAGGCATTCACAACGTCAAGTGCGAGCTGACTCCGACGCGGATGGGCCTCTCCTACGCGGGAAGCGTGAGGGGGCGCGAGCTCGTCTACGAGCGCAGCCGCGAGCAGGTCCAGGCCGATCTGGACAAGCTCAACCCGAAGCTGCGCGAGCCCAGGCGGCGTTGATCGGCATCGTAATCAACGGCTACTTCACCTCGTCGATCCACGCCATCTGGATCGCCTCGAGGATCTTCTCGCCGCAGCGCTTCGGGTCGTCGTCGAACTCGTCGAGCGCCTGCACCCACTCGAACAGGTCGGTGAAACGCACGGTCAGTGGATCGATGTCGGGATATTTTTCCGACAGAGCGATGGCGATTTCAAGCGTGTCGGTCCATTTCATCACTTGATTTCCTTGACCATGTTGATGGTGTATTTCGGGATCTCGATGGTGAGATCGCTGTCCTTGACGATCGCCTGGCAGGACAGCCGCGAATTCGGTTCCAGCCCCCACGCCTTGTCGAGCAGGTCGTCCTCTTTTTCCTCGGAAGGAGCTAGCGTCTCGAAACCTTCGCGCACGACCACGTGACAGGTGGTGCAGGCGCAGGACTTCTCGCAGGCGTGCTCGATCTCGACGCCGTTCTCAAGCAGGTTGTCGCAGATGGACATGCCCGGCTTCGCATCGATCACCGTGCCCTCAGGACACAGCTCTTCGTGCGGAAGGACGATGATCCTGGGCATCAGGCTAGAGGCTCTCGACCTTCCTGCCCGCTAGCGCCCGCTTGATGGAGCGGTCCATGCGCCGGCCCGCGAAGGCTTCGGAGGCGCGGTTGACGCGCTCGATGCCCGATTTGATGGTGCGATGATCGGTGCAGGAGAGCGTCTTGCGCAGCGCCTCGAGCTCCGATCGCAGCGCGGAGGATTCCTCCGCGGTAAGCAGGTCGGCGTCCTCGCGCAGCGCGGCCTCCGTCGCCTCGAGCATGCGCTCGCCCTCCACGCGCTGTTCCCTGAGCGCACGCGCATGCACGTCATCCTTTGCGTGGTCGAACGAGTCCCTGAGCATCTGCGTGATCTGCTCGTCGCTGAGGCCGTAGGAGGGCTTGACCGCGATCGCGGCCTCGACGCCGGTCGAGGATTCCCGGGCGGAGACCGAGAGCAGGCCGTCGGCGTCGACCTGGAAGGTGACGCGGATGCGCGCTGCGCCCGCGACCATCGGAGGAATACCGCGCAACTCGAACCGGGCGAGGGAGCGGCAGTCGGACACGAGCTCGCGTTCGCCCTGCACCACGTGGATGCTCATCGCGGTCTGGCCGTCCTTGTAGGTGGTGAATTCCTGCGCGCGCGCCGCGGGAATCGTGGAATTGCGCGGGATGACCCTTTCCGCGAGGCCGCCCATGGTCTCGACGCCGAGCGATAGCGGGATGACGTCGAGCAGCAGCCAATCGTCGCCCGAAGCCCTGTTGCCTGCGAGCACGTTGGCCTGGATCGCGGCGCCGAGCGCGACGACCTTGTCCGGATCGAGATTGTTGAGCGGCGACTGGCCGAAAAGCTCGGCGACCGCCTGCTGCGCGTGCGGCATGCGCGTCGCGCCGCCGACCATCACCACGCCCTTCACCTTGCTGCGGTCCAGCCCCGCGTCGCGCAGCGCCCTGCGACACGGCGCGAGCGTCTTCGCGACGAGGGGCCGTGTCATCTCCTGGAATTCCTTCTGCGTGACCGTTACGTCCACGGTCTCGCCGCCGGCGAGCCTGGCGGAGATGCGCGCCTCCGAGTGCGCCGTCAGGAGCTCCTTCGCGGCGCGCGCTTTCGTGAGCAAGACCCGGGTGTCCTCGGCGGATAACGGCGCGAGTTTTGCCCGCTCGAGTATCCAGCAGAACAAGCGCTGGTCGAAATCGTCCCCGCCGAGCGCGGCGTCCCCGTTGGTCGCCATTACCTCGAACACGCCCTTCGAGAGCTTCAGGATCGAGATGTCGAACGTGCCGCCGCCGAGATCGTAGACGGCGTAGATGCCTTCGGCGGCGTTTTCCAGGCCGTAGGCGATCGCCGCCGCAGTCGGTTCGTTGAGGAGCCGCAGCACGTTGAGGCCCGCGAGCTTGCCCGCGTCCTTGGTGGCCTGGCGCTGCGCGTCGTCGAAGTACGCGGGGACCGTGATGATCGCGCCGGTGAGCTCCCCGCCCAGACTCTCCTCGGCCCGGGCGCGCAGCACCTTGAGGATATCCGCCGACACCTCGACCGGGCTTTTCACGCCGGCGGCGGTGCGGATCCGGACCATGCCCGGTGAATCGAGGAAATCGTAGGGGCTGTTCTCGACGTGCGTGACGTCCTTCAGGCCGCGCCCCATGAAGCGTTTCACCGATACGACGGTGTTTCTCGGGTCGCGCGCCAGCGCCGCTTCGGCCTCCACGCCGACCGCCACTCTCCCATCTCCCAGATAGCGCACGATCGACGGCAGCAGGGCGCGGCCCTCGTGGTCGTTGAGCACCACCGCGATGCCGTTCCTCACCGCGGCCACCAGCGAATTGGTGGTACCGAGGTCGATGCCCACCGCGAGGCGGTGCCGGTGCGGTTCGGGCGACTGGCCGGGCTCGGAAATCTGCAGCAGCGCCATTTCAGGCTCCGAAACTCACGTCTCTAGCTCCGCCAGCTTGTCGTCGATCTCCTCGGCCAGCTTTTCGTAGAACATCAGCATCCGGGTCGCTTCGGAGGCGGCTTCGTCGTCCCCGCCTTCGTCCAGCTGCCCTCGCAGTTTTTCGAGGATCTTCCCGCTCTCTTCACGCAGGCCGCCTCGCAATCGAACGAGGGCTTCGGGATCTTCGGACCCTGCTTCGATGCGCTCGCGCCAGGCCATCTGTTCCACGAGGAATTCGGGGGGCATCGCGGTGTTCGTCTCGAACTCCGGATCCACGCCGCGCAATCGCAGAATGTAGACGGCCCGTTTGAGCGGCGACTTCAGGGTCTGATAGGCCTCGTTCACGCGGGTCGCAAGCTGCATGGATGCACGCCGCTCGAGCTCGGGTGCGGCGGCAAAGCGGTCCGGATGCACCTCGCGCAGCCGCTCGTGATAGCGCGCTTCGAGCGCCGCGACGTCGACGACGAAGCGCGACGGCAGACCGAACAGCTCGAAGTGGTTCTGATTCAGGTTCATTCGGGTCCGGGATAGAAAAAAAGGGGCGTTCGCCCCTTCTGTTGTGCCGCGAGGCCGGGCCTCGCTAGACGTTGAACGACTCGCCGCAGCCGCACTCATCCTTCACGTTGGGGTTGTTGAACTTGAAACCCTCGTTCAAGCCCTCGCGCGTGAAGTCGAGCTCGGTGCCTTCCAGGAATTGAAGGCTCTTCGGATCGACGACGACCTTCACGCCGTGGCTCTCGAAGGTCCGGTCATCCGGGTTGACGGCGTCGGCGTATTCGATCCGGTAGGCAAGGCCGGAGCAGCCCGAGGTGCGCACGCCCAGGCGCAAACCCACTCCCTTGCCGCGCTTGACAAGGAAATCCGAAACGTGGTTTGCCGCGCGTTCTGTAAGAGTGATCATGATTCTCAGGCCGCCTTCGCTTCCTTTTCAGCCGGCTGTTCCAGTCCGTGCTTCTTGCGGTAATCGACGATCGCCGCCTTGATCGCGTCCTCGGCGAGGATCGAGCAGTGGATCTTCACCGGCGGCAGCGCGAGCTCCTCGGCGATCTGCGTGTTCCGGATCGTCTCCGCCTGGTCCAGCGTCTTGCCCTTCACCCATTCGGTGACGAGCGAAGAGGACGCGATCGCCGAGCCGCAGCCGTAGGTCTTGAAGCGCGCGTCTTCGATCACGCCTTGTTCGTTGACGCGGATCTGCAGCTTCATCACGTCGCCGCAGGCCGGCGCGCCGACCATGCCGGTGCCGATATGCTCGTCCGCCTTGTCGAAAGACCCGACGTTGCGCGGGTTCTCGTAATGGTCCAGTACCTTGTCGCTGTATGCCATGGTGTTGCTCCTAGATTTTGCCTATTCCTAATCCTCAATGTGCTGCCCACTGCACGGTATTCAAGTCCACGCCCTCCTTGTACATCTCCCAAAGGGGCGAAAGCTCGCGCAGCTTGCCGATCTTGGCGCGCAGGAGCTTGACGGCGTAGTCGATCTCCTCCTCGGTCGTGAAGCGGCCGATCGTGAAGCGAATCGAGCTGTGGGCGAGCTCGTCCGAACGCCCGAGCGCCCGCAGGACATACGAGGGCTCGAGGCTCGCCGAAGTGCAGGCCGAGCCCGAGGACACCGCCACCTCCTTGATCCCCATGATCAGGGACTCGCCCTCGACGAAGTTGAAGCTGACGTTGAGGTTTCCCGGTATGCGGCGCTCCAGGTCGCCGTTGACGTAGACCTCTTCCATGTCCTTGAAGCCGGCGAGCAACCGGTCGCGCAAGGCGCGGATGCGCTCGCTCTCGGCGGCCATCTCGAGCTTCGCGATGCGGAACGCCTCGCCCATGCCCACGATCTGGTGGGTCGGGAGCGTCCCCGAGCGCAATCCCCGCTCATGCCCGCCGCCGTGGATCTGCGGCTCGATGCGCACGCGCGGCTTCCTGCGCACGTACAGCGCGCCGATGCCCTTCGGGCCGTAGACCTTGTGCGCGGTCACCGTCAGGAGATCCACTTTCAATTTCTGCAGGTCGATCGGGATCTTGCCCGCGGCCTGTACCGCGTCGCAGTGGAAGATGATGCCTTTCGAGCGGCAGATCTCGCCGATCTCGGCGATCGGCTGGATCACGCCGATCTCGTTGTTCACCATCATCACCGAAACGAGAACGGTGTCGGGGCGCAACGCCGCCCTGAACTTCTCCAGGTCGAGCAGCCCGTTCTGCTCCGGGTCGAGGTAGGTCGCCTCGAACCCCTGGCGCTCGAGCTCGCGCACCGTGTCGAGCACCGCCTTGTGCTCGGTCTTCATCGTGGCAATGTGCTTGCCCTTGCCCTTGTAGAAATTCGCCGCGCCCTTGATCGCGAGGTTGTTGCCTTCGGTCGCGCCCGAGGTCCAGATGATCTCTTTGGAATCGGCATTGAGGAGCGCCGCGACGTGCCCGCGCGCCTCTTCCACCGCCTTCTCCGCCTCCCAGCCGAAGGCGTGCGAGCGGCTCGCCGCGTTGCCGAACTGCTCGGTGAGGAAGGGAATCATCTTCTGCGCCACGCGCGGGTCGACCGGCGTGGTCGCCGAATAGTCGAGGTAGATCGGAAATTTCATTTCGCGCGCGTCCCGTTCAAGCCGACACCGCGGCTTCCTTGCCGCGTTTGTCCTGGAGCACGCTCACCGCGCTCTTGCGCGTCGCCTGCTGCGCGACGAGGTCGGAGAGCTTCACCGAATCCAGGTATTCGTACATCTTGTCGTTCAGCCTCGCCCACAGGTCGTGCGTCATGCAGCGCTGCTCGTCGTGGCAGTTTTCCTTGCCGCCGCACTGCGTCGCGTCGAGCGGCTCGTCCACCGCCGTGATGATGTCCGCGACCGAGACCCTGTCGAGGCTGCGCGCGAGCGTGTAGCCGCCGCCGGGCCCGCGGGTGCTGTCGACCAGCGTGTGGCGCCGCAGCTTGCCGAAAAGCTGTTCCAGGTACGAGAGCGAGATGCTCTGGCGCTGGCTGATGCCGGCGAGCGTCACCGGGCCCTTGCCGCCGTGCATGGCGAGGTCGAGCATCGCGGTCACTGCGAATCGTCCTTTGGTCGTCAGTCTCATGGTTGCACCCTGAACGGCTTCGAATACCTGATGAATTCGGTCAAGTATACACAATCCCGAGGAAAACAATCAACTATTTGTTGACCACCTTGGGCCCTAGGCGAAGCTGCCTCTGGGACTCTTCGCGCTCCGCCTGGAGCTCCTCGATCTGGTTCAGAATCAATTCGATACGCTTATCCATGTCGACGCTGTGATCGAGCAGGCCTTGGACCGCCTTGGCGAGCGGATCATCCTCCGCTTTGGCGGTCACTGCGTACGCAGAGAACCCCAGCTTCGCCGCCTTCTCCTCGCGCGTCTTGTCCTGCTCGTCGAGAATGACGCGCGCCGGGATCCCCAAGGCGGTCGCGCCCGCGGGAACATCCTTCACCAGCACCGCGTTCGAGCCGATTTTCGCGCCCTCGCCGACGACGATGGGCCCGAGCACCTTCGCCCCCGCGCCGATCACGACTCCCCGCTCGAGCGTCGGGTGGCGCTTGCCCTTGTTCCACGAGGTCCCGCCGAGGGTCACGCCGTGATACAGGGTGCAATCGTCTCCCAGTTCCGCGGTCTCGCCGATCACGACTCCCATGCCGTGGTCGATGAACACGCGCCGTCCCACTTTGGCCCCGGGATGAATCTCGATGCCGGTGAGAAACCGCGAGACGTGCGATACGAAGCGCGCAAGCCAGCGCAGCTTCACGCGCCACAGCCGGTGCGCCAGTCTATGGATGAGGAGCGCGTGGAAACCGGGATAGCAGGTAATGACTTCCCAGGTCGAACGCGCCGCCGGGTCGCGCTCGAACACGCAGGCGATGTCTTCGCGAATTCGGGTGAACATCGGTGTCCCGGAGATCGATGTCCCGCATTATCCGAAACCTTAGTGAATTGGTCAACTATTTCCGGGGCGGACTCCTGTCGTCCCAGGCCGCGAGCATGCCGCGCAGAATGTTGACCTCCACCTTCTCCAGCCGCGCCTTTGCGAACAGACGGCGCAAGCGATCCATGAGCTTGCGAGGGTGCCGCGGGTGCAGATAGCCGCTCGCCCGCAGGCTGCGCTCGAGGTGCGCGAAGAGTCGCTCGATGTCCTCGTGGGTCGCGCACCGGGTCCTCGTCGGCGCGGCGGGCGGGGCCTGCGCGGCCGTGCGCAACTCGTACGCGACCACCTGCACCGCCTGGGCGAGATTGAGGGAAGGGTATTCCGGATTGGCGGGAATGCGCGCGAGGGCGCTACAGCGCATGATGTCCTTGTTCGAGAGGCCTGCGGTTTCGTTGCCGAAGACGACCGCGACCTCGTCCTTTCGCGCCGCGCGCAGGAGCTCCCGCGCCGCAGCGCGCGCATCGAGCGAGGGATGGGAAAGCTCGCGCTCGCGCGCGCTCAAAGCCACCGAGTACGTTGTTCCGGCGAGCGCCTCCTCCAGACTCGCGCACGCGCGCGCGGACTCGAGAAGATCGAGCGCGCCGGAGGCCATGGCAGCTGCGTCCGGATGGGGAAAACGTTTCGGCCGCACCAGGCGCAGCTGCGTGATGCCCATCGTTTTCATGGCGCGTGCCGCGGCGCCGATGTTGCCCGGGTGCGAAGGCCGCAGCAGGACGACGCGGATTCGAGACAGCGGACCGCCGGCTTTCATACTAGAATCCGGCGTTCAGCAGCGCCGCTCTTTTGAATTCCCGGACGAAGAAATGCACCCGATGCTCGGAATCGCGGTCAGAGCCGCGCGGCGGGCCGGCGCGATCATCAACCGCGCGGCGCGCGACGTGGAATTGCTGCAGGTTACTCGCAAGCGGCACAACGATTTCGTCACCGAAGTGGACAAGGCTGCGGAGCGGGCGGTCATCGAGATACTGCACCGCGCCTATCCGGACCATGCGATTCTAGCAGAGGAGTCCGGCGCTTCCGCCGGGAACGCGGGCGAGTCCGAGTACACCTGGATCATCGACCCGCTAGACGGCACGACGAATTTCATCCACGGCTTCCCGCAGTACGCCGTCTCCGTCGCCTTGCGGCACAAGGGCCTTCTCGCGCAGGCGGTGATCTACGATCCGACCAGCAACGAGTTGTTCACGGCGACGCGCGGGCGGGGCGCGTACCTGAACGAGCGGCGCATCCGCGTCTCCAAGCGCGCGCAGCTCAACGAGGCGCTGCTCGGCACCGGTTTTCCCTTTCGCGATCTCCACAGCCTCGACGAATATCTCGCCATGTTCCGGGAGTTCACGCTGCGCACCGCCGGGCAGCGCCGCGCGGGCGCCGCGGCCCTCGACATCGCCTACGTGGCCGCGGGAAGGCTGGACGGATTCTGGGAAATCGGCCTTTCGCCCTGGGACATGGCGGCGGGCGCGCTGCTGGTGCAGGAAGCCGGCGGCTTGGTCGGGGATTTTCGCGGCGACTCGGGCTACCTCGATTCGGGACGCATCGTCTGCGGCAATCCGAAAATCTTCGCTCAAATGCTTCGAGTCATCGGGCCGCTCGCCGCCCAGTAGGCGGGGTTTCCCCAGTCCATGCGCCGCCTGCTCCGCCTCCTCGTCGCGGGCTCGATTCCGTGGGCTCTGGCCGCCCACGGCGCCGAGCTGCGCGTCGGCCTCGCCGCAGACGTGACCTCGATGGACCCGCACTTCCTCGCCATCGCACCGAACATCAATATCGCCTGGCACGTGTTCGACGCGCTCACCCACGTGGACGAGGACACGCGCCTCATCCCGGGCCTCGCCCTCTCCTGGCGGGCGGTCGACGCGACCACCTGGGAGTTCAAGCTGCGGCCGGGCGTTCGCTTTCACGACGGGAGCGAGCTGACCGCGGAGGACGTCGTATTCTCGATCGAGCGCACTCTCAAGGTGCCGAACGGCCAGTACGGAATCTTCACGCGGCGCATCGTCGGCAAAGAGGTCGTGGACGCGCACACGCTCCGCCTGAAGACGGCGACGCCCTACGCGATGGTGCCGTACGATCTCAATTCGGTATTCATCGTCTCGAAGAAGGCCGCGGCTCGCTCCGGGCCTGAGGATTTCGATTCGGGCAAGGCGATGGTCGGCACCGGTCCCTTCAGGTTCGTGCGATTCGCGCGCGGCGACCGGGTCGAGCTCGCACGCAACGACGCCTATTGGGGGGCACAGGGTGGAAAAAGCGCGGCCTGGGAGAAAGTGACTTTGCGCATCGTGCCCACGGACCCGGCGCGACTCGCCGGGCTCCTCTCCGGAGAGCTCGACGCGATCGAGCAGGTTCCCACCGCGGACCTGCCGCGCATTCGGCGCGACGCCCGGTTGAATACGGTTCAGAAGGTGTCGTGGCGCACCATTTTCTTCTACCTCGACCAGCGCCGCGATCGCGCGCCCGGGCTCGCCGACAAGGCCGGCAGGCCCCTTGCGCAAAATCCCTTCCGCGACCTGCGGGTGCGGCGCGCGCTCTCGAAGGCAATCAATCGAGCGGCGATCGCCGGACGTCTCATGGACGGGGCGGCGATTCCGGCGTCGAACCTCGTCTCGCCGCCCGTGTTCGGCTACGCGCCGGACCTCGCGCCCGAGACCTACGATCCCGAAGAGGCGAAGCGGCTGCTCGCCGAAGCGGGATATCCCGACGGATTCGCGATGACGCTTTCCGCGACCAACAACCGCTACGTCAACGACGAGCAGATCGCGCAGGCCGTGGCGCAGATGTTCGCGCGTGTCGGCGTCCGCGCGCGCGTCGAGACGCTGCCGCTGAACGCATACCTGCCCAAGGGGCGCAAGGGGGAATTCGCGTTTGCGATGTTCGGCTGGGGCTCGTTCTCCGCAGACCTCGCGCTGCGCGCGCTCGTCGCAACCCCCGATCCGGACAAGGGCTTCGGCGCATTCAACTGGTCGGGATACTCGAATCGGCAGGTCGACGCGCTGCTCGAGCGCGCTTTCGCGAGCGTCGACGAGAAGCGGCGCGAGGCGCTCGCCCGCGACGCGATGCGCCTCGCCATGCGGGATCATGCGGTCATCGCGCTGCATCACCAGGTCGCGACTTGGGCGATGCGAAAGCCGCTCGCCTACGCGCCGCGTACGGACGAATTCACGCTGGCTCACCAGATTCGGGAAAAATGACCGCGAAGACTTTGGAATGCTGCTGAATCTTCTGCGTCGGTTCTTCGTCCAGCGCAAATCGGCGCGGCTCTTCGCCGAGGCCCAGCGGCTGTTCCGGGAAGGCGCGTTCGAGGAAGCGGAGCGGGCGGCCGCGGAGTGCGCGAAACTGTTGCCCGATCTCGCCGAGGTGCACTATCTACGCGCCTCGATCGCGCTCGCGCAGCAACGAAACGACTCGGCGGCACACCACTTCACCCGCACGCTGGAGGTCCTTGCTCCGTCCGATCCGACGCGGGCGCGCACGATGCTGCGCCTGGCCGCGGCGCTCCAGGATTGCAACAGGCAGCGCGAGGCGGAGCAGTGGTACCGGAGAATCCTGGAGCTCGACCCGGGCAACCACGACGCTCTCCTCTGCCTCGCCGTGATACGCGAAGACTCCGATGTCGAGGAGGCGCGGGGCCTCATGGACCGGTACACGGAGCTGCAGGCCGGGGCCGCTCCGCGCCTGCGGCGGGCGCTGATGCTTCCCGTCATCCTCCAGTCGAGCGACCAGATCGACCGGGTAAGGCAAAGGCTCGATCGCGACCTCGATGAGCTGCTCGACCTGAAACCGTCCAAGGTCCCGAACCCCGAATTCGAGGTGGGCGCGACCCCTTTCAATCTGGCCTATCACGGCCGCAACAACGCTCCGCTGCTGCGCAAGATCGCGCGAGTCTGCAGGTCGATGTATCCGGCGAGAACCGACTGCGCGCGCCAAGGGTTTTCTCCGAGCCGGCGGCTGCGCATCGGTTTCGTTTCGACCTATTTCCATGCGCACTCGGTAGGCCGGACGACGTTCGGCCTCATCCGCGATCTGCCGCGCGACCGTTTCGAAGTCCACGTATTCGCCATTGCCGCGCAGGCGGACGACCTCGCCGAGGCCATACGCAAAAGCGCAGATCGCTACGTGCCGCTCCCGCTCGATCTCGGCCGGGTGCGCGACGCGATCGACTCCGCCGCCCTGGACATCGTGTTCTTCGCCGACATCGGCATGCACCCGCTCACCTATTTCCTCGCGTTTTGGCGGCTCGCTCCGATTCAGATGGTCACCTGGGGGCATTCCGTCACCAGCGGCATCGACACGATCGACTACTACCTGTCCTCCGACGCGATCGAGGGCGCCGCAAGCGAGCAGTACTACACCGAGAAACTGGTGCGCCTGCCCGGCTATTTCATGCCGCGCTATCGCCGACCGGCGCTGGAGGGGCCGCGCGCGTCGCGCGAGCAGCTCGGCCTGCCCGAAGGCAAGCACCTCTACTACTGTCCGCAGAATCTCTTCAAGCTCCATCCGGACTTCGACGCGGCTATCAGGGCCATCCTCGAGGGCGACCCGGAAGCCGAGCTCGTGCTGCTGGAGTTCGTCCGGGCGGGCGTCGCGGAGCAGCTGCTGCGCCGCTTCGAGCTCACGCTCGGTGCGCTCGCATCGAAAATACGCTTCGTTCCCCGCTCGGAGCACCGCAAGTTCCTGCAGGTCGTCGCCGCCGCCGACGTCATCCTCGACCCGTTTCATTTCGGGGGATGCAATTCGAGCTGCGACGCGTTGTCCCTCGGCGTTCCCGTGGTCACCCTGCCCGGCTCGCAGCTCCCGGGCCGGTTTACGCTGGGGCTGTACAGGGAGATCGATCTCGACTGCTGCATCGCCCGCTCGGCGGACGAGTACGTGGAAATCGCGCTGCGGCTCGGCCGCGACGCGGAATATCGAAAGTCGGTATCGGAGCAGATCTCGGCCCGCTGCGCGCGCCTGTTCGACCGGCCCGACGCCGGGCTGGCGCTGGGGGAAGAGCTGCTGCGCATCGCCGAGGCCGCCCGCTGACGCTGCCGTCGAGCGCCCTTCGATGCTCGCCTACGTTTTTCGCCGCCTCGCGCAAAGCGTCGCGGTCCTGTTCGTCATGTCGCTGCTCGTTTTTGCTGGCGTGTACGCCGTCGGCAATCCGATCGACATTCTCGTCAACCCTCAATCCGACCAGAACGAGATCGCGCGCGCCACCGCCGCACTGGGCCTCGACCGGCCGCTCTTCGAGCAGTATTTCGTCTTCATCGGGCACGCTGCAACCGGAGACCTCGGGAGATCCTTCGCCTTCAACGTGCCGGCGATCGGTCTCATCCTCGAGCGCATGCCCGCGACGCTCGAGCTCGCGACCGCCGCGATGCTGATCGCGGTGCTGCTCGGAATCCCTCTCGGGCTCTGGGCGGGCTTGAAACCCCGATCGGCCGCCGGCAGGACCATCATGGCGGGTTCGATCCTGGGGTTCTCGCTTCCGACTTTCTGGGTCGGGCTCATGCTCATCCTCGTGTTCTCCGTGTGGCTCGGTTGGCTGCCGACCTCGGGCCGCGGGCCGACGGCGAATCTGCTCGGGATCCCGGTGAGCTTCCTCACGGCGGAGGGCCTGCGCCACCTCGTCCTGCCCACCGCGAACCTGGCGCTCTTTAATCTGTCGCTCGTCATCCGGCTGACCCGCTCGGGAACGCGCGAAGCGATGCGGCAGGACTACGTGCGCTTCGCGCGCGCCAAAGGCTTGACCGAGACGCGCGTCGTCGGCGTCCACGTGTTGAGGAACGTGCTCGTTCCGGTCGTCACAGTGGCCGGCGTCGAGTTCGGCTCGGTGATCGCGTTCGCCGTCGTCACCGAGTCGATATTCGCGTGGCCCGGAATGGGAAAGCTCCTGATCGATTCGATCAACGTGCTCGACCGGCCGGTGATCGTCGCCTATCTGTGCATCGTCGTCGCGCTGTTCGTCGCGATCAATCTCGTGGTCGACCTCGCCTACTCCTGGCTCGATCCGCGGGTGCGGCCCGGGGAAGCAAGGTGACCCCGGCGCGGCGAATCGCCGCCGAGTTCGCGGCGAGCCGCATCGCGCTCGCAGGCCTCGCGCTCCTCGCGCTGGTGCTGCTCGCGGCGCTCTTTGCGCCGTGGATCTCGCCTCAGAATCCCTACGATCTGGCGCGGCTCGACCTGCTCGACTCGCGCCTGCCGCCCGGGGCGCGCTCCGCCGCGGGCGCGATCCATTGGCTGGGCACCGACGACCAGGGCCGCGACATGCTGTCCGCCATCCTCTACGGCCTTCGCACCAGCGTCGCCGTCGGCTTGACGAGCACGACGCTAGCGCTCGCGATCGGCGTGAGTCTCGGCCTCGCGGCGGCCTGGTTCGGCGGCTGGCTGGACGCGCTCCTCATGCGCATCGCCGATCTCCAGCTCTCGTTCCCCTCGATCCTCATCGCGCTCGTCCTGCTCGCCGTGCTCGGGCAGGGCCTGGACAAGATCGTCATCGCGCTCGTCGCGGTCCAATGGGCGTATTACGCGCGCACGGCGCGCGCGGCTGCGCTCGTCGAGCGCCGCAAGGAATACGTCGACGCCGCGGTCGCGTTGGCTTTTTCGAACGCGCGCATCATTTTCCGTCACCTGCTCCCGAACTGCCTGCCGCCGCTCCTCGTGCTCGCGACGGTCCAGATCGCCGCGGCGATCACGCTCGAAGCCACGCTCTCCTTCCTCGGCCTCGGGCTGCCGATCACGCAGCCTTCGCTCGGCCTCTTGATCTCGAACGGCTTCAACTACCTGCTCTCGGGCCACTACTGGATCAGCGCCTTCCCCGGAATCGCGCTGCTCCTCGCCGTCGTCAGCATCAACCTGGTCGCGGACCGCTTGGGCGAGGTCCTGGATCCGCACGGGCCACAGCGATGAGTCTTATACTGTCGCCCAAGATATTCAGCGGAGAAACCATGAACGCGCTCAAGAAAATCGCGATCGCTGCAGCGCTTTTCACCGCAGCCGGCGCGGCCCCGGCGCAAGCATCCAAGCCACTGGAGTTGATCGCGTTCGGCGGCGGCGGCAACTGGCCGCTCTGGGCGGCGCAGGAGAAGGGACTCTTCGCGCAGTACGGGATCGCGGTGAAGCTGTCCCTCACGCCGAATTCCGTCGAGCAGATCCGCAACCTGATGAACGGAACCTACGACTTGGGCACCACCGCGTACGACAACGTCGTCGCCTACCAGGAAGGCCAGGGGGAGACCGAGCTGCCGGTGCAGCCCGACCTCTTCGCTTTTATGGGCGGCTACTCCGGGTCGCTGCGCTTCGTGACGCAGCCGGACATCAAGACGTATGCAGCGCTGAAGGGAAAGACCGTGGGCGTGGACGCGGCGACCACCGGATTCGCCTTCATCCTCTACAAGCTCGCGGCGATGAACGGCCTCAGCATGTCCGACTACAAGGTCGAGAAGCTCGGCGGAACGCCGGCGCGCGTTCAGGCGATGATGGAAGGCAGGATCGCCGGAACCATGATCAGCTCGCCGTCGGAGATATTGCCCGAGTCCAAGGGCTACACGCGGCTGGGCGACACGACCACGACTTTCGGTCCTTATCAGGCTTCCATCGGGATCGCGCGCCGCGCCTGGGCCGCCAAGAACGGCGATCAGCTCGTCGCCTTCATCCGCTCGTATGTCGCTGCGATGGACTGGCTGCAGCAGCCGGCGAACCGGGACGAGGCCGTCGCCGTCTACATGAAGCACGTGCCCAGCGCGCCGCACTCTGCGGCGCAGAAGGCCTACGAAGTGATGTTCGCGGAGAAGGAGGGTTTCCAGAAGAAGGCGAAGCTCGACATCGAAGGCTGCCGCACGGTGCTGAAGCTGCGCAGCGAATTCGCCAAGCCGCAGAAAAATCTCACCGATCCCTCGAAGTACATCGACGAGAGTTTCTACACGAAGGCAATGCAGCAACGCTAAAAGGAGACTTCACACATGGCCTTGACGAACCCCGCAGTGAAGGCGACCGTCGTTGTAACGCTGGCCGCCACACTCATCGCCGGCTGCCAGACCACCACCGATCCCTACACCGGAGAAAAAAAGACGACGAGCACGACCCTCGGCGCGCTGATCGGCGCGGGCGCGGGCGCCGCGATCGGGATGATTTCCGGCCACGACGCGAAGCAGCGCAGGCAGCGCGCCCTCGTCGGCGCCGGGGTCGGCGCGCTCGCCGGGGGCGCGGTCGGCAACTACCAGGACAGGCAGGAAAACGAGCTGCGGGCGCTGATGCGCGACAGCGGCGTCACGGTCACCCGCAAGGGCGAGGACATCGTCCTCAACATGCCCGGCAACGTCACATTCCGCACCGGCAGCGCGGACTTGAACGCGCAGTTCTTCAAGGTGCTCGACGGCGTCGCGCAGGTGGCGAAGAAATACGACAAGACCATCATCGAGATCGCGGGCCATACCGACAACGTCGGCGGCGCGGATTTCAACCGGCAGCTCTCGCAGCGCCGCGCGAGCGCCGTCGCCCAGTACCTCATGAGCAAAGGCGTAAGCGAACAACGCATTATCACCGCCGCGGGCGGCGAGGATCACCCGATCGCGAGCAACTCAACCGACCAGGGCCGTGCGGCGAACCGGCGCGTCGAGGTGACGCTCGCGCCGCTGAAGGAAGGCTGAGCCGGCAGGACCTACTCGTACTGGCCGGCGCGCGCCTTGCCGCGGAATACGCGGTAGGCGAACACCGTGTAGGCGACGAGGAAGGGAAACACGACCGCGACGCCCACGAGCATGAACTTGAGCGCGGAGGGATGCGCGGCGGCCTCCCGGATGGTCATGCGGTCGATCACCACGTAGGGGAACAGGCTGTAGGCGAGCCCGGCGAAGGCGAGAGCGAAGATCGCCACAGTGGCTGCCAGGGGCATCCAGTCGAATTCGCGCTCGCCCCGCTTCAAGCGGCCGGTGGCCGCCCAGACCATCCAGCCCGCGGCGACAGTCGCAAGAGGCAGCAGCATCAAGGCCAGCGTGCGCGGAAAATCGAACCACTTCGCCTGCACGGTGTGGCTCACGAGCGGCGTGGCGAGACTCACCAGCGCGACGCCGAGGGCGACCCACAGCAAACCCCAGCGCGCCCAGGCGAGCGCCTTTCGCTGCAGCGCCCCCTCCGTTTTGAGGATGAGCCAGGTCGAGCCCAGCAGCACGTAGCCGCCGCACAGCGACGCACCCACCAGCATGGCGAACAAGTAGTAGCCGAATCCCGGATGAAACCCGGTGACGTAGCGGCCGAGCATCAGCCCCTGCGCGAACGACGCGAGGAACGATCCGAACCAGAACAGCCAGTTCCACAGCCCGCGGTGCCAGCCTTCGGCCTTGACCCGGAATTCGAACGCGACGCCGCGCAGCATCAGCCCGACCAGCATCGCCGCGACCGGCAGGTAAAGGGCGCCGAGCACGAGGCCGTGCGCCGCGGGGAAGGCGACCAGGAGAATGCCCACGCCGAGAACGAGCCAGGTCTCGTTCGCATCCCAGAACGGTCCGATCGATGCGACCATCAGCTCCTGCTCGCGCTCGTCCGCCGCGGGCATGAGCATGCCCACGCCCAGGTCGTAGCCGTCGAGCACGACATACATCAGGATCGCCAATCCCATCAGGGCGGCGAAGGCGAGGGGCAGGTCCAGGCTCACGCGTTGGCGCCTTTGCCCGCGAGGTGCGTGAGCACCACCAGGTACGCGATCAGCATCACTGTATACGTAATGATGTAGCCGGTGAGGCTCGCCCCGAGCTGCGCGCCGGAGATTCCGCCCACGGCCTCGCGGATCCTGAGAATCCCGGTCACGAGCCAAGGCTGCCGGCCGATCTCGGTGACCAGCCACCCGGCGAGCGTCGCGATCCATCCGGCGAAAGTGAAACCCGAGAAAGTCCACAGCATCCATCGTTGCGGCAGCATGCCGCGGCGCGTCGCCCACACACCGCTCCACGCAGCGAGCAGCATCAGAACGCCCGTCCCCACCATCACCCGGAACGCGAAGAACACCGGCGCCACCGGTGGGGCGTCCGGCACGAAGGCCTCGATGCCCTGCACCTCGGCTTCCGCGTCGTGCCTGAGGACGAGGCTCGCGCCCTTCGGGATCTCGATCGCGAAATCGTTGCGACGCCTTTCGTCGTCGGGCACGGCGAAGAGCACGAGCGGAACGCCCTTCCCCGTCTTCCAGATCGCCTCGATCGCCGCGATCTTCGCCGGCTGGTGCTCGAGGGTGTTCAGGCCGTGCAGGTCGCCGACGACAATCTGCAGCGGCGCGAGCACGGCAGCGAGAACGAGCCCGGTGCGCAGGGTGTTGCGGGCCGATGCGTCTTCGCCCGCGCGCAGCAGGCGCCACGCCGAAAGCCCCGCGACCACGAAGGACGCGGTGAGCCCGGACGCGAGCAGCATGTGGGTAAAACGGTACGGAAATGACGGATTGAAAATCACCTGCAGCCAGTCCCCGGCGATGATCTGGCTGCCGTCCATCGCGTGCCCCGCCGGAGTCTGCATCCACGAGTTGAGCGCGAGGATCCAGAACGCCGAGATCGTCGTGCCCACCGCGACCATGGCCGCGGAGAACACGTGCAGCCAGCCCGGAACCCGGTTCATGCCGAAGAGCATCACGCCGAGGAAGGTAGCCTCGAGGAAAAAAGCGGTGAGCACCTCGTAGGCGAGGAGCGGCCCCGCGATATTGCCGACTCTCAGCATGTATCCCGGCCAGTTGGTGCCGAACTGGAACGACATGGTGATGCCGGTCACCACGCCCATCGCGAAGGAGAGCGCGAACACCTTGGTCCACAGCTTGTAGGTGGCGAGCCACGCCGGGTCGCCCGAGCGCGCGTAGCGAATGCGGAAGTAGAGCAGCAACCAGCCGAGCGCGATGGTGAGGCTCGGGAAGAGGATATGGAACCCGATGTTGAGCCCGAACTGGGCGCGGGCGAGGAACAGGGCCTCTGCCGTATCCATGGGTGCAATATCATACGGAAGTCTATGAGATTTGCCGCGCCAGCTCCCCGGTGTCTCCCCTGACTCTGAGCGCATTTTCCGAGGTGCTTGACAAGCGAAGCGTCATCACTATACTATTCATATATGAATAAGCCAGCCAAGCTACGTTCCCGCAACCCAGGGACCGGCGACAGCCAAATGATGTATTCGCTTGTTCGAGCCGCGCATGTGCTCGAGTCGCGCCTCGAGGAAGCCTTGGAGCAAGTCGGCCTGTCGTTGGCGAAATTCGGCGCGCTGTCGCACCTGGTCAAGGAGGGCGAGCCGTTGAGCTTGAGCGAATGCGCCATGAAGATGACCTGTGTCCGCTCGAACATGACGCAGCTCGTGGACCGTCTCGAGGCGGACGGGCTTGTACGCCGCGTGGAAGATCCCGAGGATCGCCGTGCGGTGAGGGCCGCCGTGACCCCGCTCGGCAAGGAGCGCTATGCCGCGGGCGCGCGGCAGGTCGAGAAAGTACAGGCGGAGTTCACGAAGACGCTTTCGGGAATCGACCATGGCTCGCTCGAGCGTGTGCTGTCGGCGATTCGATAGGGCTTTTTTTTAACTGAATAGTACATATATGAAAAGTGCAGGTAAGAAGCTTAATCTGCAAACCTTTTTTCAACACTCGAGGGATCACCTACTCCAGGAGAGCACCATGAAGAACATTTTGTTTGTCTTGAGCAGTCCGCGCGGTTGGAAGTCCTATTCGCATCAATTCGCCGGCCATATCGTCGATGACCTGAAAGCGCGTCACCCCGACGCGAAGGTGGTCGTGCGCGACGTGGCGAAAGAACCCTTGCCGCATGTCGGCGAGGCGTTCGCTACCGGCCGAGTCCAGCCGCCGGAAAAACGCAGCCCGGCCGAAGCAAAAGCCCTCGCGTTATCCGACGCGCTGGTGGACGAGCTCGCCGCGGCCGACGTCGTCGTGTTCGCCGTTCCCATGCACAACTTCGGTCTGCCTTCCAGCCTGAAAGCATGGATCGACCACGTCGTGCGCCCCGGGCGCACCTTTTCCTACAGCGAGAAAGGCCCCGACGGACTGCTGAAGGGCAAGAAGGCCGTCGTCGTGGTCGCGCGCGGCGGCGTCTATTCCGAAGGGCCCGCGAAGCAGCTCGACTTCCAGGAGCCCTACCTCCGCGCTGTGCTCGGATTCATCGGCATCACGAACGTGCATGTGGTGCGCGTCGAGGGCGTGGCTATGGGCGAAGAGGCCCTCAAGAACGCGATGGCGTCCGCCAAGGCCCAATCGGAAGAAGTGGTGCGCGAGTTCGCGTGATCCGAAACTGAAACGGAGATCCGTCATGAGCACTTTGTTGCGCACTTTTCTCAAAAGCGGGCTGGTCCTGGCGGCGATCGTCCTATTGCCCGGCGCCCTGATCGGTGCGCCGATTCTCTGGTGGCTCGGCCATCGCCGAAAAACGCAGCCGCAACCGACGTGGAAAGCATGCTCCTGACACAACGTTGTCAGCAGCTCCGGCGCAGGATCGGCGTCAACTGCTCTCAGTGCTCAATGTTTTTTGGCAAAAGGATTTGAACATGCGCAACGCACTCAAGACCGCGGCTCTCGTCCTCGCCCTTGCCGCGCCGGCCTCCCCCGCCGAGGAGCTGGCACCGGATGCACTCGTCAGGACCATTTCCCTCGAGGTGCTCGCCACGATCCGCCAGGACAAGGACATCCAGGCCGGCAATCCGAAAAAGATCGCGAGCCTCGTCGAGGCGAAGATCCTGCCCCACTTCGATTTCGCGCATACGACCCGGATCGCGATGGGCGCCAACTGGCGGCGCGCCAGCCCCGAGCAGCGCGAGGAGCTTGTTCGGGAATTCAGGACGCTCCTCGTGCGCACGTATTCCAGCGCGCTCATGAACTACCGCGACCAAGTGCTCGAGTTCAAGCCCTTGCGCGCCCAGGCCGGCGACATGCAGGTCACGGTCAGGTCCGAAGTCAGGCAATCGGGGGCTCACGCGGTTTCCATCGATTACGAGATGGAGAAGACGCCGTCGGGATGGAAGGTATACGACGTCAAGATCAGCGGTGCGAGCCTCGCGGCCACCTATCGCGACACTTTCGCCGGAGAAATCCGCAACCACGGCATCGAAGGCCTGATCGATTCTCTCTCGACCAAGAATCGGCAAAACGACGCGCGGCGCGCGCCGATCAATACCTAACGCACTCATACCCGCTCCAACTGAAAGGAAGCAAAATCATGAAACTCAGGGACTCCTACTTAACCGCCGCTGCGGCACTGTCTTCGGCCGCGGTTGCGGCGCTGCTATCGGGCTGCGAGCCCGCCAATTCGCAACCGCATGCAGGCATGCGGCCGCCGGAAGTCGCGGTAGTAACGGTGCAGCCGCAATCGGTGCCGGCGACATTCGAATACATCGGCCAGACCGCGGGTTCGCGCGAGGTCGAGGTGCGCGCGCGCGTGACCGGCATCGTCCTGAAACGCAACTATCGCGAAGGCGCGCCGGTCGCGCAGGGGCAGTCGATGTTCACCATCGATCCGGCGCCCTTTGAAGTCGCCGCTGCACGAGCCGAAGCCGCGCTCGCCAGCGCCGAGGCGAAGCTTGCGCAGGCGAAGCGCAACAGCGCGCGCCTGAAGCCGCTGTTCGAAATCAAGGCCGCCAGCCAGAAGGATTTCGATGACGCGGCTTCGGCGGAGCAAGTCGCCGAGGCCGAGATGAAGACCGCGCGTGCCAACCTGGCGGACGCACGCCTCAACCTCGGCTACACCCGGGTCGAGGCGCCGATTGCCGGCATCGCCAGCCGCGCGCAGCGCTCCGAGGGGAACTACGTGTCCGGCCCGGACGTCCTGCTCACCACGGTGTCGCAGATCGATCCGATCTACGTCCTGTTCAGCGTGTCCGACGAGGAGCGCGTCAGGCTCGCCCGCGAGGCCGACACCGGACGCCTCAAGCTGCCCCGCGACGGGCGGTTCGAGGTGACGGTGAAGCTCGCCGACGGGAGCGTATACAAGGAAGCCGGCAAACCCAACTTCACCGACGTGCGCGTCTCCGGCAGCACGAGCACGAGCGAGGCGCGCGCCGAGCTGCCCAATCCCGCGGGCTTCCTGCATCCCGGGCAGTTCGTGCGCGTGACCCTGAAAGGCGCGGAGCGGCCTGCCGCCATCCTGGTGCCGCAGCGCGCAGTGCTCGAAGGTCCGAAGGGCAAGTTCGTCTACCTTGTCAACTCCGAGAGCAAGGCCGAGCCCCGGCCGGTCGAGGTGGGCGACTGGCAGGGCAGTGCCTGGATTGTCACGGCGGGTCTCAACGCCGGAGACAGGGTGATCGTGGACGGCGTGATGAAAATCGGCCCGGGCGCGCCCGTGGCCGTGGCGGAGTCACAGCCGCGGGAAACCAACTCCGTGAAGAATGGGACGGCCGAAGGCCGCGCTCCCGTCGTCGCGCAAAAGTAAGGGAGCTCACATGTTCTCTCGTTTTTTCATAGATCGCCCGATCTTCGCGGCGGTGCTCTCGATCTTCATCGTGATCGCCGGCCTCGCCGCGATGCGCAACCTTCCGATCGCGCAGTATCCCGAGATCGCACCGCCGGTCGTGACCATCACTGCGAACTACCCGGGTGCCTCGGCGGGCGTGATCGAGCAGACGGTGGCGGCGCCGCTGGAGAACCAGATCAACGGCGTCGAGCACATGATCTACATGAGCTCGACCTCCACCTCGAACGGCCAGGTGCAGATTCACGTGACCTTCGATATCGGCACCGACATCGACCAGGCTACGGTCAACATCAACAACCGCGTGAGGCAGGTCGAGCCGCGGCTGCCCGCAGACGTGCGCCGGCTCGGGGTCACGGTGGAAAAGAGTTCCTCGTCGTTCCTCCTGGTGGCCGCGTTCTACTCACCCGACGGACGCTACGACGATCTGTACATCAGCAACCACGTCACGATGAACGTGCTCGACGTGGTGAAGCGCATTCCCGGCACGACCAACGTGCAGATCTTCGGGGCCAAGGATTACGCGATGCGGATCTGGGTCAAGCCCGACCGCCTGACGCAGTTGCGGCTCACGACGGCCGATCTCATCGCGGCGCTGAACGAGCAAAACGCGCAGTTCGCCGCGGGCAAGGTCGGCCAAACGCCCGCAGGTGGCCCGCAAGAGCTCGTCTATACGATCACCACCCAGGGCCGGCTCGCCGATCCGGGCGAGTTCGAGAACATCATCGTGCGCGCAAACGCGGACGGCTCGACGCTGCGCCTGAAGGACGTCGCGCGCGTCGAGCTGGGCTCGAAGGACTATGATTTTATCGGCCGGGTCAACGGCAAGGAGGCGGTGCTGGTCGGCGTTTTCCTGCAGCCCGGGGCCAACGCGCTCGAGGTCTCGAACAACGTCAAGAAGACGGTGCAGGCGCTTTCCGCGCGCTTTCCGGACGGGCTCACCTACTCGATTCCGTACGATACGACCCGCTTCGTCGAGGTATCGATCCGTGAAGTGCTGAAGACGCTGGTCGAGGCGATGGCGTTGGTGATCCTCGTCGTCTTCCTTTTCTTGCAGAACTGGCGCGCCACCCTCATCCCGTTCGCCGCGGTGCCGGTCTCGCTGATCGGCACCTTTGCGGGCCTCTATCTGCTCGGTTATTCGATCAACACGCTCACCTTGTTCGGCATGGTGCTCGCCATCGGCATCGTCGTGGACGACGCCATCGTGGTGCTCGAGAACGTCGAGCGCATCATGCACGAGGAGCACCTGAACGCGCGCGAAGCCGCCGTCAAGGCGATGACCGAGGTGACCAGTCCGATCATCGCCATCGTGCTGGTGCTGTGCGCGGTGTTCGTGCCCATCGCCTTCCTCGGCGGCCTCGCGGGCGAACTCTACCGCCAGTTCGCCGTCACCATCTCCATCGCGGTCGTGATCTCGGGAGCCGTGGCGCTCACCGTCACGCCGGCCTTGTGCGTGCTCATTCTGAAGCGCGAGCACAAGCAGCCGGGGCGCTTCTTCAGCTGGTTCAACGACTGGTTCCACCGCGTGACCGGGCGCTACACCGACGGCGTCGCGTGGATGATCCGCCGCGGCGGGATCGGGGCGGCGCTGTTCGTGGGGATGGTTGCGCTCGCCGCCGGGTTGTGGCGCCTCACGCCGGGGAGCCTGGTGCCGGACGAAGATCAGGGCTACTACATCGCCGCAGTGATTCTGCCCGATGGCGCATCGCTCGAGCGCACCGACCGCGTGGTGACCGAAGTGGTCGAGGCGATCCGGTCCAACCCCGCCAACGAAAACGCGATCGCGTTCACCGGGTTCGATTTCATCGGCGGCGGCTACCGCAACAACGCGGCGACGATCTTCATCACGCAAAAGCACTGGGACGAGCGCTCCGTCACCGCCTCGCAGCTGGTCGGCGAGCTCTTCATGAAGACCGCGCACATCAAGGAAGCCTTGGTGCTGGCCTTCAACCCGCCGCCGATTTTCGGCCTGGGCACCGCGGGCGGCTTCGAGTTCTACATCCAGAACCGCGGCGAAGGCGATCCGAAACGCACCGCAGAAGTGCTGCAGCAGTTCCTCGCACGCGCGGGCAAGGAGCCGGGACTCGGGTTCGTCAATACTTTCTGGCGCGCAAATGTGCCGCAGCTCTACGTGGACCTGGACCGCGACAAGGCCAGGGCGCTCGGCGTGCCGATCGACGCGCTCTACGGAACGCTCGCCGCGACCTCCGGCACCTACTACGTCAACGACTTCAACAAGTACGGACGCACCTGGCAGGTGCTGATGTCGGCCGAGCCCGCCTACCGCAAGCGCCCCGACTCGATCGGCGATATCTACCTGCGCTCCCAGAAGGGCGAGATGGTGCCGCTCAACGCGCTCGCCAACGTCCGCTATTCCTCGGGCCCGGACTCGCTCGACCGCTTCAACAACCTGCCCGCGGTGAAAGTGATCGGGCAAGGCGCCCCCGGAGTCTCCTCCGGCCAGGCGATCCAGGCCGTGGAAAGGGTCGCGAGCGAAGCGCTTCCGCCGGACTTCAGCTATGACTGGGGCGGGGCTTCGTTCCAGGAGAAGAGATCGAGCGGCACCGCAGGCATAGCGCTGGCGCTCGCCGCTCTCATGGTGTTCCTGATCCTTGCCGCGCAGTACGAAAAGTGGTCCCTGCCGCTGTCGGTGCTGCTGGCGCTGCCGTTCGGCACCTTCGGTGCGCTCGCGGCGGTGTGGCTGCGCGGATTCACCAACGACGTGTATTTCCAGATCGGCCTGGTGACCCTGCTCGGCCTCGCCGCGAAGAACGCCATCCTGATCGTCGAGTACGCGGTGCTGAAGCACAACGAGGGCCTGTCCGCCGCGGCGGCGGCGCTGGAAGCGGCGCGGCTGCGATTCCGTCCGATCCTGATGACCTCGCTCGCATTCATTTTCGGCGTTCTGCCTCTCGCGATCTCGGCGGGCGCCGGCGCGGGTGCGCGGCGTTCGGTCGGTACGGGCGTCATGGGCGGAATGATGGCGGCGACATTCCTTGCGATCTTTTTCGTGCCCATGTTCTTCAAGTTCATCACCGATCGCAAACTGTCCGAGCGCAGCACCGCGTCGGAGCTGCGCAGCGAGATCGAACGCGAACGGGCACGCCACGCAGCCGTCGTTCCACATCAGGTTCCGCTGAAGACGGAGGACGGCCATGCGTAAGCTTTCTATTCTCGGATTCGCATTTCTGCTTGCCGCCTGCGCGGGGCTGAAGCCCGACTACACGAAACCCGCGGTCGATCTGCCCGCGGGCTGGCGCGATGCGCCGGCCGACGGGGTGCAGGCGCGGGACGCGCGCTGGTGGAAGGTGTACGGCGACCCGGTGCTGGACAGGCTGGTCGACGAGGCACTCGCCCACAATGCGAACGTCATGCTCGCGATCGCCCGGGTCGACGAAGCGCGGGCGGCGCTTTCGGCGACCTCGGCCGATCAGCGGCCGCAAGTCAGCGCCAGCGCGAACCGCAGCCGCACGCGCGTCTCGCAGCGCGGCCCGACGCCGCTGCCGCAGGGCGTCGATCCCCAGTTCAACGATACCCGGGTAGCGGTGGGCGTCTCCTACGAGATCGACCTGTGGGGACGGCTACGCAACGCCACGCAGGCCGCGCGCGCCGAACTCCTCGCGAGCGAAGCTGCGCGCGAGACCGTCCTCATCACCCTGACCTCGGACCTGGCTCAAGGCTACTTCGCACTGCGTGCGTTCGACGGGCAGCTCGAGGCCACCCGGCGCTCGCTCGCCGCACGCAGCGAGGCGCTCGGCATGCAAAAGAAGCGCTTCGACGTGGGCGACATCTCCGAATTCGATTACCGCCAGCTCCAGGCGGACGTCGCGGCCGACCGCGCGCTGCTTCCGGCCCTCGAGCTGCAGCGCGCGCAGCAGGAAAACGCCCTTGCCGTGCTGCTCGGCAAGAGTCCCAGGGCGATCTACGAAGGCGCGCTCGAAGCCGGAAGCGACCCCGAAGACCGAACGCTTGCGATCGTCGTCCCGGCAGGCCTGCCCTCGGACCTCTTGCTGCGTCGCCCCGATCTGATTCAGGCGGAGCAGACGCTCATCGCTGCGAACGCCCGCGTCGCCGTGGCGCGAGCGGCCTACTTCCCGACGCTCTCGCTCACCGGCACTCTGGGCAGCGAGAGCGTGGCGCTCTCCGACTTGTTCACCGGACCGGCCGGGATGTGGCAGGCCGCGCTCGCGGCGGGCCAGCCGATCTACGCGGGCGGGCGCATCGACGCACAGGTGCAGGCCGCCGGCGCGCGCGAACGCCAGGCGCTCGCACAGTACCAGCTTGCGATCCAGAACGCATTCCGCGACGTGCGCGACGCGCTGGTGGCGCAGGCCAAGGCGCGCGAGCGTCTCGAAGCCGAGAGCGAGCGCGTAACGGCGTTGAGGACCACGCTGCGGTTTGCGCGCCTTCGCTACCAGAACGGCATGACCGGTCAGCTCGAGGTGCTCGATGCGGAGCGCAACCTGCTCGCGGCCGAGCAGAACCGCATCGACGCGCTGCGCTCGCAGCGCGCGGCGATCGCCGACCTGTTCAAGGCGCTCGGCGGAGTGTGGTCGTAGGCCGACCGCATGAGCCCGTGAACCCGGAAAGCTGATCCCAAGCTGCGGAAAGCGGCCCGTGAATTCCTCGAATCTTTCAAGGTCTTCCGCCGCTGCGGGCCGCGCGGCGATCACCGGTTTGTTGCTGGCTGTGGGGCTGCTCCTCAGTGCGCCGGCCCATGCGCTGGACGAAACCAAGGCGAACTTGCGCTTGTCCGTGTCCGATGACTTCGTGCATGCGCGCGGCGCCATGCTGGTTTCCGCGCGCTACGGCGGCGCCTGGGGCGCGAGGCTCGGATTCTGGGCGCGCGAATCACAGGTCGAGCCGAGCAAGGCCCATTACTTTGCCGGCATCGATCACGTCTGGACCTACTCGAAGTGGCGGGCCGGACTGGGCGCTGTCTGGATCGACGAGACAAACGACCTCAACGGCACACACTGGGATTTCGACGTCTCGCTCGGGTACGATCTGTCGAGCCGGGTCTTCGTCGAATACCGCCACCACTCGCACGGACGGAAGCTCGGAATCAGCAAGGACGCGTCCAACGACGGATGGAACCTGGCGGGCGTCGGTCTCATCTTCTAATCGCACGCGCGCCTCAATTCCTCGCGTTCGTCAGCGCTCAAGTCCCGGCTGAAGCGGAGCACGCGATCCAAGACGTCGTCGGTCTCGAAGTACGCCTTGCGGCAGTCGAGGTGCACGAAACCTCCCGGAACGAAGCGCCCCTCTTCGTAAAAGACGAGCCGGATGCGCCAGCTCCCGCGCGCGATGGGCTCGCGGCAGCTGCGGCACTTCGCCTGCGCGCCCGGGGAGCGCTCGGCGCCGTCGATCCGCGGGAGGCGCCGGTGCGCGAGGCTCGCGCGCGCCGCGCGCTCAAGGCTCTCCCGATCGGGCAGGTTCGCGGACGTTTCCACCAGGGCCTGAAGCAGCGGCTCCGGCCGCTTGTAGGCCGCGCACGCCGGATGGAGCCACAGCGTCATCTCGCCCTCGCCAAAGGGATTGGGCAGGCGCTCGCCGAAACGCAGCTCTCCACGCTCGATGCCTTGAGCGCAGCCGCGGCACTTGGAGCGGCCGCTCGAGGCGGGTTCGAAGAGGTGGGACACGCCGGGAACTCAGCACACTAAGCCGCCCGAGCCTCCACCTCGACGTTCTCCCGCGCAAGAAACGCGTGGATCTGCGCGACCACCGCGGCGCCTTCGCCGATCGCCCCGCCGACGCGCTTGACCGATCCCGCGCGCACGTCGCCGATCGCGAACACGCCGGGCACGCTGGTCTCGAGCGGCAGGCGCCCGCCGCCGGTCGTGACGAAGCCCTTCTCGCCCGGGCTGGTCTTGCCGGTCTCGAACAGGCACTCGCCGTCCGCGTAGCGTCGCGGCTCACCGAACCGCCGCAGGCGCGCCAACTCCTCGTCCGCGAGGACCGGGAACATCTGCGCGCGGCGCGCCTGGAGCGTCGGGGAGCGGTAGGGCTCGGCGCTCATTTCAGCTTTTCATCGTGATCGAAATGGCTTGCAATCCATCGCGGTGCCCAACATAAACCCGTTGAGAAGATCCGGCAAGTCGCCGAAATCCTCGCTAAGCGCCCGGGCCGCGGCCGGCGCCGTGCTACGATCGCCTCAGTAGAAGAGAACACCATGCGAATCGGCATTCTCGGTTCAGGCTTGATGGGCGCCAAGCTCGGAACGATCTTCGCCCGCGCCGGACACGAAGTGGTCTTCAGCTACGCCCGCAGCGAGCAGAAGCTCAAGCGGCTTGCACGCAAGGCCGGAGGCAAGGCGCGAGCCGGCACGCCGCGCGAGGCGGCGCAGGGCGCGGATGCGTTATTGCTGGCCGTGCACTGGCTGCGGTTCGACGACGTTCTGAAACAGGCGGGCGACCTGTCGGGAAAGGTCGTCGTGACCTGCTCAATGCCGATGAACGAGGACAACACCGAGCTCGTCGTGGCCCATACCTCGTCGGGCGCGGAGGAGCTGGCGAAAAGGATTCCCAAAGCTCGCGTCGTGGCGGCATTCGGGACCGTCCCGAGCGAAGTGTTCTTCGACGTCTATGAAGCGCGGCGCAAGGCGAAACGGCCGAGCCTGCTGTACTGTAGCGACGACCGGCGCGGCAAGGAAGTGGCAGCCGGCTTGATCCGCGACGTCGGCTTCGATCCGGTGGACGCCGGGCCTTTGCGGATCGCCCGCTATACCGAGCCGTTCACGATGCTCGTGGCCCAGCTCGCCTACGAAGGCAAGGGCGGCCCCGAGCTCGCATACCGGTTCGAGCGGTTCTGAAGGTACGGGAACAATAGGTCAACCAAAGGGAAAAGGGGATGACATGTCAGAGTTCGCCGAGTGGGAGAGTTTTTACGTCATTGTCGGTGGCGCTGCCGCTGCGCTGGTCGGCCTGCAGTTCGTTGTCCTGACCCTCATCGCCGAGAAACCGCACCTGGGCGCGCCCGAGGCGGGCGCTGCATTCGCGACGCCGACAATCGTGCATTTCGGCGCCGCGCTGCTCCTGGCCGCACTCGTACGTATTCCTTGGGAGACCGTCACGCCCGCTGCAGTGCTTTGGGGCGTCGTCGGTCTTTGCGGAACAGTCTACGCAGTCGTGGTAGCGCGGCGCATCCGAGTGCAGCGGGCATATAAAGCTGAATTCGAGGACTGGCTGTTCCACATTGTTCTGCCGTTGGCGGCGTATGCAACACTCACGCTGTCGGCATTCTGGGCTTCATCTCATACCGGGGAAGCTCTGTTCGGCGTCGGCGGCGCCGCGCTCCTTCTCCTTTTCATCGCCATCCACAACGCCTGGGACGCCGTCTCGCATTTCGTGTTCGTCAGCATGCGGAATGCGAAGGGCTGAGCGGCGCTGTGGGAGCGTCGACCTCCCGCCTCCGCCAGCGACGGTATCATGCGCGCATGCTTCGCGCGGCGATCGTCGGCATCGGCAACTGGGGGCAGAACCTCGTGCGCTCGGTGGAGGGCAGCGACACCATTCGCTTCGTCGCCGGCGCGACGCGCACGCCCGCCCGGGCTGAAGAATTCTGCAGGCGGCACGGCATTGCGCTTCTCGGAAGCTACGAAGAACTGCTGAAAAACGACGTCGACGCCGTCGTACTGACCACCCCCCACTCGCGGCACTGCGAGGAGATCGTCGCCGCGGCGAAGGCCGGCAAGCACGTGTTCGTCGAGAAGCCGCTCGGCCTGTCGCTCGAGGAGGCCGGGCGAGCGGTCGCGGCGTGCGCCGGAAGCAAGGTGACGCTCGCCGTCGGCTACAACTGGCGCTTCCAGCCGGCGCTGCGCGAGATGAAGGCGATGCTGGCCGACGGGCGGCTGGGGAAGCTCCTGCACCTCGAAGGCAATTTCTGCGGCCCGAGCGTCTACCGCTTCGCGCGCGAACACTGGCGCCACGACCCCGACGAGGCGCCCGCCGGCGGTATGACCGGTCGCGGCGTACACGTCGTGGACGCGATGCTCTATCTCGCCGGTCCCATCGACGCCGTCTCCGCGCAGAGCCTGCGCCTTGCGCAGGACTACGGCACCGACGACACCACCTCGATGCTCTTCCGCTTCCGCGGCGGCGCGACCGGCTACCTGGGCACCGTCGTGGCCACCGCCGAGACGTGGCGCCTGCAGGTATTCGGCTCGAAGGGCTGGGTCGAGGTGGGCGACGTCGAGCACCTGACGACCTGGCAAATGAAGGTTTGTTTGATCAACGCCAAGGACGTGACGAGGAAAGAACAGCCGCAAACTATCGGCTTCCCCGCCAGCAGCACCGAGCGCGCCGAGCTCGAGCGCTTCGCCGAAAGCGCGCTCGCGCGGCGGCCGATCGCCGTCCCCGGCGGCGACGAGATGCACAATGTCGCCGTGTTGGAGGCAATCCTGAAATCGGCAAAGGAGAAATCGTGGGTGAAAATCGAATGATCCGGTTTTGCTTGTTCCTCGCCGGACTCCTACTAGCGGCATCGCCGCTCGCCCAGCCCGCCTGGCCCTCGAAGCCGATCCACGCCGTGGTCCCCTCGCCGCCCGGCGGGCCGCCGGACCTCATCCTGCGCATGATCAACGGAAACCTCGGCGCGATCCTCGGCCAGCCGGTGATCGTCGAGAACCGCGCCGGCGCCGGCGGCGTGGTCGGCACGACCTACGTGGCGAAGGCGGCGCCTGACGGCTATGTCTGGCTCTTCACCACCGCCTCGCACGTCAACACGCCGCCCTTCAACGAGAACGTGCCCTTCGATCCGGTGCGTGACTTCTCGCACGTCACGCTCGCGGCGCAGAACTTCGGTCAGGCGCTGATCGTGCCGGAGAATTCGCCGGCGAAAAGCGTCGCCGATCTCGTCGATCTCGCGAAAAAGAATCCCGGCAGGCTCAACTACGGCTCCGCCGGCATCGGCACCGCGAGCCACATCCCGGCGGAGCTGATGAAGTCGCTCTCCCGTGCCGACATCGTCGGCGTGCAGTACCGCGGCGTCGCCGAGGCGATCAGCGATCTCTTCGCCGGACGCGTCGACCTGTTCTTCGTGGGCACGCAGCTCGCCGTGCAGCACGCGCAAGCGGGTCGGGTGCGCGTGCTCGCGCTTACCGGCGCGAAGCGCTGGAAGGGCCTGCCGGAGGTGCCGACGATGCAGGAGGCCGGCTTTCGCGACTTCGACATCGTCAACTGGTTCGGGCTGTGGCTGCCCGCCGGAGCCTCGCCCGACCTCATGGCGCGCATCCACGCCGCGACGGTGAAGGCGCTCGCCGACCCCGAGGTGCGCAGGCAGTTCGACGCTCAGGGGCTGGAAGCGGTCGGCATGCCGCCTGCGGAGTTCGCGAAGTTCGTCGCGAAGGAATCGGCGTTGATCAATGGTCTGGCGAAGAGGATTTCCTCGGGGACGGCGAAGTGAAAAAGGCGAAGCCTTGGCTGTGGCCGGAGAAGCGCTGGCGCGGGATCGTCGACCGCGTGCGCGCCGGGCGGCCGCTCAGGCCGAAGCGGTGGCCCGGCGGCGCGCGCTGCGCGGTCGCGTTCTCGTTCGACTCCGACCACGAGACCAATGAGCTCCGCGAGGCGGGAGAGTCGATCGGCCGGCTCTCGCAGGGCCAGTACGGCAGCCGACAGGGCGTTCCGCGGATCCTAAAGCTGCTGAAGGAGCACGATATCAGGGCGACATTCTTCGTCCCGGCAGTGACGGCGCTGCTCTACCCGGAGGAGCAGAAGCGCGTCGTCGCCGAGGGGCACGAGGTGGCGATCCACGGCTGGATCCACGAGCGGAACTCTGTTCTCCCGCGCAAGGCCGAGCGCGAGCTGCAGAAGCGCTCCGCCGACGTCCTTGAGCGAATCACCGGCGTGCGCCCCGTGGGCATTCGCACGCCCTCCTGGGACTTCAGCCCGCACACCCTCGCCATCACCAAGGAAATGGACCTGCTCTACGACTCCTCGCTCATGGCCGACGTGGACTGCTACGAGCTCCTCATGGACGGAAGGCCGACCGGCGTGGTCGAGCTGCCGGTGGAGTGGATCCGGGACGACGCGGTGTACTTCAACATGAACCGCTTCGCGGCGCTGCGGCCTTACACGCCACCAGACGGTGTGTTCGATATCTTCAGGCGCGAGCTCGACGCGGCCTTCCTCGAGGGCGGTGTCTTCCAGCTCACCATGCATCCGCACGTCATCGGCTACCGCTCGCGCCTGTGGATCGTCGACGAGTTGATCCGCCACGCGAAGGGCTTGCAAGGCGGCGTCTGGTTCGCGACCCACGCCGAGGTAGCGAGGCACGCGCTCGAGCACGCCGCCTAGCTTGATCGACAACTTCTCCAACTCGCAGCTCGTCAGGAAGCGCGTCGTGCCGACGCGCGGCGGCGTGGTCGCCTCGGCGCACCGGCGCGCCTCGGAGGTCGGCGCTGCAGTCCTGGAAGCCGGCGGCGACGCGGTCGACGCCGCGGTCGCCGTCTCGTTCGCGATCGGGGTGCTCGAGCCGTGGATGAGCGGCCTCGCGGCGGGCGGCTGCATGGTGCTGTGGCGCGCGGCCGAAAAGAAGGCGTACGTCGTCGACTACGGCATGCGCTCACCGCGCGCGCTAGCTCCCGCCGACTACCCGATCACCGGCCGCGGCAAGGACGCCGATCTCTTCGCCTGGCCGCTCGTCAAGGACGACCGGAACGTCGAAGGGGCGACCGCCGTCGCGGTGCCCGGCGTCGTCGCAGGCATAGCGCTCGCGCACGGGAAGTTCGGCCGCGCGAGCTGGCGCGAGCTGGTCGCCCCCGCGATCGCCCTCGCCCGCGAGGGCATGCTCGTCGACTGGTACGCCGGGCTCATGATCGCCTCGGCCGCGCGCTCGCTCGCGCGCGACCGCGACGCCGCGGCGCTCTTCCTCGAGGACGGGCAGTGGCCGCCGCTCGGCAGCTGGACCGCTTTCACCGAGAAGCATCTCGACCAGAAGAAGCTCGCTTCGACGCTGGAAATCCTCGGCCGCGAAGGCCCGCGAGCGCTCTACGGCGGCGACGTCGGCGCTGCGCTCGCGATCGACGTGCGCGACAAAGGCGGCTCGCTCTCGCTCGAAGACCTCGCCGCCTACCGCGCGAGCATCGTCGAGCCGCTCGCCGTCTCCTACCGCGGCGGCCGCATCCTCGCCGCGCCCGACCTGACCGGCGGCCCCGCGCTCGCGCACGCGCTGGGGATCCTCTCCAAGTCGGCAAAGCCCCATTACGTCGAATACGCAACGGCGCTCCAGGAAGCCTGGCGCGCGCGCCTCCAGAGCTCAGGCGACAGGGAGGGCTGCACCACCCACTTCAGCGTCGTCGACCGCGCGGGCAACCTCTGCGCCGTAACGCAGACGCTGCTTTCCGTTTTCGGCTCGCGCGTCGTCTCGCCCTCGACCGGCATCCCGCTCAACAACGGCATCATGTGGTTCGACCCCGAGCCGGGGAAGCCCAACTCTCTCGCTCCCGGCAAGCGCTGCCTGGGAAACTATTGCCCGACCGTCGGCGAAGCCCCCGACGGCCGCCGCTTCGCCCTCGGCGCCTCCGGCGGCCGCAATAATTACTTCGATGCCGCGTGATTCCGCCGTCGAGGCGTACTCGAACATCCAGTCTGGCGTCCGATGCGCGGAAACGATGCGAACCTCGTGCGGAATCCGCAGCTCGGTGAGCAGATCGACCGCTGGCTGTAGATACTTGAGATCCGATTTGCTGCCCATGATGACAGCGACCCATGCGGCGTCGTTCCGCTCGCCCAAGGTCGACGGATTCTTCTTTTTTCGGTCTGGGCTCATTGCGCGCGTGGTGGACATTGGGGCCGTCCTGGTGTCGCGGGAAATAAAAGCAA
>Ga0209155_1000071_pt1 | contig 40983 bp, 30 predicted proteins | sample GraSoiAngelo_122_FD_185879 | JGI IMG/M metagenome (GOLD analysis project Ga0209155, IMG submission 185879) | Grasslands soil microbial communities from the Angelo Coastal Reserve, California, USA - 14_0927_02_20cm (SPAdes) (version 2) | ecosystem: Environmental > Terrestrial > Soil > Grasslands ... | reverse complement strand
GCGATTCTCTGGGCCAGAACGAAACACAGCCTGGTTACGCCGACTGGGAGTAAGTAGGTAAACCTCTACCGGAGCGTTCGTTACGGGACGCTCCGGTAGGGTTTTAACTTATACCACAGGCAACGTCAAAATCCAACGGGATTCAGCCAGCTTTGACACTTGCTACGAATCGCAAAGGAGGTGAAAGCCATGAAATACGAAACGCCAGAACTGACGACATTGACTGCGATCAATGCCATCCAGAGCAACGGCGCCAAGAGTATATGGAAGACCGTGCGAGACCACTTCCAACCCTTAGCTACGAACGAAACACAGCCTGGTTACGCCGACTGGGAGTAAGTAGGTAGTTGGTCATTCCCATATGTAATGGCGCTTAGTCATGCATACCGCGAATAAGCAGGTAAACCTCTAACGAAACGTCAGCAACGGAACGCCGCGCTAGTTCTACACTGCTATCCGACAAACTTAAAAATGGACTCAAGAAAGGTAAACCATGAAATATGAAGCACCGCAACTCACCGCTCTTGATGCAATCAAGGCCGTTCAGAGCAAGGGCGCAAAGGCCCACACCAGGCACTGCGACTCTCTTTTGCTGGACCTGAACGAAATCTCTTGTGCTTATGCGGACTGGGAGTAATACCTAACCTCTTAGCAATGTCCTAGCAATTGGACGCTCAGCAAGTTGCCCGCTGGAGATGCCCGGTGGGTTGCTCAATTGCCTGCGACTTCATGGCCAGACGATTCTACATCGCCTTGTGGGATAATGCGCTTCAAATAACGGTCGAACCATTCGATCTGCGAATAGATCATATCCGCGCGATCTGCAAATTTCGCGGCACCCAGGGCATGCCCCTCAAGATCATACTGACGTAGCATCACTTCCTTGCCAAGCTGATTGAGGTCGGCGTATAGCTCCCGCCCCTGATTAATGAGAACGCGATCGTCATGGGCACCATGAAGAATTAGCACGGGAGTCGTCACCTTATCCAGATAGAATATTGGAGAGTTCTCAATATACCGCTCCGGATGCTCCCACAGCGTGGCATGCAATTTGTACTGCCCCGATGCGAGCCACCCTTGATCTGTTGCTCCGTCATCATGAAGCTGCCCGTACGAGGACAACAGATCGGCGTCACCGCACATGACGACAGCCGCTCTAAAGAGCGCCGTCTGAGTCACGACGGCCGCCGTGGCATATCCCCCAAAACTTCCGCCCATCAGGCCGAGGCGATCGGGGTCCGCAATTCCCATTTCGATTAGCTTCTGGGCGGCCGGCACAACGGAATGGGCAATACTCTGCATGAGTCCCCCTTCCGGACGAACGATCGTTGACGCCAGCAATACGGCATAACCGCGCGTCGCCAACATCTGCTCTAGACCGGCAACGTTGAAGCCATTTAGAAGATCCGAAAAATCGTCGTCTGGGTAGACGAAAAGAACCGTTGGATACTTTTGACTCTGAACGTAGTGGGCTGGTAGCACCAGTACGCCCTCAAGAGGTGCACCTTCAGTCGAATTCCATTTGACGAGTTCCGTTCTGCCGTAGGTGTATTTGGAGAGCTGCGGGTCCACTGTCGTGATCTGTCGCTCCTGGGCCAGAGAATCGGTCAAGGTATAAAAATCGGGCGGACGATCGCTACTGTCAAGATAAGCTACGAGGGTGTGGCCGTCCGCGGACATCTGAACATCCTCTGTGCCCAGCACATCGGCAAAGGGCCCCGCAAAACGCTTAGCGCCAACCCACAATGGGGCCACTTGACCTGATAGCAGATCGAAACCCACAAGGGCACTGTCTTTGGTGTCTTGGTTTATTGCGGCATAAACCAGCCTATTCTTTCCGAACGAGTCCCATCTAGACATGGCGCCCCGACGCAAAAACCCGGCGTTGCGGGCCGAGTAAGGATCGCTTGGATAAAGGGTGCGCACGCCGTCAGAGGCTTGGACGCGAGCAATCAGATTCCTTAGTGCTAAGGTATTCTCTCCTGCGCGTTTCGAGCCCAATAAATACACATAGCGACTTTCAGCATCCCAAGCGGGCGGACCGTGACCGAAATAACCTGCCTCGCTTAACGGGACAATCTTCGGTGCCCCACCGGCAGCGTCCAACAGGTACAACGTGGTGCTATCCGAACTCTTCTTGGAGTCCACACTCGTCACTGCGACTGCAATACGCCGGCCGTCCGGGGACCAACTGCCGACGGGCGCTACTCCTTCCAGGCTAGATGTCAGTTCCGTGCGCGCCCCGTCTAAGGAGATCACCTCGGCGGTAAACTGCTCATGGTACTCTCCCGCCAACGTTGCGGTTTTTCGAGCGACTGCAACGTGGGCGCCATCAGGGGAGATCTCATACCAATCGTTTTTGGATGCGATGCCGATCCGTTTGGCTCTGCCCGAGTTTGTATTGACGTATGCGAGCTCTGACAACCAGGGCCGTTGCGGGCGAGCGATCACGGGAGGCCCCACGGACGCCGCGCTCTGCGACTGTGAGGCCTTAATCTTAGCATCTGGCCGATTTGCGCTGAAGATGTGCACCGCCGCTCCCGCGTATTTCCATAGTGGCTGGGTCTCCTGCCGAATCGGCTCGGATGGCGGCGTGATCGCAGTCTCAAAGTCCACCCCAGAAGGAATGAGCGGTATCAGAAGGTATTTGCCATCAGGCGTCCAGAAGGGTCGCTGCCAAGTGTCCGGATGAACGGACTCACTAGTTAGTCTTTTGAGCTTGGCCTCGCGGACTGTCCAGAGCCACAGTCGGGCCAGACCGTCCCGATCGGAATAAAACGCGAGGCGGGTGCCGTCAGCAGACCACGAAGGCGACCAACTATTTGAGTTATCGGAAGTAACCTGCAGTTGTTCACTGGCGTCCGTATTGGCGATCCAAATGACGCACCCCACCCACTGGACTGGTACCCCTTTCGTCGTGAAATAGCGATGCGGGCCTTGTGGGTCCTGCGGATGTGCGGCCGCGTTTTTCGCAGAATCGCAGCGTGTATAAGCAAAGCGTTTGCCGTCTGGACTCAAGGATGTGCTGCCAGCCGTCGGGACGCTGGGCGATCGAAGCATCACTTCTACCGGGACACTCCCGATGCTGTAGGTCCCAGCTGCCGCCTGTGCGAACGCAGGTTCACGAACATCAAGCAAGGCAACCAGACCGAGTAAACACACGTTCTTCATTTTCCTCACAGACATGAGTCTTTCCTGTGCGCTATGTTGCCTACAAGCCCATCTCAAAACACTATTTTGAGGGCGAATTGCATCGAGCGTGGGCCACCCATCTGATACAACGGACTCAGGACACCCAGTGAATTGGCAAGCGTGCCCGTAGCCAGGCCAAAATTGCCCTGCCCGTGGCCGCCATTGATGGTCCCGAAATTCGGATGGTTGAACACGTTGAAAGCCTCCGCTCGGAATTGCAGCTTGAGCCCCTCATAAATCGGAAATTCTCGGCGGACTCCCAGGTTCATTTGCCAGGCTCCGAAACCGCGCGCAAAGTTTCGCGGAACGTTGCCCAGCCCGGTAGTCACATCCTGGAAAGCATTCGGGTTGATGCCACGGCCTCCCGGGCATCCCTGACCGGCCTGAAGAAAGCCAGTCCCGCCTAGTCCTGGTCCATAGGCCTGCGCGCACTGGTCGCCGTAGAGGTATATCGGGCCGGAAACCAAGTTCAAACCACTGGACAACCGCCTGTCGGTATTGGGATCAAAAATTGTGCCCCCAGTCAGATCAACGGGAAAGGCAGTTCTCGCAATGAAACGATCGTCGAGTCCCCAATGGTGCAGGACGGCACTGGCGATTCCGCTGTGTCCCAAATTCGGAAGGTCGTAGGAAAACGCAGCAGAGAAACTGTGGCGCACATCAGTACCGCAGTTTCCCCTCTCATAGCCAAACGTATAATTCACGGACCCGTAGTCCAGGCAATGCGACCAGGTGTAGGAGGCCAAGGCCGTCAATCCCCGGCTCAACCTACGCTGGAATTGCGTCTGCATTGCGTGATAGTCGGACGTCTGACCATTTTGGACGACGACAAACGTGCCGGACACTGGGTTAACTGGATCGCCGTTCGCGTCCACGCTGCTTTGAAATGAATTTTGCTGCAGCAGCCTCGATGCGTGCGCGCCAATGTAAGAGATCGTGAAGCTTTGAGACGCGCCCAGCGCCTGCTCGATGCTCGCGTTCCACTGCAGTGTGTACGGCAGTTGCAAATGCGTGGCGTACCCATAGACAGCGGAGAAAGGCCCAGCGGGCGGGTTCGAAATTGGTGGTGCCAGCGCCGCCGGATCGCCGGGAAATGGGGAGAAATTGATAGATCCTTGCTGAAAAAAGCCGGGTCCGGTAAAACTCAATGTCCCCAATTGTTGGCCGGTGTCAAAAAACACGCCCCCGCCGCCGCGCACGACTGTCTCCCATCCCTGCTTGTCGCGCATCACGTAAGCTGCGCCCAGTCGCGGAGCAAAGTTATACCAGGCGGTTTGCCAGAGAGGCGTGCCCTGCGGAGCCAATTGCCACGTGTCAGGGCTGCCTCCAACAAACAGAATCGTGGACGGCTTTGTACCTTGCGTCGCCCCTGCCGCGGGGTTCACTTCCCATCGGAGCCCCAGCGAAAGGCTCAACCGCGGCGATACTTTCCATTCATCCTGAGCGAAGAGCGAGAAATTTTGGATGAGCGGGTACCCCGGGGCATTCGAGCTGGAGAGGACAAGCCCGCTATTGTTTAGCACCGAGTTCTCATCCAAAAAGGCGTAGAGCAAATTCGGATTATGAGGAACCGCGAACGGCGTCAGCCTGCGATAGTCGGCTCCGAACTTGAGCTGGTGCCGTCCCAGAGAGTAATTCACCGTATCGACCAGGTTCCATTGCCTTTGCGTGCTGGCATCCATTGTTCTATCTATCCCAAAGAAGTAGCTGAAATTCCCAAGAATGAAGAAGGGGTTGATGAGCGCCGATGGGCTGAGACCGCTGAGCTTCGCCAGGTCAACAGGCGTGCTGCCGCCGAACGCCTGAATCGTGTCTGTCGTTGCCTCCGCGTTAGACGTGTAATTGAGACGCAACTCGTTGCTCAAGCGGCTTGAGAAAACCGTGCTCGCGCCTCCCGTATACGTCCGTGCGGTGTAGGAAAGGGCGCTGGACATGCTGGGAGTTCCGCCTCCCACTCCTAACGCAGTTTGGTTGGAAAGGGTGTTGCTGAACCGGAAGAACAGCTTCAGCTTATCGTTCACCACGTGATCGAACCGCGCGCTCGTCGCATTGATGGAGCTCGGATTGGACCAGCTTGCCACAAACTGTGCAGCGCCGCTTTGCTCCTGGCCTGAGGCCGGGCAATTAGGATCACTTGCCGGATCACACTGAAATAGGAGTTCGGGGCCATTCGGCACCGGAAACGCCTTCAGAACTTGATTCAGCGGCGCTGGAGTATTGGTTCGCAGGGCGTTATCTGGCACCGCCATCGTAGAAGCAGGCTGCGGCTGAAGTAAGCGAAGTCCCTCATAAGACACAAAGAAGAATGTCTTATCTCTTCCGTTGTACGCGCCCGGAATTCTCACCGGCCCCCCCAGGGTGCCGCCAAAATCGTTCTGCCGAAGCGCAGGTTTCGTCAAAGTGGGGTCAACCGCGCGAAGATAGTCGTTAAAGTAGTCGTTGGCGTCAAAGAAATCATTTCGCAGGTAGTCGTATGCCGTGCCGTGCCATTGGTTGACACCCGACTTCGTCTCAAACGCAATCTGTGCGCCCGGGTTCCTCCCGTACTCGGCGGAATAACTTGACGTTTGCACTCGAAACTCTTGCAGTTCATCCACAGAGACCAGCGCCTGCGTGGTCCCCAAAGCCGTCGAAGCAGCGACCGAACCGCTGGCAGCCGACCAGCCCAGCGCAAGGCATCCTCCGGTCGTCCCGCCGATCGACGTGTTTGCGCTGACGCCGTCCACCGTATAGTAGTTCGACTCCGTGCGCTGGCCATTGACGCTGAACTCTCCCGTCTTGCCAACGCCGACGGTGGTCGAGTTGAGCTGCGTCGTCTGCGTCACGACTCCCGGCGCAAGCAGGATCAAATCCTGAAAGCTCCGGCCATTCAGCGGCATGTTCTTTATGTACGTTTGATCCACCACTGTCCCGACCGCTGCACCCGTGGTGTTGATCATCGGCGCTCCACCTTCGACCGTGACCGTCTGGCTGACCGAGCCGACCTGCATTCCAAAGTTCAGGGCAACATCATCCTGCACGTGCAACTCGACGTTGGGCTTCACGATCTGTGAAAAACCGTTCTTTTGCACGATTATTCGATAGACCCCGGGAGGCACACTGGGAATTCGATACAGCCCATCCCCATTGGACTCACCGGAATACGCAACGTTGGTATTGATGTTGACGGCCTCGACCTTCACAGCAGGAAGAACGAGTCCCTGAGAGTCCGTTATTCGTCCAGAGATCGATGCGAGTTCGTTTGCGAAAGCTGGCCCGGCTAACGCACAAAGAAGCGCCGCCAGACACACAAGTATCTGCACACCCCACCGCTTAATCATGTATGCTGTCCTCCCCTGGAATAACCCCGTAACCTGCTATTTATAAGTGCCTCTTTCATCGGCACTTTGTGACAGCTGATTCTCTTTTCTTTTTCGCACCGCGGAGCTCGAGACTGCTCCCGCTGAGTGAGCGATCACATGGCTGGATGAGTCCAAAGGGGCTTGGTCAGGGTCTGGAGGAATCTCTGGAGTACAGCGCTAGAGGAATCGCAATCGCGTTCCGCTCACCTTGGGCATCCTGAACGCAATGCAAGAAAGTATCTGCCCGCCAATTCCCGATTCTCTTGTAGGAGATTTCAACCTGGAAATGTCGGAGTATTCCTGCACCCGTCACTCTGGCGACGATTGGCTCTCACGGAAGCGCATGTCACGAACGAATTGACCACAAACCAAGCCAAGCCAGCAACTTAGGGATGGTTTGGCTTTGTGTTGAGATAGGCGTAGAGCAATTTGGCGCCTGTGGGTTTCTCGCTTCCGCCGGGTGGCTCTGCCGTAACAAAAACTGCGTCAATGGCCGAAAGGACTGCGGGATCGTTAAACTTGAGTACCCACCGGTTTTGCTTTTGGTCGTCTTGGTAAAGCATCCCGAGGCTCTGCGTGGACAATCCAGACGCTTCTTGATAGCCCCATAGCTGGTACGACCGTTCCGAGAACGAAGCTCGTTTGGTCTTCCCCAAATCAAAAGCATAAAAGATCAGCGACTTCCCCTCCGTGTAGAATACGCGGCCAAACGGGCTCTTCGTCTTGCCGTGCGAATCGACGTCATAAACATCGGTAATATGGAGGGTTCTTGCGCCCATCAAGTCCCGTATATCGTGGTCCGCCGCCAATAGTTTTTTGGCCCGATCCAGGGAATCATTGGCGTCTCCGAGCTGTGCTGCCAGCTCTTTCATTCGCGAGACCTGATCGGTCGTACTGGCAACTTCAACCGTGCGCGCCTTGCGGAGGCTCTGGAGTTCGCTGCTCACACTGGCGAGCGACAGCTTGGTATCTTCCAATTTAGCCGATAGGCTCTGCTCCCTGCTCGCCGCTCCCTGAATTTCCGCCTGCAAAGCCTCAGATCGCAAGGCTGCACCTTTTACTTCTGCTTCGAGCGCCGCGTACCGCGCTTCCAGTTCCGTGTATTGCAATCTAGTCGCGGACAACTGGGCCTTTGCTTCAGTGCTCTGGCCGCTGATCTTCGACAATTCTGAAACTCGTCCGTCCAGCTCAGAATTCCGGATGCGTAGAGCCGAAATTTGATCCTGCAAGTCCTGTTTTTCTCTAGACTGCGCGAATTCCCTTGTTCGGGCTTCATGCAAACGGTAAACGACGAACCCGCCGAATAAACTCAGCACCAGGACTGCTGCATACGCATACAAAGGAGACCAAGCCAGCTTCGCCCCGAGCGCGGCCCAGAAGGTCTTCTTGGAGGCTTCCTCCCCAATGGTAAGTGGGATCCCTTCCGCTTTAGCTCTCGCCATGAACCTGTTCTTATAGTCGTGAGCCGCCTCTGCGAATTGGGCCCCAACTGCTTCCCCAGTCCGCTCGAAGCCAGTGATAGGAAATTGCGTGAAAACCATGTCTTGGTATTCTGCAAGCTCGCGCCGGCAGTAAGCGCACACTTCAACGTGCGCCCTCAGATGGTCGTATTCTTCCCCTGAAAGCTGCCCCCCGGCGGCCAGGACTATCAGTTCCGCGTATTGTTCATGCTCCATCAATCTGCTGCTCCAGCGGCTTTGGCACCGGGGCCGTCTTGCTTGCTCGTTTCATGCAAGACTTCTCGCAGCTTCTTTAATCCCCGGTAGTAATAACTTCGAACTTGTTGGACCGGCTCGCCCATGCGTTCCGCAATCTCCTTAATCAAGAGCCCTTCTGAGTATGCCAACTCCAGCACCCTTTTTTGCTTGTCCCCCAGACTTTCCATCCCTTTTTTGAGCATCCGTTTGCGCTCTTCGCATGTCAGCCCATCCCAGCCGTTCGGGGAATAGGACGGTTCCCATCTTCCCAGTTCCAGCGCCGAAATCTCTTCCGACTTATAAAACCTTCTCGCGATAAGGTATTGGCGGCGGTTCATGCTCCTGTGATACGCATACTGCAGAATCCACGTTTTCGCGCTTCCTTTGCTGGCATCAAACAGGCACGCCCTCTTGTAAATCTCGAGGAATACATCCTGCATGAGGTCTTCGGCTTCTCCGGCGTCTCTGAGGATTCTCAAAGCGACGCATAGTACCAGGCGGAAGTAGCGATCGAAGAGCGCGCTCAGAGCCTCCCCGCGCCCGGACTTCATTAGCGTGATCAGCTCTTCATCGGGTGCGCTGGAAATGACTAAGGCAGGCTCTGCGGGATGCGGCTGAGCCAAACGCGCAAAGGAGAGATCTTTCGTGGCCACAGTTCTCGAACCCTACCGGACAACCGCTCGATACTCGCCGCATATTGCCGTACTGAAGCCACGAGAGGATTGCGAACTTGAATCGGTCGAGCCTTCTAATGCTCTTTGGTGGGCCGACCCGGCTGAGCTTGTCGGTTGTCGCAAGCGAGAATACGCCTCAAAGCCAGCCAGCGCAAGCAGCTTTGCGAGTAGCCAACAAGTCGCAAAATGGTTCATCACGCTGTCAGTCAATTCCTACAAGTGTCCTGCATGAGAAGACAGTTTGAAGCTTCTTCAACGATGTGTCATCAATTCGGAAAGGCCATCTCACGATGAAGGAAACTTGGGTGGTCCAGACGGAGAGAAGATTGGCTGGGAGACTAGGATTCGAACCTAGATAGCCAGATCCAGAATCTGGAGTCCTACCGTTGGACGATCTCCCACGCGCAGCTGGAAAAAAACGAACCGTAGCGCGTTCCCGATGATCGGGGCACACACGATTCCAGTTACTAATTTAATCGGGTTTTCACCGGTCGTCAACCGCGCGTCTCACGCTGCGGAACTGCAAATCTACGATCGTGGAACATCTTGCGCGGGCCTTGCCACCGGCCTTTCGACGCCGCCAACCGGTACCATCCGTCCCTGCCGAATCACATACTCGAGGTTGCCCCAGCGAATCCGATTCGAACCGAAACTCGCCAGCCAGATCACAAAGTGCATTGCATCCCGCAACGGCACCAGCCAAAATCTGCGGCGTAGCACTTCGTCTCCAACGCCCCAAACTCCTACTGTCCACGCCACCGCAAAACGCAGCACCAAATACGCGAGCAGATAAGCGCCCGCGATCCACTTCACCGGCGCGACAAGGGCCGCAAGCAGCGCCCAAGGCAGTCCCTGCGTAAAAAGCAGTCCCGCGTAAGACAGTGGCCTGCACAATCGCACTGTGCGCGCCCAGCGCAGTTGGTGGTCCCAGAAGCCGCGTAATGTCTGCGCGGGATACATGGTCCAGACGCCTTCGCGAGCGAGAACAACCTCGCCGCCCGTTTTGGCAATGCGGCTGCCGAGTTCATAGTCGTCCGCGAGCGTATCCGCTATGGCCTGAAACCCGCCTATTTTCCCGAGCCATTCCTTGGTCGTCGCGATGGAGGCTCCCAGCGCGAAAGTGATTCCTTCGGTCCAGCCCGCCATCAGCACTCCGGCGAAAAAATCGCTCGACGCGCCGACGGCTTCGATTTCCGCGCCAAGATTTTTCTCGGCGATTCCGCGGTAGAAGCAGGTCACCGCGCCGGTCTTGCGGTTTGCAAGCGGTGCTACAACTTCACGCAAAAACCTGGGCCCCACGCGCACATCGCCGTCGGTCAACACCAGCACTTCGTTTCGCGCTTCTCGGGCCAGCCGCGCCAGTTTGTTTACCTTTCGGTTCGCACCGAGATGCTCCGCGCCGACAAACAGGCGGATTCTCCGCTCGGGAAACTCCGCGATGATCCGGCGGATCACCGGCACGGCGGCATCGCCGTCGTCGTTGACTGCAAACAAAATCTCGTAGTCTCTGTATTCCTGGCGGCAAAAGCTCGCGAAATTTTCGTAGGAGCCGAAGTCCACCCCGCGCACCGGTTTGAGCACGCTAGCGGGAGGAGTGTAATCTGCCAGAATTCGTGCACGTTCGCGCCAGAAGAAACGCAGCGCCGCTAGAGTCGCAAGTGCGTAGTAAATGAGCGGAGCAGCCGCCACCAGGAACACCGCATCATGCCATATCGCATTGTGCGCTGTCACGCTGGCCCGCTCGTTCTCATGATCTGGCTATAGTGAACTTCAGAACTGCTGTCGAATGAATCGCTTCTTCCACAAGCCCGCAAATACGCAGTCTTAAGTAATATTCTCAGAATTTGTAACGGCGCTCAATCCTTGCGCAGCGCCATCGTTCGCGAGGCTCGCACCCGTCATTGGGAAGAGTTGCCCATTCTTCACGCGGTAAGCAATTCCCCGCCATAGGATGCGTTCTGAAAAGAATCCGCCCACCCATGCGGCAAAATTGATTGCATCGCGCACCGGGACGAGCCACAGTTTCTTCCATGCTCCGGCATCGGCCAGGCCCCAGCTGCCCGTCGTCCAAGCCAGCCCGAGGCGCAGCCCCAGGTATGCGACCAGATACGCCGACGCAATTCCCTCCCATCCAGCTCGCGCCGCGCATCCTGCTGCCAACAAAGCCCACGGCAATCCGTGCGTCAATACCAGCCACTGGTATCCGGTGGGGCGCACGTTTTTCAGCCCGATGGACCATCGGAGTTCATGCCGAAAGAACTGTGCGATCGTCTCTTGCGGAAATACCATCCACACCGGCTTGCGCATCAATTCCACGCGATAGCCGCGGCGCGCGATTCGATTTCCCAGCTCAAAATCGTCAGAGTGATAATTTGCCATCGCTTCCCAGCCGCCGATCTCCGACAGCTGTTTCTTGGTCGTCGCCATCGTCCACCCAAAGGCGAATTGCATCTTCCCTTCCAGCCTTCGCGCCACAAGCGCCCCGGGAGCGGAGTCCAGGTACATTCCAAGGGCGTCCAAGTCTGCCGCCACACCGCCCGCCGTGATGCACCGGTAAAAACCGGTAACCACGCCCACCTGTGGATCTGCAAACGGTGGCGCAACCACTTTAAGGTAATCGGCACCCACGCGCACATCGCTGTCGCTCATCACCATCAGGTCGTATTTCGCTTCTTGCACCAGTCGGCACAGGCTATTCACTTTGCTATTCGTGCCAATTCGCTCTGCACCCTTGATTAAGCGGATGGAACACGCGGGGAAATTGGCCTGCAATCTTTCGATCACCGGTACGGCGGGGTCATCTGGATCCGCCACTGCAAAGATGATTTCGTATTCCGGGTAGTCGAGCCGGCAATAACTTGCAAAATTCTCGTAAGCTTCGCGGTCCACGCCGCGCACGGGCTTGAGGATACTCACGGGAGGCAAGTACGCGGAATTCAAGGGGGGCGATTTCCGCAATTCATGGAAATAAGCAACAACGCAGTACAGCGACAGAAGGTAATAAGCCAGAGGCGCGACCGCCAAGACGAGCGCGATCCGATAGACAGTATGTAACAACATTCCGTCGCCCCGAATCCCCATTGCGAGACGAAAACCAAAAGCGGGAAATTCCCTTCGTCACGCAGGAATCTTACTATTCAAGTTGTCTTTTCGGCTCAGATGCCACACTTTTTTGATAGGTTGCCGCAACCGAAACCTGGAATCTCGCGGGGGCACCAAACCATTGCCTACACGCTATCACTAGTCGCCCACCGTTGTTCAATATTTTTTCAAAGCTTGTCGTCAGCCCGCCGCGACCAAGGCGACTCCCGCGCAAACCAGCACGACACCCGCCCAACGCGCCGCACTCACTTGTTCGCCCAGGATGTACTTGGCGCCCAGCGTGCCAACAACATAGCTAAGGGCCGATGCGGGAATCACAAAACTAATGGGCTCCCAGGAAAGCAAAACCAGCAAGGAATAAAATGACAGCGCCATCAGCGGTACGCCCGCCAAGAACCAACCATTGCGTACTGCCCGCCCCAGGAACTGAAGCAACGCCATTGGGCGCAATCGGGCCGGCTCACCGGTCGCCTTCATTCCGTGCGTGATCGCGATCTCGCCCCCGGTGCTGCCAAGAATCAAGACCGCAAGTGCCAGAATGACACGCATTAGGCCACCGCCTCACTAGTAACCGCCGTCGTCCGTGGTTTCGTTTGCCCCACCAGCAACACGCCCACGCAAATCAGAGCAACACCAACCCAGCGCCGCGGCGAAACGGCCTCATGCAGAAAAACAACCGCCAGCAAAGTGAGCAACGCATATCCAAACGCGCCCGCCGGCATCACGTAACTGTAGTCCGCCCAACTCAGCACCGTCATGTAACTCAGCATGAAGCCGGTTAGAAACAGAATTCCCACCCAAATCGTTCCGTTCGTCACTGTCAGCCGGAACGCTTGCGCAAGACCCGAAACCGTCAGTTGGACGGCGCCAATCTGCGACATCCCTCGCTTCAGCATCAAGTCTCCGGCATTGGCGCACACGACCATTGCCAAGACCATGACCAGCGTCTTGATCCGCAGTCTTCTTTCACTTCCCATGTTGTGTGTTAATCGTTCCCGGAAGCTGAAGACGTCCCCGGCACGGAAACCATGGCCTTGTCGTAGTCGCCGCCCTTGCGCACCCACTTCAGGCGTTCCGCGCGCAGCTTCAGGAATTCCGTCGCCTCGTGGTACAGGCGTTTCCGCTCGTGGCTGTCCCACAGGGCTTCCTTCACGATGCGCCAAACCACTTTCGGCCGGAAATAGTACTCATCGTAGAACTGGTTCACGCCCGCCATCATCTCTGCCTTCGATAAGTGCGGATACTCGATGTGCGGCAACTGGTGACCGCCGGAATCGGCAAGTGCTTCGACTTTTAGAAAGCCCTGCTGCGCCATGGTGTCGTGCAGTTCCGTCCCCGGCATGGCGTGAGCCAGCGAAACCTGGATCGTCTCGCAATCCAATTCCTTGGCGAAATCAATCGTCTTTTGAATCGTATCTTTCGTCTCGCCCGGCAAGCCGATGATAAAGTCGCCATGCACCTTGATCCCTACTTTGCGGCAGTTCTTCATGAAGGCGCGCCCCATCTCGACGGTTGCGCCCTTCTTGATGTTCTTCAGGATTTGCGCATCGCCGGACTCAAAGCCCACGATAAAGAGCCTCGCTCCGCCATCCGCCATCGCCTTTACTGTTTCGTAGTCGCTGTGCACGCGTGCCGTCGATGACCACTGGAACTTCAGCGGTTTGAACTTCGCGCAAAGATCCAGCACGCGGTCCTTGCGGATGTTGAAGGTGTCGTCGTCGAAGAAAATCTCTTTCATCCGCGGAAAATATCCGAGCGCTTGTTTCACTTCCCGCGCCACGTTCTCCGTCGACCGCGTCCGCCAGGCGTGCCCAGAAATCGTCTGCGGCCACATGCAAAACGTACATAGCGCCGGGCATCCGCGCGTCGTGTAGAACGACACGTACGGGTGCAGCAGGAACGGCACGTTGTAGCGCTCGATTTCCAAATCACGCTTATAAATGTCGGTGGCAAACGGCAGCGCGTCCAGCTCTTCTGTATGCAGTTGCGGACGTTCGGCGTTGTGAACGATCTTGCCGTCTTTGCGATAGCTGACGCCCGAAATCTCGCTGAGCGGCTTCCCGTGCGCGTAATCCACCACCGAGTGATCGAACTCTCCGCGCGTTACGAAATCGATGTCCTCGCTAGCCTTCAGCGTCTCCTCGGGCTTGATGTGTCCGTGCGGCCCGACGAAAGCAATCTTCATGCTCGGGTTGGCTTCCTTGATTTTCCGGATGAGCTTGACGTCGCTCTCCAGGCCAACCGTGGAGGTGAACAGAACAAGAAATTCGTAGTCTTTGCAGATCTCGATTGTCTGCCGCCAGTTTACTTTGTGGGGAGATGCGTCCAGCAGCCTGCTTCCCGGAAGCATGCCTGCGGGGTACGTCAACCAAACTGGGTACCAATAGGATTCAATCTCGCGTGTGGCGGGCCACCGCGAACTCGCGCCGCCGTCAAAATTTTCAAAACTCGGCGGATTCAACAGCAATGTCTTCATTACATCCGGCATTCTTCACCCTCAGCCTTCGCGTTCTAAACTTGGCCGTCTCGAATACTTGGCACTTGGTCTGTTTTGCAAAAGGGAAGGGCCGCGCATTCACGCGGGGCTTGGGCTCCCCATCTATGGATACTAGTTTACCTGACTTCGTTGCATCGCCTCAAACCTTATCTCTCATTGGGTGTTAACTGACAGCGAACGGCTATTAGCCTCATTAAATGGAGTTTGCAGGCCCGCTCTTGGCGGATCGTCCTCGGGCGCCAAGCACTTCATCCGCGGACACTGAGAGCAAATCCCAAATCCGTTCTACCCAGTCGAGATGCTCCGGTTTCATGAGCACGGAGCGCAAGCAAGTGATGGTCTCGCGGTCCCGCTTCGTCGCTCCCAGACCCCCTTGCCAAAAAAGAGCCGGCAATTCCGCCACTGCCAGATGCAAATCGCGCTTCGCCGCAGCCTCGAATATCTTGCGGCTCAAAAATGAAGCCTCGCTGACGCTAGCCGCTCTCGGCGCAAAAACGACAATGTCCAGTTCCGGTGGGAAGGCGGCCACAAATCGCGCATCCGTGCGCAGCTTTTCGAAGAGGGCCAGCGCCGCTTTCCTTCCGTGTTCCAATCCCCACGCAAACTCGCTGCCTTTTTTCAGCGGTAGCAATCTCTGCGTCGCCCACAGAGCCGCCGCAGCCGCACCCGGTCGCGAACATTCCAGGCTGATCTCACCCAAGTGCAGCTCCGCGGAGCTGAAATAGGTGTACGGCGAATCGTGCTTGTACAATCGGCCGATTTCGGCGTCGCGAAATAGCACGCAGCCGCAACCGTAAGGTTGCAAGCCGTGTTTGTGCGGATCGATCACAACGGATTCCACTTCTCCAATCCGTGCAAACACCCGTTTGGCATCTTCCGCAAGATTCTCCGTCAGCACGAAATAGCCGCCGTACGCCGCGTCTGCGTGAACTCGGAATCCATGTCTTTCTCGAAGCGCAAGGATCTCCGGCAGCGGATCCACCGAACCTGTTGCCGTCGTACCCATCGTCGCTACAATGGTCCCAACGTCGCCGCATTCCAGCCGCTTCCCCAGCGCGTTCGCGTCCATCCGTCCCCGCGCATCGCAGGGCACCGTTTCGAACGGCAACTGTAGAACGCCGCTAATCCGTCCGTGCGTGTAATGAGCTTGGTCACTGGCGAGAATCTTCTTTCCCGGATGTAGTCGCCCGGCAACCCACAGGGCCTCGAGATTCGCCATCGTTCCGCCACCGCATAGGTGTCCAAGAAACTTCTTCCACCCAAACATGCCGGCGATCTCCGCAACCGCTTCTTTTTCCATCGCGGAAGTCGCTCGCCCGCCATCCAGCGCGTGGTTGTTTGGATTGATCCACATAGCCAGTGCGTACGCCAGCCGCGCCACGGGGTGCGGCGGCTTCAGCATCTGACCCGCATATAAAGGATGAAAATAAGGGTAGTTGTCCTGCAGCCGCTCCGCCGTCGCCTCAAGTACTTCTGCAAGACGCGCCATTTCCGGCGATTCATCTTGAAACGCAGGCAATTTTGCGAAGCCCTTGTCGAGCTTGCTCGCAACCTCGGAGAACACCCTCAAACTCTCGCGATCGAGCATCCCGAGTCACCAATCACTTTTTCACTGCCACACCTTATCCAACTGCCCTGCCGTCTTTAGCAATTCCAGTTGCGCCTGCTGCTTCTGGAAATTTGCATCCAGATACGCCATCCACTTTTCGTTCTCTTCGAGCCTGGCCTTTTCGACCTCGCGCAGATTCAGCTTCCCTTCCGCGAACTGCGCCTGTTCCACCGCCACGTTCTGCTGCGCAAGCTGCAATTCCAGCCGCGCTACCTCTTTCGCTGCCTCTCTCTCGCGCACTTGCCGGGTCTTTTGCCTGACGTCCGCGGTCAATTCCGCTTTCTTGTTCGTCAGGTTGACCCTGGCTGCTTCCAGGTTTATCTCCGCCATTCCCACTGCTGCTTTCGTCTGCGCGCTGAAGATCGGCATGTGCACATCGATTCCTGCATTAAAATTGTTCCGCTGAAAGGTCGTAAAAAACTGCGTGTAGTTGTTGAACTTCGCCAGCACGCTGTACACGCTCACGAGCTCCAGCGTCGGCCAATAACCTCGCTTCTCGCCCTTCAACCGGAACTCTTTCGCTCGAAGGTCGGACTCCGCAAGCTGCAATCCAGCGTTGCGCGTTATGGCCATCGCCACGAGGTTGTCTCCCGCCTGCTCTGCTTCCCCGGGCAACTCCTCCGGTGTGACTTCCATGGACTGCGTCTCCGGCAATCCAAGCTGGGATCTCAGAAAAACTTCCAGCTCATCTTCCCGGCCCTCGAGTTGCAAAATCCTTTGGACCACCTGCGCTTTTGTCAGTTGTGCTTTCGTCACTTCCACCGGCAGTTCGTATCCTTCCCCCTGCCGCTCCTGCGTCACCTGCAGAATCTTCTCCGCGCTCTCTTGCTCTTTTCGCAATAGCTCAAGCGAATGCCGTACCTTCCCCAGTTCTAGATACGCCATCGCCGTTCGCGTGATTACGCTGTTCTTTGCATCCTCCAGCACAATCTTTTGTGCTTTGGACTGTTCCTGCGTCTCCTTCGCCTGGCCGCGCAGAGGCTCGTTCAGAACTTGTTCCGTGTACGAAACGTTGAAGATCGATGGCGCGCGTCCGCCCGGCGTTTCCGGTATTCCGTATGTGTATCCTGCTCCAGAGCCCGCATAGAGATTCGGCATGAACTGTGCCTTGGTGATCTTCGCGGCGCGGTCCGCCACGCTCGCTTGAATCTTTGCCACTTGAATTTCTTTGCTGTTCTGCAGTGCCATCTGAATCGCGCGCTTCAGCGTCAGGGCCATTGGCACCGCATCCTTGGGCGCCTCCTGTGCCGCAGCTTGGCTCGCATTCGGCACGGACGCTTCTTGCGCACTCGCAGCTCTAACGCACAACGTCAGCAGCACAATCGTCCCTGCAACGCGTCCCAGTAAGTGCATTTTCATGCTCCTTCTTCGCCAAACCCGCTTTAGTATTGAAAAACAAAAGGGCCGCCAATCGCCGCCCGTTCACTTCCCCTCCCTACTGCCCCGGGCCCTCCTGTTGCTTCACTCATATCTCAGAGACTCGACTGGTTGCAGGCTCGCCGCCTGATTCGCAGGCAAGTAACCGAAAAACAGCCCCGTGGAACACGACACCACGAACGCAATGATCACGCTCAGCGGCGACACCGGAACCCGCAAATTTCCCGGCAAAAACGATTGGATGGTCACTGGTATCGCGATTCCAATCAAAATTCCGAGAACCGCCCCGCCTCCGCTGATCACGAGCGATTCGACTAAAAACTGGTACATAATTTCACGCCTCGCCGCTCCAATAGCTTTGCGGATTCCGATCTCTCTCGTCCGTTCGGTCACCGTTACCAGCATGATGTTCATGATCCCGATTCCGCTGACCAGCAGCGCGATCGCCGCTATAATGATCAGCACAATCGTCAGCCCCAGCGAAATCTTTCTCGCAACATCCAAAATTGCTATCAGCGTGTGCACCTCGTAACCTGCATCGGCAGGGTGGCGGCTGCGCAGCAATTGCCCCAGTTGTCGCTCTACGCTATCGACATCTTCATGTTTTGCCGTTTGTACGTACAACGTCCGAAGTGCATCGGTACCCGTGTAGTACTTCATGAGCGTGAAGGGGATGATGACCGAATCATCGTGAATTTCCGATTGCCCGAACGTTGATACTCGTTCTCGAAAAACGCCGATGACTGTAAAGGTTAATTCCCCCATACGGACGTCCCTTCCCACGGGATTCTCCACCCCGAATACGCGCCGCGCGAGATGCTCGGAGATTAAACAGAATTTATTGCGCATCTCCATGTCCACGGAATCGAAGTAACGTCCGCGAAAGATCACCAATCGGCGAATCATTTGGTAACCTTCCGTCACGCCAATCAGATTTACAGGCACCGAAACACCGCCCACCACTACTTCCATCGGCAATTCTCGAATCCCTGCCGCCTCCACCACTGCGGGGAGGCCGGATTTCACTGCATTCAAGTCCCCATAAGTTATCTCGTAGCTCAGCGGTGGGGCGATGTCCGAGCTTCTGACCAACTCCGCCCACAACAGGTTCGAGCCCACAGCCTCAATCTGCGAAATGACAAATTTCTGGCTGGTCAGCGCCACAGTGACCACCAGGACGATGGAGGCGCTCCCAATAATCACTCCTAACGATGTCAGAATTGCGCGCAGCTTATTCGCGCGCAGCGCGTCAATCGCCACCGATATCGTTTCGCGAATATCCATCGTTGTCTTTTGACCGGAATTTTCCGGCAGCCTCGGATAAAACTCTTACCCCTTCTTCAGCCGCTTTAGTGCTTCCTGCGCCATTTTGTTTTTTGGATCCAGTTTCAGCGCGCTTTCAAACTCCTGCGCGCCCTCTTCCATCTTGTTCTGATCCTCGAAAAGTCGCCCCAGCCACGCGTGCGCCGCAGCCGGCCGCGGATATCCCGATCGCGTCGGCGCTCTTTTCGCATATTCCTTGAGCAATCGTTCCGCTTCCTCGGAGTCTTCCTTCTTCAAAGCCAGCGCAACGCCGCGGTAAAACTTCTCTCTCAGGTCGCTCGGCGCCACGCGTTTCCCGGCATCCGCAACCGCCAGCAGCCGCTCCGGCTGGCTGCGTTTGACGGCATAGTCGCCGATGTCGTAAATCAGCTCCGCGGATTTTGGATTGCTCTCCAGCGCCGTTGTGAATTCCTCGTCCGCGGCCGCGAAATCTTTCTTTTGTCGCCGGCAATTCCCCTTCGCGTAATGCCCTTCCGCGGCATCCATCTCCGTCAATTGCTCGATCTGCCGTACTGCCTTGTCTTCACCGCCACCCACAAGACCGGGAGCGCTGCAATCGAATTCGATCAGCGCCTGCCGCGCCGAAAAATTCTTTGCGTCCAGCTGCACTGCCGTCTCGAACTCTTTGCGTGTCTTCTTGGCAAGCGATAGCGCCGAAAACCAGCTCGCGTGATCGGCCTTTTCCCCGTACGCTCTCCCCAGCCACTCGTGGTAGATCGAATTCTGCGCGTCAATGGCCACTGCCCGCTCCGCGCTCTTGATTGCTGCGTCATGTTGCTGCAGTTCCAAATAACTTTTCGCCAGCAGCAATTGCACGTCGGCATTTTGCGGATCTTTTGCTGCAGCCGCCTGCAACGCTTGAACGGCCTTCACGTAGTCGCTGGCTTCGTAAGCATGCCGTCCCGCTTCGAGACTGGCATCTTGTTTGATGGTTGCGGCCGCCATCGCCGTGCTCGCGATAAGCAGAACCGCAAGAGGCCATTTCGTTCCGTTAACCATTCCTTGGTCCCTGGAAAACGGCTGCTTCCGTCGTAACGACGATCACCGTCATCCCATCGCGCAAATCCACGTCTCCGGGAAGTGCCACCAATTCCCCTTCTTGCAGACCGCTCACCACTTCGTAGTTCGTGGCGTCCGCGATGCCTACATGAATCTCTCGTTTTTCAAGCGTCGATTTTCCCACGCCCAGTTGGCTCTTTCTCACCACGAAAACATAGCGCCTGCCGCCGTCCGCTTCCACCGCCCCTCGCGGAACTGACAGCACGCCGATCCGTTCCCGCGAATTGATACGCACGTTCACGTTAATATTCGGCAACAATTCCAAATTGTCGTTATTCACTGCGCAGAGCAGCTCGCCCACACTCCGGTTTTGATGTGGCACCACTTGTTTCGGAACCGTCTCCGTCTTTCCCGTCCATGTCTTGCTCGGCAGCGCGTCCCAAGTGATTTTCACCGGCTGGTTCGTTTCCAGTGCGCCCAATTCCGGCTCGTCGATGAACGCACGCACGCGCACCTTGTGCAGGTCCGCCATCTCCGCAAGTAAATCACCCACCTTCACGTAATCCCCGGCCTTCAACGGCGTCGATTCGGCGCTTCTTCCGAGCGAGTACAGCGTCCCATCCGCCGGCGCGGTGATGCGCCCCTGTCGCACTTTTTCCTCAAGGGCGGCCACTTCGTTTTGCACCTGCTGCAAACGGAGCGGTGTCTGATCGGTGTCCAGTTTCACGCCGCGTTCAAACTCCTGCTTGACCGCTGTTAATCTGGCCACCTCAGCCTGCGCCTTGATCAGGGCAAGGTCGTTCGCCGCAAGCTCATCCTGCGTCGCCGCCTGCTGCGCGATCAGCCGCTGCAATACATTGTTGTTCTTTTGTAGCTGGTCGCGTTCCGCCTGAGCTTTCGCCAGGTCCCCTGTGACCCTGGCGGCTTCATCAATTTTTCCGCCTGCTCTTGCTGCCCGCAGATCGTCCTCCGCTTTCAGGAGTTTTGCCTGCGCTTCCGCCAACTGCGCTGCCGCGTCCTTAACGTCCAGTTCCAGCAGCAGTTGCCCCTTCTTCACGGTCTGCCCTTCGTGAACGCTTATCTTCAGTACAAATGTATCCAGTTGCGCTCGCATCACGTACGGGGCGATGGGCTCGACCTTTCCGTTGCTGTTGATGGACGACACCAGATTCTCGCGCACCGGCGTAACCGCCGAAATCTTCGGCACCGGCTTGCGTCCGCTCAGCTCCACAAGCACAAACGCCAGCACTGCCGCCAGCGCCAGGTAGAGCAAAATTCGATTTCGCAGCTTGCGATCCATTTCTTCCTATTCCGCGCGGTCCCACACTTCGAACTCTGCAAGACGCACGGACGCATCCCTCGGGTGCGGCATTTCTGTTACATGTCCGTGGCTTGCTTGACCCCTGTCCAATAGGCGTCAAGTCATTTCATTCTAGCAAGAGCAGTGCGGCTTTCTCTAGATTCCTCGCAGGTGTTGTTTATTCTGCGCACTGCCCCCTTCATCCATTTCTCGAATCAGTGATCTCCCATATCTAAGGGATGCGCTTGCTACATCCTATGGATGCCGCCAGCTTTTTTGGACGCCATACTGCACCGTGCTAGAATTCCCTCATGTCCACCGAGAGCGTTCCTGAAAAGTCTGCCGCTCCTTCCACGGGCGGCCTGCCCAAATCGCCCCAGCCTGGCGCCGTTATCAGTCCTGTCATCCACCGCGTGTGCATCCAGTGCAACAACATGTTCCGCGTCACTCCTGACCGATTTGATGCCAAGCAATGCCCCGTCTGTCACAAGGGATGATCCGCGTCTCTCGCCCTTTCGTTTCCTTCCCTATCCCTGCCTGCCCCTTTCCCTTGCCCGTAACATTTCCCCGCCGCCTGCGTAGTACACTCTGAACGCTGTTTGCCCTGTCTTACCAATTCAGTTAGGGGTCCTTTGATGATCGAAGCTCGTGGCCTGTCCAAGCGCTTCCAGGACAAGAAACGCGGCGAAATCCGCGCCGTCGATAACGTCAGCTTTACTTGCCAACCCGGCAAGATTTACGGCCTCCTGGGCGCTAACGGCGCGGGCAAAACCACTACTCTCCGCATGCTCGCCACCATTCTCGAGCCTACCGACGGCACCGCCATCGTCTGTGGCCACGACGTCATCGAGCAGCCCGAAAAAGTTCGCGCCAACGTCGGTTTCCTTTCCACGGCTACGGCTCTCTACCCTCGCCTCACTGCCCAGGAACTGGTCGAATACTTCGGCCGCCTCAATGGTTTAGACGAAGCCACGCTCAAAAAGCGTGTCGACAACATCTTTAACCGTCTCGACATGAACGGCTTCCGTGACCGCCGGTGCGACAAGCTCTCCACCGGCATGAAGCAAAAAACTTCCATCGCCCGCACTCTCGTCCACGATCCGCCTGTCATGATCTTCGACGAGCCCACCAATGGCCTCGATGTCATGACCGCGCGCACCATCACCGCTTTCATCCACGAATGCCGCAACAACGGCAAAACCGTCATCTTCTCCACGCACATCATGAGCGAAGTGGAAAAGCTCTGCGACACCATTGGCATCATTCAATCCGGCAAACTTCTCTCCGAGGGTACTCTCGCGCAGCTTCGCGATCAGCATCACGAACAGGATCTCGAGGACATTTTCGTCAAAGTCGTCGCTCCCCACTATGTTTCCGCGGAGGCTAACTAAGATGTCTGCGCGCAATATCGGCATCGTCTATCGTAAAGAGCTGACCGAGGCTCTCCGTGACCGCCGCACGCTCATCACCATGTTTGTTCTCCCTCTCATCATTTTTCCGCTTCTCAGCGTTGGCTTTGGCGCCATGATCGCCGTGCTGATCGGAAAGGCGAAAGAAGAAAGCCCCAAGGTCATGGTCATCGGCGGCGATGATTCGCCCGGTGTTCTCGCAGGATTGAAAAAAGTGCCAAAGATTCAGGTCGTTCCGCTGGAAGCGAATTGGAAGGACGAAGTCGTCAACAAGCAGGTTCCCGTGGTCGTCGAAATCCCCGAAGGCTTCGAGCGCAATCTCGCGAACCAAAAGGAACAAACCGTCCTCATTCACGACTACGAGGGCGATCTGAAATCCGAAATCGCCAAGAACAAAATCGAGAAATACTTCAACGACTATCGCGACTCCGTCGTCAAGGACCGCCTCGCCGCCAGGAATCTTCCCGTCAGCATCCTCAAGCCGTTCGCGATCAAGCCGCACAATGTTGCCCCACCTGAGAAGTCCGGCGGTGCGCTCTTTTTTGGCGGCTTCATCGCCTACATCGTCGTATTTCTATGCCTGAACGGCGGCATGCATCCTGCCATGGACCTTACCGCGGGCGAAAAAGAGCGCGGTACCATGGAAACCATCCTTTCCAGTCCGATCTCGCGCTCGCATCTGGTCCTTGGCAAGTTCCTGTTGGTCCTCACAACCGCGCTGACCACTGCCGCGCTCTCCGTCATCTCGATGGGCATTTCCTTTGCCATAGCCAACGCCCTGCAGACCAAGCCCATCCAGGCCGGCGAAGCTGACACCACCCTCCACATCGGATTTGGCGCGGCGCTTTCCGTTTTCATCATGGCGGTTCCCCTGGCGGTCCTCTTCTCGTCCGTACTCATCACTATCTCGACCTTCGCCAAGAGCTACAAAGAAGCGCAGAGCTACATCATGCCGCTCATTTTCATCGTCATCATCCCGGCGATCGCGGCGATGCTGCCCGGCGTGGAGCTCACTCCCAAGCTCGCGCTCGTTCCCATCCTCAATGTAAGTCTGCTCTGCAAGGAACTTGTGATCGGCACTTACCACTGGAACTACATCGCGATCATCTTTGCGTCCACCTGCGTCTACGCTTCCGCCGCCCTCTTCCTCGCCATCAAAATGTTCCAGCGCGAATCCGTCCTCTTCCGCTCTTAACTTGTAAACACACCCTTTTAATGCCCCTATCCGCAGACTCTAAAAAGGCGCACACTAGCTTCGAGGTCATACCCATGGTTGCTACCGCCGGTGTCTGGAAGAAAAAGTGCGACACTTTGAGAACTAGGAGGAATTCCCTCTTCGCTGCCTACACTAAAGATCCGCAAAATATCTCTTTGGCCCGCGAAATCAAGGCTCTCGACGACGAAATCGCCGACTGCACTCAGCACGTCGAACAAGAACGCCGCGCCGAGCAGCGCGCCTCTTCTGCAGCCGCCAAACTCCTGACCACTTCAAAGTAATTCCAAAAAAAGGTATATCATCTGTGTTCGCTGCCCACTCGGAGTCCAACGGGCAGTCCGAGTTTAGAGCGAAAATGAGAAAATCTACCTTTCCCGCGCTGATCCTGCTGCTGTCGTTCTCTCTCTCGATGTCCCCTGTTCCGATGCAGTCGGAGGCAGAGCAACATCTTCTGTATGTAGCCAGTCCGGGTGTCCGCAATTACGTGGAACATGGCGGCGTCGGTATCCTCGTTTTCGACGTGGACAAGGGATATAAGTTTGTCCGCCGCATAAAAACCTGGAGCGTTCCGGACGGCGAAACGCCGGAAAACGTCAAGGGCATCGCCGCAAGCGCGGCGACTGGCAGGGTCTACGTTACATCCCTGAATCGGATGATCGCCATCGACGCTCTCAGTGGCAAGGACATCTGGGACAAGACTTACGAAGGCGGATGCGACCGCATGGCAATTTCGCCTGACGGCAAAACCTTGTATGTTCCGCAGCTCGAGGGAACAGCATGGCACGTCGTGAATGCGATGACCGGGGGTGTGATTGCAAAGATCGACGCAAAGCCCGGTTCGCACAATACCATTTATTCGTCGGACGGTGAGCGCGTCTACCTGGCGAGCCTGAGGTCTCCTGTTCTTTCGGTGGTGGATGCAAGAACGCACCAGATCGCAAGCGAAGTGGGCCCATTCGACAATATGATCCGTCCGTTTACGGTTAATGGGAGCGACACGCTGGTTTTCGTCAACATTAATGGCTTGCTGGGCTTCGAGGTAGGTGATCTGCGGACAGGCAAGAAGCTATACCGTGTGGAGGTTTCTGGCTACTCGCAGGGTCCGGTCAAGCGTCACGCATGCCCGAGTCATGGAATCGCTTTGACTCCTGACGAGAAGGAACTTTGGCTCGCGGACTGTGCGAACAACGCTATTCACGTGTTCGATGCAACAGTGATGCCGCCGAAGCAAGTCACCACCATCAAGGTCCGGGACTGTATTGGTTGGGTGAGCTTCAGCATGGATGGGCGATTCGGATATTCTTCAACGGGCGAGATCATTGATGTGCGGACCAAGAAGATTGTAGCGGCGCTACAGGACGAAACCGGCCGCCAGGTGCAGAGCGAAAAACTGCTTGAACTTGCGATCGAAAACGGCAAAGTAATTCGTGCCGGCAATCAATTCGGCGTTGGCAGGAAGCAAAAGTCAACGGACTAGGCGGAAGCAACTCCTCCAAAAACCCGCCCGCAGAGTCGCCTAGCCCACCGACCGTCATTCCGAATGGTGCATGCGCCAGATGGCGCTCTTCTCCGCGGCTGGAAAGTCCGCCCGAAAAATCCCAACGGGATCTGGGTTCTGCTGTTTCACGGCGTCGCCGACAACCGCATCGGCGTAATCGGCCAGTCGGAATTCCTTCTCCGCGCCGGCTACAGCGTCGTCATGATGGACGCCCGCGCTCACGGAGCCTGCAGCGGCCCTATCGCCACTTATGGCTGGCTCGAACGCACTGACACCCGCGCCATCATCGACGCGTTGCTTTCTTCGCTAGTGAGTCGGTGTCTTTCGATTCAATGGCGCGGGCCCGGTGGGCCGGACAGTCCGCCGCCAAAACATATCTTCGCGCTTGGCGAATCCATGGGCGCGGGAATCGTCCTGCAATCCGCGGCCGCCGATCCGCGTATCGAAGCCGTCGTTGCCGAAGCCTCTTTCGCCAATATGCGCGAAGCGTCTTACGACTACGCCGGCCTGCGAAAATGTCCCTGGCTCGGCAAAACTCTCCTCGCGCCTTTTAGCTGGACGCTGCTCTATCGCGGAGAAAAACTCGCGGGTTTTCCCGTCGCGGAAGTTTCGCCGGTGAAAGCCGCAGCCTCGCGCGCGTTTCCTGTCCTGCTCATCTGCGATGAGAAAGATGAAGCGCTTCCCTGCCGCCATTCGGAAATGATTTACGCCGCCGCGCGCGGCCCCAAACAACTTTGGATCGTGCCCGGCGCGTTCCACACCGCTGCCTACGGCTTCTTCCCTGAAGAATTCCGCCGCCGCGTCCTTTCCTTCTTTGCGGAGAATTCCCGTGTGCGCTAATTCAATTTCGGCTCGTCTCCGCTCAGTGCGCGGCGTGCTGCCGCGCTTCCCACTCCTGGCTCAGGCGGCGGACGGTTTCGCGCAAACGCACCGCCAGCGCCGCAATGGTTTCCAAACGTTGTTCTCCGCCGCGTGGCATTTTGCCGTCATTTTTCCGGTGGACCTCCACCAGCAGCAGTTCCGCGTTCCCAAGGATTCCGGTCAGGGGATTGTTCAGCTCGTGACGCAGCACTTCGCCAAAATCCTCTTTCACTTCAGCGAACGGCTGGCGCGCGCTTTCCGCCTCAGTTTGTGCCTGTTGCAAGCGGCTGCGAATCAAGCCAAGCGCCGACGGCACGCATCCACTGTCGCGCGTCACGTAATCGGCGGCGCCCGCATCGATGAGCGCCGAAAGCTCCCCGCGCCGCTCCGCCGTCCCGATCACGACCACCGGCGCGTACACCGCCAGCGAAGTCACCACGGCGTCAAGCCGCGGCACGATCCCTCGCGGGCCATCGGTTTCGGGCGCGACCGCTGCCTCTTCCAGCAAGATCACTGCCGGCGCATCCTCCTTGAGGATTCGCCGCGCCGCGGCAACACTCGTCACCGACGCCACGCGGAGCCCCGTGATATTGGCCTCGAACTCCCGGCGCGCCGCCGCGCACAACGCCGAATCGTCGCTCACCACCAGTATGGTTTGTTCCCTGTTGCCCATGGCTTTATCCATTTCTCGCTAGAGTTTTTCTGTCCGCCTCCGCAGGCGGCGCTTGCTGGTGCGCTGTGGTTGCCAGCACACCGTGAACTTTTTCCGTCAGCTCTTCCACACGGAACGGTTTGGCGACGAGCGGAAGCTTATTGCGCTCTAGAAACTCCCGCGTGTGCGCGGCGATGACGTCGCCGGTCACGAACAGGAACCGCTTTCGCAAGGGATTTCCTGAACGCTCGAGTGATTTGTAAAAATGTTGCCCGTCGAGCCCCGGCATTTTCATGTCGCAAATCACCAGGTCAAAAGTTTGCCGCGAAGCGCGGTCCAGAGCTTCGCGTCCGTCCATCAGGATTTCCACGCGCATGCCCTCGTCCTCGAGCACGTCGGCGATCAGGCGGGCCACGGTCGGCTCGTCTTCTACAACGAGCACGCGCGCGCCATTTCCGCGTTCGTGTTCGGGCGCAGAGTTTTTCCCTCGGACTACGATTTCCTCAGCTTCGGGGAGCAATTTCTTCCAGCCGGGGAATGGTGAAGCGAGCGTGTCGTCCTGCGCCGTTTCCGCGGCCGCCGGCAATTCGATTTGGAAAACCGCTCCGCCCTGAGGCGGGCTCAAAACGTTCACCTTTCCGCCATGTTCGCGCACCACGCTCAACACAATGGCCAGTCCCAGGCCAGTGCCCACGCCGGCGGGTTTGGTGGTGAAAAAAGGATCGAAGATCCGCGCGAGAATGGCTTGCGGCACTCCCGGGCCATTGTCCGCAACTTCCAGCAACACGCGCCGCTCGCCGATTCTTTTTGTCCGCAACTGGATTACTCCGGCCTTGCCGTGCTGTTCGATGGCTTGCCGCGCGTTGCCCACCAGATTCATCAACACCTGTTGGAGGTTACCGGGATCTCCCTGCACCAAAGGAAGGGCGGGATCCAGATCAACCTCGACGCGGATTTTTTCGGCAGCAAGGCTGAACCGCTGGAGATCCATGGCGCGGTGCACGATTTGATTCAGGGATACCAGACGCCGCTCCGGAAGCGTTTCCCTGGCGTTCAAAAGCAACTGCCGGAGGATGCTACTGGCGCGCTCCGCTTCCTGATAAATCTGGCGCACTTCCTCGGTCCGCCCGGGCAAATCCTGGCGCGCCAGAATGCGTTGGGCGTAGCCGAGAATGCTGGTCAGCGGATTACTCAATTCATGCGCGATGCCGCTCACCAGTTGTCCGAGCGCGGCGAGCTTCTCGGTTTGCAGGAGTTTCGAATGGAAAGCGCGCTGGGCGGTCAGGTCGCGGTAGACCTCCACGCGTCCCAGCAAACGCCCGACGGGGTCGAGAACGGGCCGCGCCGCTCTTTCGAGAATACGCGGGGCTGGATGCGTCATTTGCAACTCCTCGCGCACGCCACCTTCAATTCCGCGCGCCAGTTCACGCCACTGCTCCGCGAACCGTTCCGGTTCCGCCGCTTGATTCTTGAGACGGCCGATCAATTCCTCCAAGGTCTTGATTTTTGCGGACTCTTGCGGCGTAAGTCCCGCAATCTGCTCGAACCGCGTATTCATCGCACGGATATTGTCCTGAGCGTCGGAGAGGACGACTCCTTCTTCGAGCCATTCGATGACGTTTTGCAATTCAATTTCGGCACTGCCTGCCTGTCCCGTTGATTCGCGGGCCGCTAGCGGTTCGAGTGAAACCAGTGTGGCTTGGCCTTGGGCAGGGACCGCCAGGGACAATCGCACTTCGACACCGGTCAGCAATTTCGCGCGGAAAGGCTGGTATTTAGCGCCATGCCCGTCTGCTTCGGGGTGGAGCCCCGCTCGCAGCCAGGTTTCGATGTGCGGCTGGTCTTGGGCGCGGAACAATTCGGGCAAGTAAGTCTTCGCAGGAATACCTGCCGGGTGTGCTGGTTCGGTCTTCAGTTCCGGACGGATCAACTCCTTGGCGCCGCGGCTCCAGGCCGTCATTTTTCCCGCCTCATCCACAAGAAGGAGAGGGTCGCTGATGCATTCCAATAAGTTGTTCGGCCAATCCGCGAGCTGAGTCTCCTGCGCTTTTCGCTTTCGCCGTTGAAGAGCCGAGGCTGCAAGAGCTGCGCGCAACTCCAGGCGGTCAAGCGTAGAGAGAGAAACTGCATTTCCCGGCAATCCCGCGACCAGTGTTCCCATGAGCTGGCCTTCCGACTCCAGAGGGAAGGCGACGATTCGAACCACCGATGCCGCCGCGCGACTCGTTTGGGACTCGCTTCCAACGACGCGGCGAGACTCCAGCGCCTGCCGCCATATACTCGCCAGAGGTTCGCGCGCGATCGCACGCGTCCAGGACTCGTCTCCACTGCGCCAGAGGAACTCGATGGGAAAAACTTCGGAAACCTCTTTGCGGTCATGCCGAAGGACGCCAATCACTGCGAATGACGCGCCGAGCCCCTCGCCGATGGCCGGAGCTTTGGTGCAGGACTCGACCAGATTGCAGAGGAGCGTCTCCATGGAAGTATTCGATGATTGCTTTGTGAAGAAATACCGGACGACGCCGAGGTCCTGCTTTCGCAATTCGGCGATCCTTTGCTCCTCCTCAAGTCCCAGCGCCAGGGCGAGTTCCGCGGCGACCGATTCCACGTCTTCTCTGGACATGGCTGGCTGTTTGACAAAGCTCCCCACGAGGATGACTCCTTGCAATTGCTCTTTCCTTGCGATAGGCACCCACAACGCGTGACGCACTCCTGCAAGCAGGCCAAGGATAGGGTTCGGAAAGGAAGCCGAGAGATCCTGTTCGACGGTTTTTCCGCGTAGGAGCATTTGGTGTGGCAGCGGAGGCTCCACAGAAAGATGGGCCCACTCTTGGGGGGTCTCCCGGTTGCCGTGGTCCCAAACGCTACCGTGAAACGCCGCGATATTCTCGTTCTGTGCTTCTACTTCCTTCTCCGCCTCAAGCCAGACACCGATTCGGCTCGCGTGCCCCTGCTGGACGAGTATCTTCAGGGCTTCCTGCAACAACTCTTCTCGGGGAGCGCCGTCTAAGGCCGCGCGCGCGACGCCTCGTCGGCCTGGTGCTGTGTCCGCTTTTTTCCTCCAAATTCGCATCGTTGGCTTAGTCCCCAGCCGCTCTCCGCCAGTTACGCGGGAATCGCTGCAGACGAACAGTAGTTCGAGCTCTGGCCCTAGCTCGGCATTGCACCGGCAGGCCCATCCACGAATGCCAGTTTGTCCAATCGAATCAATCACTTATCGGAAATGCGGGAGGGGGCAAAATTCCATGTCGGAACGTTGGAGGGGGTTCTTCCCAGAGTGAACCGCAGGGGAGAAGAAACTCGTGCCCGCTATCCGTGATCGGTTCGGCTGCCAAACAATCCACAGAGCTACTGCAGCTTTGCGTACTCCGCCTTGGCTTGTTTCAAGATCGGGATGTCGGGATCGGCGTCTTTCCAGAGAGTGAGGAAATCTTGATACGCGGTGCGGCTCTTGGCAGTGTCGCCCTGCATGGCATAGGCGCGTCCCAGTTGAAGGTGGGCCAACGCACCAATGGGTTCGTTGAGCACAATCCCGCGATGGTCGAGGATTTTCTGAAACTCTGCTGCCGCTTTGCCGCCCTGATGAGCAGCAAGGTAGGCTTCTCCTCGCAGGTAGACCGGATACAAATTCGGCCAGTTGTAAAACCAAAGAGTAGGCAACCCGAGTTCATACGGAGCAGCGACCTCCAAAGCATCAAGCGCCTGCTGCGGGTTTGCATGGTTTAGTGCCAGTTTTGCCCGTAGGGTAGGAAGGTAATTGAACTGTACGACCGTGTTTTCGGGGAAGCTCTCATTGAAATTATCCGCTAATCCCTCCGATTCGTCCCCTGTATAGGCTAGGGCAAGCACTACGGCATAATACTTATCTGGTCCACCCGAACGTTCCTTTGCCAGCGCTGTCCGCTGTTCAGCTCGGTTTGCATTGCCAAACAGGCCTTCTCGCAAAGCAGCCACGGCCTCGTAAGTCGCGGAGATTTCATTCTCCCCTGCCCGTTTGGCAGAACTTGAAGCCTGCCGTGATAGCTCGCGCGCTCTTCCAAGATGTCCGAAGTAAGCAGCCGTGTCGGCCTCTAATGCCAATATCAAGTATTCATCTTGGTCCGGTTTGCCAGCCCAAACGGCTACTTGCCGCGACATTTCGGCAGCGTCATTCCGATAAAAGGCGAGTGAATAGAGAATGGGCCCAAGACCAGAGTCCAGGCCCTTTCCATGAGCCTCTCTGGCCAAGGCTGCAGCGTCCTCGTCTCGGTTTAGCAACAAGTATGTGTTTACAAGAAATCTATACCTGACGGTGTCCGGAGCGAGACGAACGGCCTCTTGATGTTCTCTGAGACCCGCTTCATATTTCCCGAGAGCGTTATAGAGAACACCAAGGCCGTTTCGGAAGCTGACCTCGCGTGGGTAGATTTGTTCGCCAAGGGTATAGCTCTGCCGTGCCTTCATGAGGTCGCCAGTCACAACATTGTAATAATCTCCCTCGATGATCAACTTCTCCCGCTCACTCACACGTGTGCGTAGTTCGAAGGCCTTCCGGATGCTTTCCACGGCCAGTGCAGTACCTATCCACTGATTCTCGTTACCCATCGCGTCGTAAGCCGCGGCGAAATTCGGGTCCAATTGGATTGCATTCTGAAAAGCAGCAACCGCCGCAACATCATCATCGCCCGCGAACGTTGCCTTAACACCCAGACTGAAGGCTTGCAATGCCTCCAGAGATGGTGTCGTGGCTTGTTCGAGAGGTGTGTTGTATTTCTGCACCGTATTCAAGGACTCGCCGAGTTTCCTGCGCATTTCGGAAGCGGTTGTGTTCAGCGCATCCAGAACATGGCTTTTGTCGTTCGCCTGCGCTTCCGTGCTCGCCAGCAAGTCGCCATTCACACAGTTCACGGCCTTCACGATTAAATCGTATCGGGCCCCAATCAAAGCAATCGAACCGTCTAGTGCTGTCGTGCTGTTGGTCCTTTGACAAACTTCGCGCGCGATTTGCGGCGTGAGTCTGACATTCCCCGGCTGTCCCATCATTTGCAACGTCTGCTGGATTCCCTCCCCGGAAATGAGACTCAGAAACGGTGACTGCTGCAATTGCACCGAGAGCCCTTCTCGCAACGTTCCATCGAAAACGGCATCCCCCGTGGAATTGGCGAAGTCTCCGAGAACGATGGTGTCCTTTTCCGTGAGACGCCGAGGTTGCCGCGCCCGCCAGAGCAATCCCCCGGCGATTCCCGTTGCGAGCACCACGACGGCTACTGTGACGGCGATCTTCCGGCCGCGAATCGGTGTGGCCGCGCTCACACCCGCAGCGGTCCCGCCCGCTGCCCCATCTACCCCGGTAACAGGGGTGATAAACCGATACCCGCGCCGCGGCAGTGTCTCGATGAAGCGTGGACTATCGGCGGAATCCCCCAGCGCTTCCCGCAGCTTGTTGATCGCCGTGTTCAGGCTGTTGTCGAAATCGACGAAGGTGTCGGCAGGCCAATTCTGGTTGCGCAGCTCTTCGCGTGTGACAACTTCGCCTGGCCGTTGCAGCAGAACTATGAGTACGTGGAAGGGTTGCTCCTGCAGCTTGATCCGTGCGCCTTGCTTGCGTAACTCTCCCGAGCGCACGTCAACCTCAAATACTCCGAATCGCAGGATTGCGGAAGATCGGGCTTCTTGGGCCAAGTGTATCTATCCCAGATGTTACTGCGAGTCTAACACCCTCCACCTGGATGACAAGATTTAGATTTAGATAAGCCAAAGAACCAAATTACTGAAACAAGAAACTTTATCCGCTTAGAAGCAATCAAGCCGCAATCAAGCCGCAGTCTATTGAGCTTCCTCAGAACCGCCCCAAGTTCGCCTCCAGCGCATGCCTGGAGGTGGCAAATGAAGCTCAGAATCTGGACAACCCTATTCTCACTGACACTAGCGCAGTTCGCCTGGGGACAAACAAGCGGGAACTCAAAATTGGTCAACACAGAAGGAACCGCGCCTGAGACTTCCGCAAACGGCTACACGGTCATTGGAGCGACGCCCAAACAGGAAGCGTTGGTACGCGCTCAGATACAGGTCATGCAACCCGACGTTTATCCTCTGCGAGTCCTCTTTGTGCCGCACTGGAAGTACATAGAGACGGCCAGAATATTTCAACTCCATGTGCCCGCCGGATACACCAGCGCCATGTTCACGCACTTACCCAGCCGAAGCGTGTTCATCGACAGCGACCGATATGTGAGCGATGACTCCCTCGGATACTGGGTGGCGCATGAACTCGGACACTTGGCTGCCAACAGCACCAGAGAGAGCGATGCAGACAAAGCAGCCGGTGAGTATCGCAAGCGCCTTAAGGACGCACACAAACCGGACGCGCATTGAGGGAGAGCGAGCGGTGAGCGGCGTTACTCCTCGCTGTGGTCCATGTGGTATTGCTTGAGCTTGCGGTAGAGAGTGGTCTTTCCGATGCCGAGCATGCGCGCAGCGGAGAGTTTGTCACCGCCGGTTTCGCGCAGGGTGCGAAGAATCGCGCGGCGCTCCAATTCCTCGAGAGGCAGAATTTCATCTTTTTCAGGGATGCGCTCGGTGGTGGGATACTGAAGGTTAGAAGGCAGATCCGCCACGTGGAGAATCGGCCCGGAGCCCAGCGCGACGGCACGCTCGACGGCGTTTTCCAATTCACGCACATTTCCGGGCCAGTCGTAGGCGATCAGCCGCCGCATGGCGTCTTCGGAAATCGTGCGCACTGGGCCTTGTGGGTTGGAGAATTTCTCCAGAAATGCCGTGACGAGGATGGGGATATCACTCTTGCGGTCCCGCAGCGGCGGCAGTTTGACCTGCACGACATTCAGACGGAAATACAAATCCTGCCGGAAAGTTCCCGAACGAATGGCCGCGTCCAAATCGCGGTTAGTGGCAGCGATGATACGGACATTGATCTGGCGGCGTTCGGTGGAGCCAACCGGCTTGACCTCGCGCTCCTGCAGCGCGCGCAGGAGCTTGGCCTGCAAATCCACGGGCATGTCTCCGATTTCATCGAGAAAGAGCGTGCCCCCCTGGGCGGCTTCAAGCAGACCTTGCTTGGCCTGCATGGCCCCGGTGAACGCGCCCTTGACGTAGCCGAACAACTCGGATTCGATCAGCGTGGGGACCAGCGCCGAACAGTCCACCGGCGCAAAGGGGCGGTCTTTGCGCGGCCCCGAAAAATGAATGCTGCGGGCCACGAGTTCTTTCCCCGTTCCGCTCTCCCCGAGGATGAGAACGGGATACTCATGCTGGCTGACTTTTTCGATGATTTTGTAGACACGCTGCATTTTTATGGAGACACCGATCAGCCCGCCGAACCCTGGCCGCGTGCGCAATTGCTCGCGCAACAAGCGATTCTCCTGCTGGAGTTCCACCGCGCGCCCCACGCGTTCGAGGCGGGAGCGCAACTCCTCAATGCGGAACGGCTTGGTGACGTAATCGACGGCGCCAAGACGCGTAACCTCCACAGCGGATTCAATGGTGCCGTATTGCGTCAACACGACGACGGCAACTTCGGGATGCTGGCCGTGCACCTGTTTGAGCAGCTCTACGCCGCTCGTTCGCTGCAGCTTCAAATCCGTCAAGAGGATGTCAATGGCCGAATGTTCCAGAACCTCCAGCGCTTCTTCCGCGGTAGCCACGGCGATGGCTTTCATTCCAGATTGTTCGGAAACCGTGGCACAGGTCTCACGGATGGACAGCTCGTCATCCACGATGAGAATGTTCATCGGGACAGCCTCGCGGCGGACTGCTGCTTCCTCAGTCATAAGAGGACTCCCAAGAGCCTCGGTCTGCGGCTTTATTTGCATCTCGGGTTCCGTTTCAGGAAATCACGCGGCTCCTTTTATAAATCAATACGTTAGTTAAATGACATGCGGGTTGCAAGTCCCATTTTGGGAATTAGTCTGAGCCCGTCCCCCCCGATATTGTCCCAAATCGGGAAGGATTTGGGAACAAGCATGGTCAAGCGTACTAGTCCCAAGACAAAGCATGTTCCTCGATAGATTCTCGGAAACCCGCTTATTTGAGTCGAATGGTTCATTGGCCTCCCCAGAATCACGAGTCACTTCCGGCCTTGCTGCTCTGTTGCCAGCCAGTTAAGGTTTAGGGTTCTTCGCCGGTGCCGGCGCGGTGGTTTTCTTCTTGGATGTTTCACCGCCGCCTCTGCTAAGCAGCGTGAGGGCATCCTTGGCACTGAAGGGGAACCGGCGAACGGACTGTTCACCGGTGGTACTCAGAGTGACGTCGACGCGGCGGTTGTTGGCCATGCGGACGGTCAGCAGGTTTTTCAGGATCTTCTGCTTTTCCGCCGGACTCAGATCGGGGTCGGCTTCGATCAGTTTCCTTACCTCTTCAGCGGTCATGTTCTTCTCAAAGCCAAATGCGCGGGTCTCGATATGGTCCGCGGGCACGCCCTTTTCCAACAAGTAGGTCTTGACGCGTTCCACGCGGCGCTCGGACAGCTTTACATTGTAGTCTTTGGCTCCGCGAACGTCGGCGTGGCCTTCGAGAATCAACTTGGCGTCTGGTCTGTACTTCAAATAATCCTTGAAGTCACTGGCGAGCGCATTCAGCGTGGCCTCCTGGCTGGGCAGCAAACCGCCCATGGGCTTGGCCACAGAGGGCAGGGCTGTCGGGAAATAGATGCTGTGCAGCGCCAGCTTGGTTTCCAATTGCTTGACCTGCGGAGGCTCCGGGGGCTGGTTCACTTCCACATTGCCGGAAGCATCTGCAGTTCCGCCGCGGCCATCGTTCACCGTACACTTCAGCGTGTAGGTTCCCGGCTTCAGCCCGGTGGCATCAAAGTGCACATTCGAGCCGCTTCCCACGACTTGTCCGCCGGTTGTGGTGTAGCTGTACGTCAAGGGATCGTTATCCGGATCGCTGCCGTTGCAGGTGATGCCGGTGCGTTCACCCGGAAGAATGGGGGTGCGTTCCACGGAGAGTGCCGCCGTGGGTGGATGATTGGGCTTCTCTTCAACCTTGATGTCCACCGCGCAAGAGGCCGAGCCGCCTTTGCCGTCATCCACTTTCACATTTACGGTGAAGGTGCCAACGGCTACGCCGGTGGAATTCCAGCGCGCCTCCGGGCCGGTGCCTTCTACAATGCCGCCAGTCGCGGAATATACGTACGTCAAGGGATCGTTATCAGGATCGCTGGCGTTCACATGCACGGCCACGTTGTCACCCGAACCGGCAAAAACGGAAGAGGGACTCACCGAACACGCCGCCACAGGCAGATGATTCGGCGGAGGGGGCGGATTGGGAATCCCAAAACGCAAAACCAAGCCAGTGCCGGCGCGGAAGCTGTCCTGCCGGCCGGTGGCTGTTAGGGCGGGCCCGGTAAGACTGGTCATGAGGTAATCCAACTGGGCCACACGCCAAGCGACGTTCTTGGTTAGAACCATATCCACGCCGCCACCCGCTGCCAAGGCAAAAGCATCCTGCACGGCGGCGCCCGTGATCTGACCGTTCCCGCGCACGCCGCCGGCCAAAAACTCAGCAAAGGGAACAAAATAATCGAACTTTCGAAGGTTTAACCGCGGACCGAATAGATAGCTGATCATGGCGCCTCGGGCCAAATCATAAGTTCCGACTTCGCCGGTCAGACCAATCCATCGCGACGCATTGTAGGTAATGGAACCCGATCCGCCGTGGCCGTCGAAGTTCGAAAAAGGGCTGCCGGTCCCGAAGTTGAGGTAGTGGTACATTGCCGCGATTTCGAACCTGGGCACGAGCTGTCCGGGTGCGCGCTTGTCCGAGGCGGCAGCCGGTCCCGGGAATGGTTTCGGCCGAGGAGTGGCAGGCAATGCGAATAGGCCGCTCGCCGCTGCGGGTTTGCTGACTTCCGCATTCTTGCTGGGAGCTGCGCTCTTCTCCGCGCTCGCGGTGGCATTCGTTGTTTCGTCGCCCGTTCCGCTGCTCTTCTGCTGCGCGCAGAGCGGCAAAGCGAAAAGCACGCTCACCCCGAGTGCTGCACACAAATTGCGCATCTCATTCCTCCTGAGCACAATCAACCGAAAATTGTTTGGTTCGGGTGCTCGGCCGCCGACGGCACGCTGCTTGTGGCGGACTCCGTTAGACGCATTTCAATTGTTTCCACTCGTTGCCGCTTTCTCTCCAGGCATTCACTTCACCCCACACTCATGTCCGAACCAATGGAGAAACCTGAAGGCAAAAGGAGGCGGCGCAGTAAGACTATTCCACAATTCACTTTCGGTGCAACAACTTCCTGTCTTTTCATGAAGGCTTCAACTGTCCGCCGTAATTTCCCTTGGCATTCAGTGGACTTGGTCTGCCGGGCTGACTCGCCTCCTGGCCTTCAACAGTACGTCCACGGAATCGGGCCGCGCATTCCAGAAATCGAGGCGGATGCGCCCGTCGGAAAGTTGGGCGACGGTCGCTGGCATGGCGCTGGCGGTCAAATACCATCCTGCGGGAAGGACAACAGCATTGCGCGGACGGCCAAGGCTGCGATCAAAGACAAGTTCGTCGGCATCCAACCGATAGCTTGCGGGAGCGGTGTACGTTTCCGAGATCCGCAGGCGGATCGATTGTCCCTTCTTTACTGGAGGGAATGGAATCACGACGATCTGTGCCGCGGGCTTTACCGGCTCCGGGGATTCGATTTTTGCGGCAGTGAGTTCGGCACCGGTCATCAGACGAGTGGAAAGCTTTTCGCCGGTATCGAGAACGTATGCCGATGGATCGGAAACGGTGCTGCCTTCACGAACGACATTCAGATACTTATCCACGCCTGGGCGCGATTCGGTGTAATCGTGATACAGGCTGAAAGCGTGCGTCTCCGGTTGCTGGAGGAAGTAGACGATATCGCGGTCCTGATGTGCCCGTTCGGAAAGCCGTTCCCGCTCGGTTTCTCCAGGGAAAGGCGCTTCCCAACTGCGCGTTTGCGTCAAGGGATGGGGAGCGGCGGACGGGCCGGTTTGCGCCCCGGGTTTCGCATGGAGAATCAGCGGCGCTTCGCTGGGACCGGTGTTCATAAAGCTGACGGCGATGCGCCCGTCCGGCTCCGATAAGATTTGCGACGGCACGTTGCAGGCCACCAACTCGAAACCTTTGGGCAGGACAACGCTGTTGCGCTTGATGCCCAGGCCACGACTGAAGACAATGGCGTCGCCCTCGCGGTAGTAGCTCTTCGGATCCCTATACGTCTTGACGATGAGAATACGGCCCTGGCCATCCGGCGGAACTGGACGCGCGAGTTGCACCTTGATGTAGCTGCTGGAGGGATCTGCGGCAGCCATCAGTGGATCCTTGCGAGCTTCCACGCCGGAGACAATGTCGAAACGCAGAGGTTCCCCGGTCATGACGTCGTAGACAGCTTCGTCGCTTGCGGTGCTGCCTTTGCGAATCGGATTGAAATACAGTTTCGGGCCGGGAGTCGTGGCGGTCACTTCATAATGTATTTTGAAGCTGGCGGTTTCGGGCGCGAGCAATTCGTAGCGCGTGTATTCGTCGGATTCCGTTTGCTGCGTGGCGACAGGACCGGGAATGGCGGCGGGTTGTTGAGCGTTCAAGGTTGTGCCGCAGAAAAGCAGGGTAACAGCCGCAATCGTGGCTCGTTTGGTCATACGGTTCGCTCCATTCCTGACAAGAAATCCGCGATACGCCCAAGCATAATCTCCGATTCAAGCGGCGGAGTAAATGAGCAGAGTTTGCTTTGGGATCGAGCGGCAATTTCTGCACGACATCCGGCTGGATGCGATGGCTCTGCCGGATTGGCGCGCAACATCGTCGGATTATTCGACGTCGCCGCTCCTGAGCTACACTAACCGTTCGCTATGAGTTCGATCACCACACTGGACAATCTCTGGATGGGCAGGCCGCGCTCCATTGCGGCGGGCCTACTGGAATCGGACGGGCATCGCGCTATTGTCGATCCTGGCCCGGGCTCCACGCTCGAAACTTTGCGCCAGACGCTCCAGGCTCGAGGCATCGGTGTGGGCGATCTCAACGCTATTCTTCTCACTCACATTCATCTAGACCACGCGGGCGCTAGCGGCGCGCTGGTGCGCGAGAATCCGAAGCTCGCCGTGTACGTGCACAAGAATGGCGCTCAGCACATGATTGATCCGTCCAAGCTGCTTGCCAGCGCCCAACGGCTGTGGCCCAACGACTTGCAGCGACTTTTCGGTGAGATCCTTCCCGTCCCGCCAGAGAATCTACGCATCCTCGAAGGCGGCGAAACACTCACGCTCGGGTCACGTCAAGTGGAGGTCGTCTACACGCCAGGGCACGCCTCGCACCACGTCAGCTATTTCGACAAGTTGGAAGACGTCGCGTTCGTTGGTGATACTGCCGGCGTACGCATCGAGGGAAATGCCTTTGCCATGCCGGCGACTCCGCCGCCGGACATCGATCTTGGGATCTGGGATACTTCCTTTGCCGCGATCCTGGAGCGCAAGCCGGCGCGGCTTTTTCTGACACACTTCGGTTATTCCGATAATCCTACCGAACACATCCTTCTGTTTCGGGAACAGCTGCATCGCTGGGCGGCACTTACGGCAGAAATCCTGCTTACTGCCGCCAGCGATTCCGCGGCGATGGACGCCTTCATGTCGGCAACGTATGCCGAAATCTCGCAGCATCTCCCCGCGGACGAAGCAGAGCACTACGCGTTCAGCGCCGGCCTGAATCTTTCGTTTCTGGGCCTCGCGCGGTACGTGCGCAAGCGCGCCACTGCTGCTTCCTGAACTGCACGCTAATATTTCGTGGTTGGAACTGAATTATAGAAGAACTACGCCGTCGTTCCTGACGAGGACATTTCTTCGGGACCTGCCGCGGGTTCTGCCGCAGGCGCCGTCAGAGCTTCGAGGCGCGCGGAGAGTGCTTCGACTAGCAAATCGACAAGCTTTTTTGCGCCGCCGCCGTCGGGATCTTTGTCAGGGTTGTACTGCGCCACATCGAAACCCAGGAGATTCTTGTGCTTCAGAAACTCGATGAAGGAGACTCGGACGTCATCGAAGCGCAATCCGCCGCCGCCGGGGACGTTCACAGCAGAAAAATCCTCCTCCGCAATGACATCGACATCGAGATGAAGGACAAATTCGCGCGTATCAGCGTGCACTTGCGCCAGCGCATCATGCGCTGCATTGACGGCGCCCTTGGATTGAATATCCGCAGCGTGAATATGCCGCATCGGCGACTTGCCGAGGAAATCCTGCTCCGGAGGATCGAGCCGTTGGAGCCCGAAGAGTGTAACATCCGGCTCGCGCACCAGCGGCGCCTCGCTCCAAAAGCGCACCAGCTCCGGCGCGCCCTTACCGATAATGTGGGCCACGACCATTCCGTCGATGCGGCCCGAGGGAGTGCTCGCGGGAGTATTGAGATCGGCGTCGCGATCGAACCACAGAAGATTCAAGTGTTTGTAATAGCGCCGGGCGCCGGTAAGCAAGCCGATAACCTCGGCGCAGTCGCCGCCGAGGACCAGCACCATTGCGCCACTCTTCACGGCGAGCTCGGCACGCAGTTTCAAATCATTGAGACCAGCGACGATCTCAGTCAGATTGCGGGCGCGCCGGTGTTCCTCGTCATCCGCGAAGAGGCGCGTAGCGCAGTCGCCGTGATCAACAACTTCGTAGCCTGCGGCCTGCAGTTTTTCGATGATTCCAGCGCCGCGCAGTGCAGCGGGAGCTTTTTCCGTCCCTGGCGCAAAACCAGCGGCGCTAAAGGGCGCGCCAATCAAGGCAATTTTCTTCGGCTGACGGACGATCTTGACCGCCAAGGTTTGGCTCCTTGTTTTATATTCACCGCCTACACCGGGGTACCAATGACCAGATCGTTTACGGCCCGGGCCGCTACTCCATGCCGGTCATGTGCAGGCCCCCTGCCGCTCAACGCAAACTCTCTAGCGGCGCGGCGCCGGCGCGATGGTCGCCAGTTCCGGAGGCAGCGTAAAACGCACGTCCTCGCGAATCAAATCCAAATCGCGCTGATCCGTAAAGCCAAATTCTGCCAGACGCTCACTCACTTGCTCCACGAGGACTTCGGGAGCGGACGCTCCCGCAGTCAGGCCCACGCGCGAAACGCCTTCAAGCCACTTCACATCGATATCCTTTGCCGAATCGATCAGTTGGGCTTTGACACCGCTGCGTTGCGCGACTTCCACGAGGCGGTTGGAATTCGAGCTGTTCGGCGAACCCACTACTAGAATCAAGTCAACGTCTTTGGCAACCTGCTCGACCGCTTCCTGGCGGTTCTGCGTGGCGTAGCAAAT
>Ga0209155_1000068_pt1 | contig 41216 bp, 35 predicted proteins | sample GraSoiAngelo_122_FD_185879 | JGI IMG/M metagenome (GOLD analysis project Ga0209155, IMG submission 185879) | Grasslands soil microbial communities from the Angelo Coastal Reserve, California, USA - 14_0927_02_20cm (SPAdes) (version 2) | ecosystem: Environmental > Terrestrial > Soil > Grasslands ... | reverse complement strand
CTCTCGGATGGTGGTGGGCTGGGCACTCTCCGCGGCCAACGACCGCCACCTGGCTCCGCGCCCTCGAGCAGGCGCTGCGCCGCTGCCCCGAAGCTGGGCTCCTGCACCACACCGACCAGGGCAGCCCGTACGCGAGCGACGACTACCAACGCGTGCTCACCGCGCACGGTATCACCTGCAGCATGAGTCGGCGCGCAACGCACACGACAACGCCGCGATGGAGAGCTGGTTCTCGACCATGACCTCGAGCTCGGAGATCGTTTCGACACGCACGCCGATCCGAAGGCCAAGCTGTTCGACTACATCGAGGTGTTCTACAACCTGGAGCGCAGGCACTCGACGCTGAGGTACTTGAGCCCAGGTCAATTCGAGAGGGCAGCACGGATGGAGCAGGCAGCAGCGTAATCAACTTGTCCACCGAAACGGGGCAGGCTCAGCCGGCTACGTGCTGGCGAACCGGCGGGCCGCGTGTTTGCAATCGTCACGCCCAACTGATCGTGTGGACGGCGTGGCTCGGGGGGGCCTCAGGCCAGCGTCAGCTGTGGCCAGAATCCCCATCCACGTTCGCATGACCAACGTGCACCATCGGCACGGAAAGGCACGCCATCAACAAAACTGGCCCGGCGCTTTCGCGCCGAGCCAGGTTGGTGAGGGCCGTCCGAGAGGCGGACCGGGCGTCGGACGAACCCCGCAACTTACGTTGCGCTTGCCCGGGCCGCCATTCTGCGCCCATTTGCTCAGTGGTCCGAGTCCTCGAAGAGATCCTTGTTGTGCGCCTTGAAATTGTCCGTGAAGCGCAGGACCTGGAAGCCGTGGCCATCGCTGACGGTCCAGAGCTCCAGCTCGGTTCCGTTGCCGTTCACATTGCCCCGGCCATTGACGTTCCCGTTGCCCTTGCCCTTGCCGGCAACGACCCAGCGCACCCAATGAGCAATCTTATCCACGGTTCGATCGCTCCCCGGTGCCCAGCTCCCTGATGCGGGAAGGACCCTCGTCCGCACAGCCCCTGCCTTCCAGTACGCGATCTCTTTCGCATGGGTTGGATCGCGAATGTCGAAAACGCGCAATTGCGCATTCTGAAAACCGCAAGCGAGCATCTTCGCATTTTTGGGATTGTCAGCGACACATGTTTCTTCGCTGTAGTTGGTCGTCCCCGACTCGGGCGGCAAGTTTGTCCCGGGCGCGGTTCCGGGGGGATCCGGCGGCGTCTCAGCGAGCAGCGCCGAACAATTGGCGGGATCGTTCACTTCCAGCCTGAGCTTGGCGATGATCTTAGGCTTCGTCTCGTCGCCGACGTCGATGATCTGCGGATAACCGAACGGGGACGCCCCCCGGGCACACGCGGCCGCCCAACCGCCCGCGCCGCTCGCGCCGCCGGCCTCGTCCGTGCTGATGAGGTACGGGTGCCCCTTGATCTTCACAGGGATCATGGCCTCGGCTATCCCCTGGTCGTCCCAGAAGAGCGTGCTGACAATCCGGATCTGCGGATTGGGGCGACGGAACTGATAGTCGCTGACGTCCTCGATCACCAGCCCGTCTCTGCCGCTGGTGAAGGGGAAACTGCCTTGTTGCCCCGCGTACAACCGCGTGCCTTCGTGCACACCGGGCAAGAAGCCCTCCGGGTTGAGCTCTAGCCCGTGTGGCCTGCCATCAGTGAAGAACTGCCAGGGGGGGAGCTCCTGCGGATGCGACGGATCGGTGAGGTCCACGATGTACAGAAAGCCGCCGATGCCTCGGAAGCTCTGGGTCTCGTAGTACGTCCGGCCGTCCGGGGCGAAGGCCCCCATGTGGCCTTGGGCGCCTGGCATGTTGATGCTCGCCTTCAGAACCGGGTGGCGGCAGTCGGCAGAGATGTCATAAACCGCGAAATTCGGCCCACCGTTTTGGCCGGCCACGAGGAGGTGGCTCCGATCATTGGTCTGCACCGTCTCGTGCGGGTTAAGTGCCGCGGGGGTGTCGGTTAAGTGCGCGCTCACCACCGGATGCTGGGGGTCGGAGGCATCGATCACCTTGATGCCTTGGAGAGTGGCAGCACGGTCCGTTCCATAGTAGGCGCAGTCACCGCTGTACGCCGGTCCATCCTGGGAAAATGCTCCTTGAAACTGAGCTTGGGGCTCCTGGCCCACGAGTTCCAGATTGCAGTTGTAGGCGCGCTCGGAATCGCCGCTGAAACGTTCTTCCACCGTCGTCTCGCCTTGTAATCCGCTTTCCGTATGATCCCCAGGACCACAGATTGCCTTGGGCACCGACCCCGGAAATGAGTCCGCCAAGGCGATAGAAGTGCTGAGCAACAGGCCCAGCAAGCCTCCGGTTACAATCGCGAATGCCCTGACTGTGGGAAACGCCTTTGCACTGGACATATTCGTTTCTCCTTCCCTGCACTGCTCGACAAAAAGAGGGCAGCAAACTCGTCGGAAAACTTACCCTCTCTTGCTGGCTGCTTAAGGCGCGCTCTACGTAGACGAAGTCAAGGCCCCGTGCGGCATCGGCGACAGGACGAATGTCCGGGACGGCGGCGAGCACTGGCCTCCCTGAGTAGCCGCACGGCTATGTTCGCCGCCGCCTGAGCGCCCTGGGTCTCGAGAACGTGATGTTCGAAGCCGACTCAGTCGCGGTCGCCGTCCGACTCCTGTTGGCTTGACGCACACGAAACTGGCCGCGTCGTCGAGACTGCCGTGCCCCGTGTACTGTGCTACCTGCGGATACGGCCGCGTCGTAGCGTCAGCAACCTGTCCGCAAGTGAGGCTGACGCCGCCAGCGTGCCCGCTGCAGCTTCCGCCTGCGGCCCCGAGGCCGAGCCGTCCACGTCGCGCTCGTAGTGGGCGAGCTCCGCGTTTTGACGGATGGAGACGCCGTGAACGACGCGCCCGCGCTGAAGCAGGCCGACATCGGAGTCGCCATGGGGAAGACCGGAACAGAGGTGAGCCGAGGCGGCGAGCATCTCGCTTCTCCTCGATGCCCACGTACGGGCCTCATGGACGAGGCTACCTGCCTGCGGGTTGAGGCGACCGCGATAGGCAGGGGCAAATCGATCATTATCGACGATGTCTTAGCCCTCCAAGGAAGCAGTCAGGTCGATTCGTAGAACGGTGCGGTCACTTTGGGATCCGGGGCGCAAGAGCCGCGCGACGGCGTAGAGGTCCGAGCCACCCGCGAGGAGGAGCGTCGCCGTCGTGTGCCGCGTGTCGTGCAAGCGCAGCTTCTTCGGGATCGGCTTCGCCCACAGGAGCATCGCCCCTGTGCTGGCCCAGGAGGTCGACGAAGTCCGAGAAGCGGAGCAGCGCGAAGCGCTCCGCCTTGACGCCCTGCGCGGCGGGGCTGGCAGACCCCCGCCGCGGTTAATAGGGTTGGAAACTGTCTGGGGAGGAGGGGAGGAAGGCGACAGAACCGTCCTTTCGCCCCGGTCGGCATCGCGGCTGCCCGCGCCGACACAGCGCAGGCGCGAGGGTCGCAGGACAGGGAGGCAGCCATGAAGAGAGGTGTCACGGCCCCCAAGGCGCTGCTGTTCGGCCTGGTGCTGTACGCACCGAGCGCCAGCGCCATCCAATCCGATAACCCCAATCCGTCAATGGACTTAATGGTAGGCGCGGGCGAGTTTGGGGCCGCTATCACCGGTGAACGCTTCAGCGTCGGTGCGATCGCCGGTCCGCTTGGCGAGGACCCGCGCGGCCACCTCCGCGTCACTTTTCCGGACCCCACCTTCGACGTCGACACGCCGGTCGAGTGCCTCGTAGTCGTGGACAACCTGGCAGCCGCGGGCAGCGAGGTGCTGGAGAACGCCGGCGGGGCGGTCCAGCGGCTGGTCCTGCTGGTTGAGGACAACGGCAAGGCGGGCGACCCGCTTCCTGACAGGGCTTTGCCAGTTCGTCTGAGCATCACTGTGGAGAACCCGCCGGCGCAGGCCTTCTGCACGGCGGCGCTTGGCCTCATCGCCGGTGCTGAGCCGATCGACCATGGCAACGTGACCGTGCATGACGGCCAGCCCACGAGTGCGGATGTCCTGGGCGCCGCGCCCCTGCCCAAACTCGGCGCCGGGACCTGGCGGGTGGAGCTGCCGGACGGCACAGTCATGACGGTTGAGGTGCCGTGAAGGAGCGCCAAGCCGCAGGCCGCAGGTTCGACTCCTGCGAGGCGCGCCATCCGACACTGCGCTAGCATCCCCCGCAGGAGGCGAAGTTGACCGACGCTGCGCCGGAGCGTCTGTGGGCGCCGTCACCCGCACGGATCGAGTCCGCCGGAATCACCCGCTACCGGCGCTGGCTCGAGCGGGAGCGAGGCCTGCGCTTCGATGGCTACGACGCGCTCTGGCGCTGGTCGGTAGAGGAGTTGGAGGCGTTCTGGGCGTCGGTCTGGGACTTCTGCCGGGTGATCTCGCATCGCCCTTACCAGCGCGTGCTCGAGCGCCGCGTGATGCCCGGCGCGCGCTGGTTCGAAGGCGCGACGGTGAGCTATGCGGAACAGTCGCTCTGGCGCGCGCTCCGTCCGGAATGGATGTCGCGCACGGCTCTCGTCTTCGAGTCCGAGTCGCGGCCGCGGCTCGAGCTGTCGTGGGGCACCCTCGGCGCACAGGTCGGGGCGCTGGCCGCGACGCTCACGCGTCTCGGCGTCCGGTCTGGTGATCGCGTAGCCGCCTACCTGCCGAACGTCCCCGAGTCCGTCGTCGCCATGCTCGCGAGCGCGAGCCTGGGCGCGGTCTGGTCCAGCGCGGCGCCCGACATGGGTCCTCCCGGCGTAGTCGACCGCTTCCGCCAGATCGAACCGAAGGTGCTCTTCGCAGTGGATGGGTACCGCTATGGCGGGAAGGCGTTCGACCGCCGAGAGACGGTACGCGAGATCGTTCGGGAGCTGCCATCCGTCGAGGCGGTCGTGATGGTGCCGCACCTCGATCCCGGGGCCTCCATCGACGTGCCCGGAACGCCGCGCGCCATCGCGTTCATCGAGGCGATCGCCACGCCAGCGCCGCTGGCATTCACGCCCGTTCCGTTCTCGCACCCGCTCTGGGTCGTCTATTCGTCCGGCACGACCGGGATGCCGAAGGCCATCGTGCACGGACACGGCGGCGCGATCCTCGAGAACCTCAAGGCCGCCGCTTTGCAATTCGACGTTGGCGAGGGCGACCGGTTCCTCTGGTTCTCCTCGACGAACTGGATCATGTGGAACCTGTGGGTGGCGATGCTCGCCTCGGGCTGCACCATCCTGCAGCTCGACGGCCACCCCGGTTGGCCGGAGCCGGGGGCATTGTTCCGCTTCGCCGCCCGCAATGGCGCGACCTTCCTCGGAACCAGCCCCGCGTACCTGTCGGCTTGCATCAAGGCGGGGATCTCGCCGCGGAAGGACCACGACCTTTCCGGATTGCGCGGCGTCGGATCGACCGGCTCGCCGCTTCCCTCGGAGGCCTGCCGCTGGGTGTACGAGCACGTGCACCCGGACGTGCTGCTCGCCTCCATCTCCGGCGGGACGGAAGCGGGCGCGGCCTTTCTCACGTCGTGTCCGGTCCTGCCGGTGTATGCGGGTGAAATGCAGTGCCGCGGGTTGGGCGTCGCAGTGCGGGCGCTAGACGAGGAGGCGCGCGAGGTGATGGACCAGGTCGGCGAGCTCGTGATCGCCGAGCCGATGCCGTCGATGCCCCTTCACTTCTGGGGAGACCCCGACGGCAAGCGCTATCGCGAAAGCTACTTCGAGACCTGGCCCGGCCTCTGGCGACACGGCGATTGGCTGCGGCTGATTCCGCGCCCCGAATCGGTCACCGCGATCATCTACGGTCGCTCCGATTCGACCATCAACCGCCACGGCATTCGCATGGGAACGAGCGAGATCTACCGCGTCGTGGAGGAATTCCCCGAAGTGGCGGACTCGCTGGTCGTCGACCTCGAGTACCTCGGCCGGGAATCATTCCTGCCCCTGTTCGTGGTCCTGCGCGAGAGCGGCGCGGGCGTGCCGGCGGATCTGCGCCGGAGGCTGTTCGACGCCATCCGCACGAAAATCTCTCCCCGCCACGTGCCCGACGAGGTGTTCGCCATTCCGGAGGTGCCGCGGACGCTCTCAGGCAAGAAGATGGAAGTGCCCGTCAGGAAGATCCTTCTCGGGCACCCGATCGAGCGGTCCGCGAACCCCGACGCCATGGCGAATCCGGCATCGTTGGACTGGTTCGTCGCATTCGCGCGCGAGCGACGTTGGTGACGATGCCGATCGGGCTTCAGTGATCGCGCGACACCACCGACACGGGCGCTGGGGGCAATGGGACTCCGCCGGGGCCGGCGGCGAAGGTCAGCGGCGAGATCGCCTCTTGTTGGCCAACACCTGGCAAGTTCCAGTCGCACACGCCGTCGGAGAAGGCGGCCTGCAGGCGCGTCCATTGCGCGGACGTGAAAACGATTGGCGCATAGTCGATCGCGTTGAGCGGCTTCAGCTGGCACTTCAGGATGTTCTCGGTCAATGGCCCACCTGCCACCTGACGCGGCGACGCGCGCTTCGCCAGCCTGCCGAGGCCGTCGGCCTGGGGCGTATCGGCATCGCAGACCGCCATGTCGAAGACTTTGGTCGAGAATGTCGTATCGGCGAACAGGTAGCAGAAGTCGACCGCGTTCGCCGGCTTCGCTGCGATCACCTGCTCCTGCGTGCGCACCGAATTCAGCGTCTCCTTCGGCGCGCCTTCGTTCAGGTTGTCCAGCCAGGTGTTCATCGTCAGCAGCGACGGCAACGTCACCGCGGCAACTTGCGCCGCAGTGCCGGGCAAAAGCCCGGTCCCGTAGCGCCACATCACCTGGTTGCCGTGGTTGCCGCCGTTGGCTGCGTCGATGCGGGCCCGCTCCGAGAAGCTGCGCCAGATATAGTGGATGCCCTGCTCGTCCCAGCCGCGCGAATCGATGATGGGCAGCTTGCCCAGGTTCTTGCCGCTCGAGACGATGCCCGCCCTGTAGGCGATGTCGAGCGCCGCGCGGTCGGCGGTGCTGCGGCCTGCCCTGCGGTTCGAATCGGCATCGACGCCGCCGATCTTCTCGTTGAGTGTGACGAACTCCTCAGCAGTGATCGCACCCAAGACTAACGCCTTCAGACCGTACTGGATGCCGACGTTGTCGCCCGTCTGACGCGCGCGCGTGCTGTTGGGAGGAATTCCGCCTGTGGTGCCCCAGACTGCGGTGGCGAGGTCCGGATCGCCGCACCGCGTCCCGTTCGGATTGGTCACCGGATCGTAGACGAGCCCAGCGGGCAGCAGGCAGTTGTTTCGCGGCTGCTCGCCCGGAATGACTCCCATCGCGCCCGTCGTCTGGTCGAGGACCAGCGTTCGCACGTAGTTGCCCGGTTTGTTGTTGAACCCGAATGCGTTGTTCCAAGACTGGCAACCCCGCTGGTCGAGGTGACCGTTGATCGCCGCTTTCTTCGCATTGACCTGCGCCTGCATCTTGCCTGCCATCAGCGCCGTCCAGTCCGAGCCGGCGTAGAAGTTCACCAGCAGCACGCAATCGATGACCTCGAGGCCGGTGGTGATCGAATCCGGGTAGTCGCAGCTTGGCTGGATGCCGTCGAGCAGGCCCGGGAAGGTCGAAGCTACCGTGTTCTGCTGGATGGAGCCGCCCGAGCAGCCATTGCCGAGCGTGTACTTGATCTCGCCGTATGTATCGACGATGTGCTCCTTCATCATCATCAGCGTTTCGTTCACCAGGATGCGGTTCGAGTTGTAGAACGAATCGGTGAGGCTGTTGTCGACGACCATGAAGCCCCGCGACAGCGCCGAGTCGTCGGCCCAGTTCTGCTCGGTGCGGAATTGAAGGCGCGGCTGGCCTGTCGAAGCGCCGAAGCTGTAGACGACCTTGCCGTTCCACTGCGCCTGCGGCGCGAGCGCCGACCACGGCTTGGCCGGGTCGAACAGCACCGCGATGTCGTAGATGCCCCGGTTCAGCGTTCCGCGCTCGACGCGCACGATGTACGGGACCGTGAGGCCATGCGTCGTCGTGGTCGTTGCGAGATCCGTGGGCGTGGTGCCGACCGTATACGGCTTGAAGCATGCGTTCGCCGGTGGCGCGGCCGGGGGGCTCGGATCCGGCAGCGCGGCCGAGCAAGGCGAGGTCGTGGTTCGGTAGAACAGCTTGTACTCCGTCGCGATGTTGCATTGCGCGTCGACGGCAAACGTCGTCAGGCCGCTCGCGTTCGACGCTGGCGTATTGCCCGAGGCGGGCACGGCAGTGGGCGTCGCGCAGATCCATGGCGTCGTCTGCGAGCCGAGCAGGACCGGTCCGCCGATCGGATGGTTGGTGATGGTCAGCGAGGCACGCGGCCGCCCGAGGCCGCGGCCGTTGGAGTCGGCGAGGAATTCGTTCCCTCGTGGCACCATGCCGGTCAGCACGCCGCGCATGACACGCTCGGACGCATCGGTGCGAAACGTGCTCGTGACGTCCCGACCGTTGAGGAACAGCGTCACCTGGTGAAGCGGCACCGTTTTCGGCACCCGCACCTCGACCAGCGCATCGCCGCCGCTGATCAGGTCGGCGCGATTCGACAACGTCCTGACCTCGAAGTTGAACGGCGGCAACTGGGACTGGGATTCGCTCAGCCCCTGGGCCTGCGACGCTTCTGTCGGTGCCGGAGCGCCTTCACCACAGCCTGCGACGGCGACGACCGCGAGCACTGCGGCTACGACGAGACCGGACCTGACGGTCAGAATGCGACGCATGTTCATGTTGCCCCCGGATGGGCTCGTGGGGACCGAGCCTTGTCGGGCGTCCTTTACTCTGTTGGCGGGCCATGACGCCAGCACCACCGCACCGAGTCGGATGACGCGGCGCATCCCGCGACTGCATCCGCGAGCTACGAATCCGACCCCCACGCCGGGAAGGCCATGAGATCGCTGAGCTGCCGGGCCGCGGCGAAAATCGTGTCCTCGGCCCCCGGAAGTGCGACCAGTTGCACCGCGAGGGGAAGGTGCTCCGCCGAAAGCGCGACCGGCACGGACGCGGCCGGGAAAGCAGTCAGGTTCCACACCGCCGTCTGGATCCACCTGGCGGTTCCCAGGGTGGTGCGGATCCACCCCGCGGTCCAGCGGTGATGCCGCACGGGTGGCGACGCCAGGACCGGCGTCATCAGCAAGTCGTGGTCGCCGAACCATTCCCGCATGCGGCCGCCGAGCGGCTCGCGCGCGACGGGTGCGGCGAGCCGCAGCCGGCGGAGCAGCCTGCCCGCGCGGACCATGCGGCGCGTCCGCGGTTCGACGCGCGAGAGGTCGAGTCCTTCGGCATCCTCGGCAATGCCCGGCAGCCACCGCCGCATGAAGCGGAGGCCCCCGTCCAACGGATACGGGGGATCCGCCTCGACGACCGTTTGACCTGCCTCGCGGAGCCGCCGGGCGACTTCCTCGACCACCGTGGCGACCTCCGGGTCGATGCGGCTGCCGGGTACGATCGGACGGAGCGATACCGCGATTCGCAACGCCGGCGCCGGATCCCGTGCGGAACGCGCCGGGCGACCGGCGAGGACGTCCATCATCAGCACGGCATCGTCAACCGTGCGGGCAAGAGGCCCGAAAGCAGAGAGGCCCAGCCAGTGGCTCTCCGATCCACCCGCGAGCGGTACCAGGCCCGGCGCCGGTTTGAAGCCGAAGACTCCGCAGCATGCTGCAGGGATCCGGATCGAGCCGCCACCGTCGGACCCGAGCGCCAGCGCGGCCATGCGCGTCGCGACCGCGACCGCGCTGCCGCCACTCGATCCGCCCGCGGTGTGATCCGGCGACCACGGGTTGCGCGTCACTCCGAACGCCGCGGATTCCGTGAAGGGCCAGATGGCGAGCTCCGGCATCCGGGTCTTGCCGAGCACGACGCTTCCCGCGGCACGCAGGCGCCGCACCAGCTCGTCATCCGCCGCAGCGGGCCGATCGGGCGTGGCCGCCGAGCCGTGCCGCGTCGGCAACCCTTTGACGTCGACGTTGTCCTTCACTGCGACGGGCACGCCGGCCAGCGGTCCGTCTCGCCGCGACGCATCCGTGTCGACGGCGCGCGCGTCCGCGAGAACGCGCTCGCGATCAACCACCTGGAAGGCACCGAACGCGCCGTCCAGCCGCTCGATCCTCGCAAGGTGCGCGAGAGCGACCTGCTCGGCGCTCACCTTGCGGCGCCGCACCAGCTCGGAAATCGCCAGTGCAGTGCCCGACGTCAACTGCTCGTCGCTCGCCGTGATCACGCCGCCACCACGTGAACCATAAACCACTTCGATGGCGACGCTCGACCTGATTGCGCTGCAATCGAGCCGTGGCAGGATGCGCGCCCATGGACCGAAGACTTGCCGTGCTCGCTACCGTTCTCGCCTGTGCATCCGCGCCCTCGAAGCCAACGGGCCCCGCGGCGGCCGACCGGAGTTCCGCTCCCTCGCCGGATCACGGGCTGGACGTGAAGGGAATGGATCCGGCCGTGAAGCCCGGCGACAACTTCTTCCGCTTCGCCAACGGACGCTGGTTCCAGTCCACCGAGATCCCGCCGGACCGCAGCAGCTGGAGCAACGGCGCGATGCTCACCGAGCTGACCGCGAAGCGGACGTCCGATCTGATCCAGGAGGCCGCCAAAGCGGCTGCGTCCGGAGAAGCAAAGAAGATCGGCGACACCTATGCCAGCTTCATGGACGAGGAGGGGATCGAGGCGAAGGGCCTCGCTCCGCTCCGGCCCAGGCTCGACGAGATCGCCCGGATCTCCGACAAGAAGCAGCTCGCACACCATCTCGGGACCACGCTGCGGGCCGACGTGGACGTCCTGAACAGCACCTCCCTCTATACGGACAACGTGTTCGGGCTCTGGGTGGCGCAAGACCTCGACGATCCCGCACACTACTCGCCGTTCCTGCTGCAGGGCGGCCTGGGCATGCCCGACCGCGATTACTATCTGAGCACCTCGCCCAAGATGGCGGAGGTGCGCGCGAAGTACCTGTCGTACGTCACCAACTTGCTCCAGCTCGCCGAAGTGCGCGATCCACAAGGCGCGGCGCACCGCATCGTCGATATGGAGGGGCGCATCGCCGAAGTTCACTGGACGGTGGCGCAGACGGAAAGCGCAAAGGCCGGAAACAACCACTGGAAGCGAAGCGACTTCACGACCAAGGCGCCGGGTCTGGACTGGGATGTGTTTTTCTCGGGCGCGGCTCCCGAGCTGGCGCGGCGCCAGGAATTCGTCGCCTGGCAGCCCAGCGCAATCAGCGGCATCGCCGCGATCGTTCGCGACCAGCCCGTGACCACCTGGAAGGAATACCTGACGTTCCATGCGCTCATGCACGTCGCCGGTTTCCTCCCGCGCGCGTTCGTGGACGCGAACTTCGACTTCCGCGGCAAGACCCTCACAGGCGCGCTCAACCTGCGCGACCGCTGGAAGCGCGCGGTCACGGTGACCGATGCGTCGATGGGGGAGGCCGTGGGGAAGCTCTACGTCGAGCGCTACTTTCCGCCTTCGGAAAAGGCGCGGGTCCAGGACATGGTCCGCAACGAGATCGCCGCCTTCGCCCGCCGCATCGACGCGCTCGACTGGATGTCGCCGCAGACCAAGGAAAAGGCGAAGGCGAAGCTGTCGGTGCTGAAGGTGGGCGTCGGGTATCCGGACAAGTGGCGCGACTATTCGGGGCTCGAGGTGGTGCGCGGCGACGCGCTGGGCAACTGGCAGCGTGCCGAGCTCTTCGATTACCGCTACGCGCTCGAGAAGCTGGGCAAGCCCGTCGATCGCTCCGAATGGGTGATGGACGCCCATCTGGTCAACGCAGTGAACCTCCCGGCGATGAACGCGTTGAACTTCCCCGCGGCCATCCTGCAGCCGCCTTACTTCGACCCGCAGAGACCAGCGGTGATGGATTACGGGTCCATCGGAGCGATCATCGGACACGAAATCAGCCACAGTTTCGACAGCGAAGGGGCGCTCTTCGACGCGACTGGCAGGATGCAGAACTGGTGGACGGACCAGGATTACGCCCATTTCCGGGCATCGGCCGAGCAGCTCGTGAAGCAGTATGACGCCTACCGTCCCCTCCCCGACATCCACGTCAATGGCGAGCAGACCCTGAGCGAGAACATCGCCGACCTCGCCGGACTGGCTGCAGCGTACGATGCGTACCGGATCTCGCTCGGTGGCAAGGACGCGCCGCCCTGGGAAGGATTCAGCGGCGACCAGCAGTTTTTCCTCAGCTTCGGACAGACCTGGCGCAACAAGATTCGCGAGCCGGCGCTGCGCCAGCAGGTGGTCACCGACGGGCACGCGCCCGCCGAGTACCGCGCCGATACGGTCCGCAACCTGGATGCGTGGTACGCCGCCTTCCACCCGAACGCCGGAGAGGCGCTCTACCTGGCGCCGCCGGAGCGCGTGCGCATCTGGTGAGAGGGGTTCCGATGCGACGTTTCCCCGCGCCAGGCGCGTTCGCCGTCCCCGCCGGCATGGCGATCTGCGCCTTCCCGTTCGTCTCCACCGGCGCGGGACTTCTGCTTGGCCTCGTGCTCGCGCTCGCCTTCGGCAATCCGTGGCTCGACCGCACTCGTAGAGTGACCGGCAAGCTGCTCGCGCTCTCCGTCGTCGGCCTCGGCGCGGGGATGGACCTGCGGATCGTCGCGCGCGTCGGCGCGCACGGCATCCTGTACACCGTCGCAGGCATCGCCACCGCGCTGGCGCTCGGGGCGATCCTCGCCCGTCTGTTCGGCGTCGGCCGCAATGTCGGAATGCTCATCTCGGTGGGCACGGCCATCTGCGGCGGCAGCGCGATCGCTGCGGTGGTGCCGGTGCTCCGGCCCAAGGAACACGAGACGTCGGTCGCGCTGGGGACGGTCTTCCTGCTCAACGCCTTCGCCCTGTTCCTCTTCCCCGCCATCGGCCACGTCGTCGGGCTGCGCGACGCGCAGTTCGGCCTTTGGAGCGCCCTCGCCATCCACGACACCAGCTCCGTGGTCGGCGCTGCCGTCTCCTGGGGTGGAACGGCCGTCGAAATCGCCACCACCGTCAAGCTTGCCCGTGCTCTCTGGATCGTGCCGCTCACGCTCGCCATCGCTGCCTGGCACCGCAGCGTCAGCGGCGAGGACACCAAGGCGAAGCCGGGCAGGCCGTGGTTCATTGCTGGATTCGTCGCGGTGGCTGCGCTGGTCACCTACATTCCCTCGCTCCAACGGGCGGGCCACGTCACCGCCGCGGTCGCGAGACAGTCGCTCGTGGTCACCCTCTTCCTCATCGGGGCAAGCCTCACACGCAGCTCCGTCCGGGCGGTCGGCACGCGGCCACTCCTGCTCGGGGTCGCGCTCTGGATCGCGGTTGCGTCGCTGAGCCTCGGCGCGATCGCCGCGGGCGCGATCGCTTGAATCGCTCGCAAGCGCCTTAGAGCGACGCTCCTCCATCCACGGCGATGTACTGCCCGGTGACGTGGCGCGAGGCTTCGGAGGCAAAGAACGCGGCGATGCCCTTGAGATCCTCCTCGCCACCCAGACGGCCCAGCGGCGTGTGAGCGATCACGTCGTCGCCGATCACCTCCAGAAGCCCGCGCGACATCTTGGACGGGAAGAACCCGGGGCAGATGGCGTTGACGTTGATCTCGTACTTCCCCCACTCGGCCGCAAGCGCGCGCGTGAAGTGGAGCACGGCTGCCTTGCTGGTGGTGTAGGCGATGGTCGTCATCCCGCTGGCGTGCGCGCGCAGGCCGGCGACCGAGGACATGTTGATGATCTTTCCCTTGCGGCGCGGAATCATGCAGCGGCGACCGACCTCCTGGCTGAGGAAGAACATCGCGTTCACGTTCAGGTTCATCACCTTGTGCCACGCCTCTTGCGGATGCTCCTCCGCGGGCGCGCCCCAGGTGGTGCCGGCGTTGTTGACGAGGATGTCGACCGTGCCGTAGCGGGCCACGACTTTCTCCACCATGCCCGGAATGGTGTCGAACTTCGACAGGTCACCGGCGATCGTCAGCGTCTCGATGCCTTGCTCCGAGAGCCGCGCGGCGGCTTCGTCCAGTTCCCCCTGTTTGCGGGCGGTGATGGCCACCTTCGCGCCCAGTTCCCCGAGCGCCTCCGCGATCTGCAACCCCAGGCCGCGGGAACCGCCGGTGATCAATGCCGTCTTGCCGGAGAGATCGAACAGGTCCTTGACGTTCATGTGCAGCCTCACTTCTCAGCCACCGCGGCAAAGATACCGCTGGCGCGCAGGATACGCCTCTCCCCGATCCAGAGATGGCAGTTCGCGAAGGCGAGACGCTTTCCCATCTTCTGCACGTCGACGCGCGCCTCCACCCAGTCTCCGGCGCGCGCAACGTCGGCGAAGTCGGCGGTGAGGTTCACGGTTGCCATCGGGTGTGGCGGCGTGCGCGACATCGCGATGACGATCCCCAGCGCGCTGTCCGCCAGCGTAACCAGCATGCCGCCGTGCGCGACGCCGCGGGTGTTGAGATGCCTCTCGTCGATGCGCAGCCCGATGACGACGCCGTTGCCTTCGTCCTTGGCGTAGAGCGGCCCGAGCATGGACAGAAAACGGCTGCTGCCGCGCTGGAGCGCCTTGAACCCCTGGGGAATGTCCTCCGCTTCGCTCACCGCTGCTCCCCGAGCCGGTCGATGCGGCCCTTTTCCAGCGCGCGCTCCGCCTGGTGCGCCATCACCCGCACCCAATGGATGAGGCTGGCGAAGCGCGGGTCGCGCGTCTGCCCGTCGACGTACCGCTTGTAGATCTGTTGCACGATCACGGCGATCTTGAAGAGCGCGAACACGTAATAGAACAGGATGGACCCCACCGCGCGGCCGCTCCTCTCCGCGTACCGCTCGACGATCTGCAGGCGCGAAAGGCTGCCCGGCAGATACGTGGGGCCATAGGACCGCGTCCGCAACTCCTGCGGGTCGTCGGGGTCGCCCCAGTAGCCGATGAAGGTGCCCAGATCCATGAGCGGGTCTCCGACGGTCGCCATCTCCCAATCGAGCACCGCCACGATCCGCGTCAGGTCGTTCGGGTCGAGAATCACGTTGTCGTACTTGTAATCGTTGTGGATGACGGCCGTGCCGCTCTCCGCGGGCATGTTGCGGCCCAGCCACGCCGCCGCCGTTTCGACGCCGCGGATCTCGTCCGTCCTCGCGTTGGAGTACCGCTCCGTCCAACCTTTCACCTGCCGCGCCACATACCCCTGCGGCCGTCCGATGGTCGAGAGCGGCGGATGCGTCACATCGACGGCGTGCAGGTCGGCGAGGTTGTCGACCAGCGCCGCGGACGTCTTTCGCAACAGCTCCGGCGTGAAGGCGATCCCGTCGGGCGGCTTTTCGGCACGCAGGATCACGCCGCGGACGCGCTCCATCAGGTAGAACTTTGCCCCGATGAGCGACTCGTCGTCGCAGAAGGCGATCGGCTTCGGCGCCCTCCCGTAGACCCCTTTCAGCGCAGAGAGGATGTCGTACTCGCGCTTCATGTCGTGCGCGCTCTTCACCTTGACGCCGAATGGCGGCCGCCGCAGCACCAGCTCACGCTCCCCCACGCGCAGCAGATAGGTGAGGTTGGAGTGCCCCTTGGGAAACTGGAGCACGGAGACCGGCCCCGTGGCCTCCGGCAGCGTGCGCCGGAGAAACGGCTCGATCCGCGCCGGATCGATCCGCTCCTCCTCGCGCACTTCCGCCGGCTCGTCGAGCCGGACGTCAGTGGCGCGAGACTCGCTCACCGCCCGGTCCGATCCGATTCCGAGAAGTCCATCTCTGCCTCCTGCCCGCTACACGGCCACGAGCGAGTTGAAGTTTCCGCCGAGTACGCGATCGAGATCCTGCGCCGCAAGGCCCGCCTGCGAGATCTGGCGAAGGATCGCGCCGTGATCGTAGCCGCCGTCCCGGCCTGGATAGCCGTACGGCCCGTCACTTCCGTACAGGCAACGTGACGCGCCCAGCGCCCGAAGCGCGCGATGGCGCAGCGCCTTGTCGAGATACGGACTGGAGAGATCGACGAAGACGTTCTCGCGCCGGATGGCGTCGTCCCAGAGCGTGCCGTACCAGGGAATTCCCGCATGCGCATAGACGAGCTTCAGGCGCGGGAACCGCTTCGGCAGGCGGCGGAAGTCGCCCCGCCCGGCGCCCGCTCCCAGATGGACCAGCATCGGCTTGTCGCGCTCCTGGCAGAGTGCCGCGACGTCGTCGAGCGCCGCGACCGGATAGCGATGCCAGAAGGGATGCGCCTTGACGCCGATCCAGCCCGGATTCCGGAACCGGCGCTCCGCCTCCTCCACAGGCGGCTTCGCGCTTGGGTTGAGAAAGATCCAGCCGACGAACTTGTGTGGATGCGCCGAAAACGCCCGCTCCACCGCGTCATTATCGGGCTCTGGGTAGATGGGCGCACTGGGACTGAGGAAGGAGACCCGGCCGGACCGGTGCACCGTGCTGCGATACAGGATCCGCCCGAGCCGCGGCGCGCCGCCTTCGAGCGCGCGGCGCATGAACCTGACGAATGCAGCGCCCGCTCTGCCGACCTGCAGCGGATCGCAGGGCGCGGCGATTAGCGCCACCCGACCGATGGCATGCACCTGCATCTGCGCCAGCAGCTGCTCGACGCTCTCCAGGCGCGGATCGAGATGATAATGCGCGTCCGCGATCATCGCGGCGATTCACAGCCAGGCTGGCTGCGCCTCCAGGCAGGTGGAATCGAGAGAATCGAGCAGCGCGATCTGTGGTCCGATCCGCGGCAGCTCCCAGCGGAAGAAGTAGCGGCAGGCGGCGAGCTTGCCTTGGTAGAAGTCCGAGTCCGGCCCGCGGGGGCCGGCGAGCGCGCGCGTCGCGGCCAGCGCCTGACGCAGCCACATCCACGCGACCAGCACGTGGCCCAGCGCCTCGAGGTAGACGCTGGCGTTCGCGAGCCCGCGCTCCACGTCGCGCGCCGCCGCTTCACCGAGACGCCGCGTAGTCGCGATCAGCCGCTCCATGGCCTGCGCCAATTCTGCGCCGAATCCGCGCAGCGTCTCCTCGGGTCCGGCGGCCTCGACGTCCGGCCGCATCGCACGCGCGAGGAGCTCCAACGCCTTTCCCCCACCGCCCAGCGCTTTGCGCCCGAGCAGGTCGAGCGCCTGGATGCCGTTCGTCCCTTCGTGGATGGGGTTCAGTCGGTTGTCGCGGTAGAACTGCTCGACCGGATACTCACGGGTGTATCCGTATCCGCCGTAGACCTGGATGGCGAGGTCGCTCGCCTGCAGGCAGTACTGGGAAGGCCACGCCTTCACCACCGGCGTGAGCAGCGAGAGCAGGAGCTCCGCGTCGCGGCGTGCATCCGGCGATGCGGCGGTGTCGAGCTCGTCGTCGAGCCTCGCCGCGTACAGGCAGAGCGCGAGCCCGCCTTCCACATACGACTTGGCGGCGAGGAGCATGCGGCGCACGTCGGCGTGCTGAACGATGGGCACCTGCGGCGAACGCGGGTCCTTCGCGGAGAGAGGCCTGCCCTGAGGGCGCTCGCGCGCGTAGTCGAGCGCGTGCAGGTAGCTCGTGTACCCGATCATCACTGCTCCGAGTCCGACGCCGATGCGCGCCCCGTTCATCATGTGGAACATGTACGTGAGGCCCTGGTTCGGCTGTCCCACGAGCTCGCCCCGGCACTCTCCCTTCTCGCCGAAGCTGAGCTGCGTCGAGACCGTGCCGCGGTATCCCATCTTGTGGAAGAGGCCCGCAAGCGTCACGTCGTTGGGCGGACCGAGGCTGCCATCGTCGTTGACGCGATACTTGGGGACGATGAAGAGCGAGATCCCCTTCACGCCGGGAGGCGACCCGGGAATCTTCGCCAGCACGAGGTGGACGATGTTCTCCGCCAGATCGTGATCGCCCGCGGAGATGAAGATCTTCGTCCCGCGCAGCGAGTACGTGCCGTCGGGATTCGGAGTTGCGGTGGTCAGGATGTCGGCAAGCGACGATCCCGCGTGCGGCTCCGTCAACGCCATGGTCCCGAAGAAGCGGCCGGAGAGCAGGTGCTTGAGATAGCGCTGCTTCTGTTCCGGCGAGGCGAACGCGGTGAGGAGCGCAGCGTTGCCGATGGTCAGCGAAACGTACGCGGTGGTGCCGACGTTGGCGGCGGCGAAGATCGCCTGGCAGGCACGCCCGACGGTCGCCGGGAGCTGCATGCCGCCGTTCTCGAAATCCTCGGTGGCGCTGAGGAATCCCGCCGCGATGTACGCCTCGAGCGCCTCCTTCACCTCCGGAATCAGGTGGACGCCCTGCCCGTCGAAGGTGGGCTCATGCTCGTCGGCCTTGCGGTTGTGCGGGGCGAACTTCTCCTCCGCGATGGCCAGCGCGGTATCGATCGCGGCGAGCATCGTCTCGCGCGAGTGCTGCGCGAAGCGCGGCCGCTCGCGGAGCGAATCCATGTCGAGCACTTCGAAGAGCTGGAACTCGAGATCGCGCCGGTTGACGATTCGGGAACGCATGGCGCGATCTCGGGCCGGTCGTTTCGTCCTTGCTCAGTAGAGAAACGTCTGCATCTGGAACGTGAGATTGTTGGTGCCGCCCTGCGCCGTGGCAGGCGCATCCGGGAACTGGACCCGCTCGTACTGGAGGGCGAAGTTGAAGAGGTTGGCAGGCGCGACGTAGTACTTCAAGCCGCCCGCAACCCAGATCTGGTTGTTGGCCCCTTGCACCGCGGTCGAATACATGTTGCTGATCTTCCGCATCTCGAACTTGCCGAAGATGGAGAACTGCAGGTTCTTGTTGTAGTACGCGCCCTCGGCAAGGTAGTTCCACTGCTTGAGGACGTTGGAATAGGTCCCGGTGAAGTTGGTAGCGCTCGGAGTTCCCCTCACCCCGCCGTCATAGAAGCCAACCTGCAGGAGGCCGACGAGCTCGTCGCCGCCCCTGGGATTTGCACCCGCGAGCGGAAAGTTGATGAAGGCGGCGGCGCTGAGGCCGTAGTACGGGTTCTTGGAGGACCCTGGCGCCGGTGGGTCCTGGTTGCGCAGGATCTGGTAGTCGAAGTTGCCCATCACGCCGAGAACCTTCTTGCTGCCGAAGTAGTGGCCGCCGTTCACGTACCCCGTTTCCGTGTCCCAGAGATTGAACGACAGCATGCTCACGAAGCGGGGTGGGTTGTGGCCGGCGGTGGCGGTCGGAGCGGCCGCGGGCCCCTTGGAAGCGGCGCGGCTGCCCTGGAAGACTCCCACGCGGTATTCGAGATGATTCGCCAGGAAGAAGCCATTTGCCTGGAAGCCGAGGTCGCGAAGGACGTTGGAGTTGCCCTGCAGGACCGGCGTGTTGTCGATGTTGGCGTTGTCGATGCTCAGGTAGGTCGTCGTCGGCTGCGTCCCGTTGCGGGACAAGGGCATCAGGATGCTCCCGCCGCTCAGCCAGAAGGCGTCGGCGAACCTGACCTGGCCATACGCGTCGAGGATCGAGGGCGCCGCAAAGCTCTTGACGCCTGTAGTGGGGTCGGCCCTGCCGAGGTTCGATGCCTCGAACAGGACGTTGAAGTACACGTCCTTGACCACCGATCCGGTCGTGAAGAAACGGCAGCGGCGGCAGTAGAAGTCGAAGGCGTATCCGCCGTCCCCTCCTCCCGGTTGAAGGATCCGGTCCTGCGCTTCCCTGGCCCAGGCCTGGAACTGGGCGCCAAAGCGGAACCAGGTGTTCTCTCCGAGCTTGACCTCCCGCGACGGACCGAGCGAGACGAAGGCCGGAACGGGTGACGGGCTCGGTGGCTTGGCCGGAGCCGTTTCGGGCGCCTGCGGCTTCTCCGTCTGCGGCCCGGTCGGCGTGCCGGTCTGGCCCGTCTGCGCCCACGCAGCGGCTGTGGCCGACATGGCGATGACCGACGCAAACCAGCGTGTCCTCGTCCTGTATTTCGAGACGCTTCCCATGAACTCCTCCTCTGCTGTTGGATTGCGGCGGAAGATCCCCCTCCCGGGGATGCGGTGGCCGACATGTTTCTCCACATCGCCCTGCGTTCGCAACCGGTCCCCGAAAGCGGTTCCGCAGAGCGAAACGGCTCGGTCGCCTGCTTCTGCCTGGCGTGCTAAGCGAACGCGCGAGGAGACGACCATGAAGGATCTGGCCGGCAAGGTCGCCGTCGTCACGGGCGCGGGCAGCGGATTCGGACGTGAGTTCGCGCGCATCGCGGCGGGCAAGCGGATGAACCTGGTGTTGGCGGACGTGCAGGATGACGCGCTCCACGCGGTGGTCGGCGAGGTCCGCGCAGGCGGAGTAGAGGCGTTGGGGGTTCACACCGACGTGGCGAGGGCAGAGGACGTGCAGGAGCTCGCTGATCGTGCGACCGCGAAGTTCGGGGCCGTGCACCTGCTCTTCAACAATGCCGGCGTGGCCGGCGGTGGCGGATACGTCTGGGAGACGAGCCTCAAGGACTGGCAGTGGCTCCTCGGCGTCAATCTGATGGGCGTCGTGAACGGCATCCGCAGCTTCATCCCCCTGATGCTGCGAGAGGACTGCGAGTGCCACGTCGTGAATACGGCATCGGCCGCCGGGTTGGTGTCAGCGCCGCTCATGTCCGTCTACAACGTCAGCAAGCACGCCGTGGTGACCCTGAGCGAGACGCTGTTCCACGACCTGCGGCTCGCCAGCGCGAAGGTGGGCGTCTCGGTGCTCTGCCCTGCCTTCGTGCCCACCAACATCCGCAGCTCGGAGCGCAACCGTCCTCCCGAGCTGGCGGACGACGCGCCACCGAGGCCCTCGCAGATCGCGGCCCGCGAGCGCTCGGAAAAGGCGGTCGTCTCGGGCCGGCTGAGCGCCGCCGAGGTCGCGCGCATGACCTTCGAGGCGGTCCGCGAGAACCGCTTCTACGTGATCACCCATCCGAAGATGCTCGCGTCCGTCGAGCTGCGGATGCAGGACGTCCTCGCCGGGAGGAACCCGAGCGACCCGTACACCTTCAAACCCGCCGTCAAACCCCGCTGATGTTTACACCGCGACTTCGATGAGATGCGGACCGGGCTCGGCGAGGGCGACGGACAACGCGCGATGCAGCGAGCCGACGGAGTCGGCGCGCGAGGCTTCGACACCCATGCCGCGGGCGAGTTGGACCCAGTCGAGCTGAGGGCGCGACAGGTCCGTGAGCGAGAGCGCCTTTTCCCCGGACTCCACGCCGGCGCGGGCCGACTCGACCTGCAGGATGCGATAGGCCCGGTTCGCGCAGATCAGCGTCACCACGTGCAGGTGCTCGCGCGCCTGCGTCCACAGCGCCTGCAGCGTGTACATGGCGCCGCCATCCCCCTGGAAATTGATCACCGTCCGGTCCGGGCAGGCGATGGCGGCGCCGGTCGCACAGCACGGGCCCATGCCGATCGAGCCTCCGGTCAGCGTGAGCAGGCTGTGGCGCGGCGAGGCGGCCGCGGCCTCGAAGTAGCCGAGCCCCGTGGTGGCCGACTCGTCGACGACGATCGCGCCTTCCGGCTGGAGAGCGGCCAGCGCAGTCCCAACCGATTGCGCGGTCCACTCGTCGTCGGGCTGCTGCTGCTTCTGCGCGACCGCGGGCGCCGGGGCAGGGGCGTCGATGGCGTCGGCCAGCGCCTCGAGCGCGGCCTCGACGTCCTCCTCCGGCGCAGCGAGTGTCAGGACCTCGCATCCCTCGGGCTTCAGCCGGCTGGGCATGCGGGGATACCCGAAGAACGCGACCGGCTCCGTCGTCGCCGCAAGCACCAGCTTCCGCAGGCCTTCGAGGAACGAGATCACCCATTCGGGAAAATAGGGAAGCCGGTCGACGCGAGGCAGTCCCGCGCCGCGCTCGAACCGCGCCGGAAATGTTTCCGAGAACAGGCGGCATCCGGTCGCTTGCGCGACGCGCCCTGCCGCGAGCTGCCCGCGAGCACTCAATGCGCGGCCGCCGAGATAGAGGCCGGCGTTACTCTCGCGGCGCAGCGCCGCAGCGACACGTTCGATGCGATCGGCGGCGGGCCGTGGTGCCGGCGCAGGCAAAATCGGGCGCGCGGGTCCTGGCACCTCGCCAGCCTGGCAGTCCGCGGGAAGGATCAGCGTAGCAACGCCCCCCGGCGCTTCCTGTGCCGCCGCGATCGCTTCCGCCGCATCCTGCGCGAGCGACGCGGCCTTCCGCGACTCGCGCACCCACCGCGACACGGGCTTGGCGAGTGAAACGATGTCCGAGGTGAGGGGAGCATCGGCGTCGCGGTGCCAGGTAGCCTGATCGCCGACCAGATTGACCACCGGCGACCGGGCGCGTCGGGCATTGTGGAGGTTGGCGAGCGCGTTCGCGAGCCCCGGCCCCAGGTGCAGCAGCGTCAGCGCCGGCCGTCCGCTCATCCGCGCATACCCGTCGGCCGCTCCGCTGCAAACGCCCTCGAACAGGCCGAGCACGGCCCGAACCGAGGGCACGCGATCGAGCGCATTCACCAGCGCCATCTCGGTCGTACCCGGATTGGCGAAGCACACTTCGACCCCTGCGGCCGCAGCCGTTTGCAACACCGCTTCCGCACCCGTCATCGCCAGCTCCTCTCTCGGCACAAGGCGCCGCCGCGCTCACTCTTGTTGAATCGAGGAGCGCAAGTTCCCGACCAACGCCAGAAGGCGCGGTCCGATGTCGCGCTTGAGCAGATCGGGGCCGAGTTGGAAAGCGGCCCCACTGCAGCCGACGACGATTGGTTTCGTTCCGTCGCGCGGATCGAACGGGGTGGCGACGGCATTGACGTCGCGGCGCCAGTCTCCGAGCGCGAAGCAATAGCCGTACTGCTCGTAGTCGCGGAACGCCTCTTCGAAACGCTTCCTCGCCAGCGGCCAATCCTCAGGGCGCCGCGCGCGGATCTGCTCGAGGATAGCCTTGCGCTCTTCCTCCGGCAGCGCGCAGACATAGGCGCGGCCCAGCGATGTGGTGGCGACGGGCACCCGCGAGCCGATGTCGATGACGAAGGCGCTGGAGTGCCAGTACGTATCGACCACCTGCATGTGCACGCCGTCGTTGATGGCGAGGTGGACCGAGGCGTTGGTGTGTTGCGAAAGCGCGTGCAGGAGCGGGCGCGCGGCGCGGCGGATGTCGATCTGCGTGAGCGCCGAGTAGCCGAGGCTCACCGCGGCGGTGCCCAGCGCATACTTTCGCGGCGAGTGCGCAGGGCGCAGGAAGCCGAGCTGCGTGAGCGTGTAGACGAGCCGCGACACCGTCGGCCTCGCGAGCCCCGTTCGGGCGGCGATGTCCTGGTTGGCCAGCCAGCGGTCGCGGGGGCCGAAGCAGCGCAGGACGTCGAGGCCGCGTCCCAACGCGGTGACGAACTTGCGGTCGGGCACGATTGCCAGCCCGGTTTTCGCCGTGCTACGCCGAATCCGCGGCATGAAACATAGTTTCGCTCAGCGAAACATCGACGCGCAAGGAGGCCTTGCTCCATGGATTTGAACTTCACCGGAGAGGAGCTCGCCTTCCGCGACGAAGTCCGCGCCTTCATGGACACCAACATCCCCCCCGAGACGCGGCGCAAGGTGCTCGAGGGCGTGGAGGTCTCCCGCGACGACACCCTCGGCTGGCATCAGACCCTGCACCGGCACGGCTGGGGCGGGCCGAACTGGCCGAAGGAGTTCGGTGGCACCGGGTGGGATCCGGTGCGGCAGTACATCTTCGAGGAGGAAAGCGCTGCGGCAGGCGCTCCGCGCCTGCTTCCTTTCGGGCTCAAGATGGTGGGTCCGGTGATCATGCGATTCGGCAATGCCGCCCAGCAGAAGCGGTTCTTGCCGCGCATCCTCTCCGGCGAGGACTGGTGGGCGCAGGGGTACTCGGAGCCGGGCGCCGGCAGCGACCTCGCTTCGCTGAAGACGCGCGCCGAGCGCAAGGACGACCACTACGTGGTCAACGGCCAGAAGACCTGGATTACGCTGGCGCAGCACGCCAATTGGATCTTCTGCCTGGTGCGCACCGATCCGGCGGTGAAGAAGCAGGCGGGCATCTCCTTCTTGCTCATCGACATGAAGGCTCGCGGTGTGACGGTGCGGCCGATCACGCTGCTCGACGGCAGCCACGAGGTGAACGAGGTCTGGTTCGAGGACGTCGAGGTGCCCGTCGAGAACCTCGTGGGCGACGAGAACGGCGGCTGGACATACGCCAAATTCCTCCTCGGGCACGAGCGCACCAACATTGCCGGCGTGGGCGCCTCCAAGCGCGAGCTGGCGCGGCTCAAGCGCATCGCCTCGGAGGAGCGGAAGGACGGCAAGCCGCTGCTGACCGATCCCGGATTCGCCACCCGGGTGGCGCAGGTGGAGGTCGAGCTGATGGCGCTGGAGATCACGAACCTGCGGGTACTCGCCGCCGAGGCGGAGCGCCGCGCGCCTGGGCCGGAGGCTTCGCTGCTGAAGATCAAGGGCACCGAGATCCAGCAGGCGATCTCGGAGCTGATGATGCACGCCGTGGGTCCCCGCGCGCTGTCCCTGCGCCGCGGCGCGCTCGCCGCCACGTACCTGAATCTTCGCAAGACGTCGATCTACGGCGGCTCGAACGAGATCCAGAAGAACATCATCGCCCAGACGATCCTCGGGCTCTAGGAGCTTTCATGCGGTTCAGTCCGACTCCCGAGCAACAGCAGCTCGGCGACATGGTCCAGCGGTTTTTCGCCGAGCAGTACCGGTTCGATGCGCGGCGGAAGATCCTCGACTCGCGCGAAGGATGGAGCCGGGAGACCTGGTCGAAGCTGGCGGAGCTCGGCCTGCTCTCGCTGCAGGTCCCCGAGGAGCAGGGCGGGATGGCGCCGGCAGTGGTGGAGACGCTGCTCACCGCAACCGCGACGGGAACGGCCATGCTGCTCGAGCCCTGGGTCTCCTCGGCCATCATCGGCACCGTCCTCATCCGCGAGCTGGGCTCGGCGAAGGAGCGCGAGGAGATGCTCGTCCCCATGGCCGCCGGCGACCGGATCGCCGTTCCGGCGCACTTCGAGCCTGCTGCCCGCTACGATCTGCACCGCGTCGCCACCAGCGCACGGCGCGGTGGCGGCGGCTGGGTATTGAAGGGGCGCAAGTCTGTGGTGCTGCACGCGCCTGCCGCCGATCTGTTGCTGGTCTCGGCGCGGACGTCGGGCGCTGCCGACGAGGCCACCGGCATCTCGGTCTTCGCGGTGCCGCGCGAAGGTCCCGGCGTGGCGCTCTCGCAATACCGTACGCTCGACGGCATGTGCGCCGCCGACGTGGAGCTGGCGGACGCGCCCGGCACGCTCATCGGCGCGGACGGGACCGCCTTCGCCGCACTCGCGACCGCGTTCGATCAGGGGCTCGCAGTCCGCTGCGCGGAAGCGGTGGGCGCGCTGCAGGCCACCCTCGACGCGACCGTCGAGTACACGAAGACACGCCAGCAATTCGGCGTTCCCATCGCCCGGTTCCAGGCGCTGCAGCATCGCATGGCGGACATGCTCATCCATGTCGAGCAGGCGCGCTCGATGAGCTACCTTGCCGCAATGCGCGCCTCGGAGCCGTCCAGACGCGAGCGCCGCCGCGCGCTGGCGGCCGCCAAGGTGGTGGTGGGCAACGCGTGCCGCTACGTCGGCCAGGAGGCGGTGCAGCTCCATGGCGGTATGGGCGTCACCGATGAGATCGCGGTCAGCCACCTCTTCCGCCGGCTGACGGCGCTGGAGATGGCGCTGGGCGACACCGCGCACCACCTGGAGCAGTTCGTCGCGGCGAGCGCGCAAGCGGAGGGCACATGAGCGGAGCGGACTACACGACGCAGGGCGCAGTGGCGGTGATCCGACTGGACAATCCGCCGGTCAACGGCCTCGGATACGCGGTGCGCACCGCAATCGTGGCGGGGCTCGACCGCGCCACCGCCGATCCGGCGATCTCTGCGGTCGTCCTGGCAGGCGCCGGCAAGTCCTTCTCCGCCGGCGCAGACATCCACGAGCTGGGCACGCCGAAATCGCTGCAGGAGCCCAACCTCCTCGCGGTGATCCGCGAGATCGAGCGGAGCGAGAAGCCGATCGTCGCTGCCGTCCACGGGGTGACGATGGGCGGCGGCCTCGAGCTCGCCCTGGGCTGCCACTATCGCGTCGCGGCGCCTTCGACGCAGATCTCGCTGCCGGAGGTGAAGATCGGCCTGATTCCCGGCGCCGGCGGGACGCAGCGGGTTCCGCGCGTGCTCGGCCTGGAGACCGCGCTCAACCTGATCGTCTCCGGCGCCACGGTGCCTGCGACGATGCTGGCCAAGACGGGCCTCTTCGACGAGGTGATCGAGGGTGACCTCCTCGCCGGCGCGGTCGCCTTCGCGAACCGCGTCGCCTCGCGACGGCCGCTTCCGATCGTGCGCGAGCGCAGCGTCACCCATCCAGATGCCGAGGCGTTCCTGCAGTTCGCGCGCAACAGCGTCGCCGCGGTGGCCAAGGGGTATCCGGCGCCGCTCAAGTGTGTCGAGGCGGTCGCCGCCTCCCTCGAGCCGTTCGAACAGGGAGCGCTGGTCGAACGGCGCCTCTTCATCGAGCTGCTGAATTCTCCGGAATCGAAGGCCCTGCGACACGCCTTTCTGGCCGAGCGTGCCGCCTCGAAGGTGCCGGACGTACCCGAGGACACGGCTACCCGACCGATCCACTCCGCGGCCGTGATCGGCGCCGGTACCATGGGCGGCGGCATCGCCATGTGCTTCGCCAACGCGGGCATCCCGGTGCGCGTGCTGGAAGTGAAGCAGGAGGCGCTCGACAAGGGGCTCGCCACCATCCGCAAGAACTACGAGGCGAGCGCGAAGAAGGGAAAGCTCACCTCTGCGCAGGTCGGCGAGCGGGTGTCGCTGCTGCAGCCGGCTCTCTCGTATGCGGACGTCGCCCAGGCGGACATCGTGATCGAGGCCGTCTTCGAGGATCTGGCAGTGAAGGAGGGCGTCTTCCGACAGCTCGACGAGGTGATGAAGAAAGGCGCGATCCTCGCCAGCAATACCTCGACCCTCGACCTGAACCGGATTGCCGCCTTCACCCGCCGTCCCGCCGACGTGATCGGCACTCATTTCTTCAGCCCGGCGAACGTGATGAAGCTGCTGGAGATCGTGCGCGGCCGCGAGACCGGCAAGGACGTACTCGCCACCGTGCTCGGCCTGGCGAAGAAACTGGGAAAGACCGGTGTCGTCTCTGGCGTGTGCGACGGCTTCATCGGCAACCGCATGCTCGCGCGCTACGTCGAGCAGGCGCTGCTGCTCATCGAGGAGGGAGCGCTGCCCCAACAAGTCGACGGGGTCATGGAGAAGTTCGGCATGGCCATGGGTCCTTTCCGCGTGTCGGACCTCGCAGGCGGCGACGTGAGCTGGTTCATCCGCAAGCGCCGCTACGCAGAGCACCCGGGCTCGCGGCGGCAGGTGATCGCCGACCGGCTCTGCGAGATGGGGCGCTTCGGGCAGAAGACCTCCGCCGGCTGGTACCGGTACGAGCCGGGGCGGCGCGACGCCATCCCGGATCCCGTGGTGGAGGAGCTGATCGTCTCCGCGTCGCGCGAGATGGCCATCGTCCGGCGCAACGTTCCCGCCGAGGAAATCGTGGAGCGCTGCATCTTTGCCCTCGTCAACGAAGGAGCGAAGATCCTCGAGGAAGGCATCGCTCAGCGCGCGTCCGACGTCGACGTCGTGTACCTGACCGGATACGGCTTTCCGCCTTGGCGCGGCGGGCCAATGCACTACGCCGATTCGCTCGGCCTCTACAGCGTCGTGCGGTCCATGCGGCGGCTGGCGAAGAACCCGCACGGCGATCCTGCGGCATGGGAGCCAGCGCCTCTGCTCGCAAAGCTCGCTGCCGAAGGGAAATCCTTCAGCGCATCGGGGAGCGCGCCATGACCGACGCCGTCATCGTCTCCACCGCCCGCACCGGTCTGGCAAAGTCCTGGCGAGGCGCCCTCAACATGACCCACGGCGCGACCCTGGGCGCTCATGTCGTCCGCGCTGCCGTGGAGCGTGCAAAGATCGACCCGTCCGAGGTGGAGGACGTGATCATGGGCTGCGCCTTGCCCGAGGGCACCACCGGCGGGAACGTGGCCCGTCAGATCGCACTGCGCGCCGGTCTTCCGGTCACCACTGCCGGCACCACCATCAACCGGTTCTGCTCCTCCGGGCTGCAGGCCATCGCCCTTGCCGCCCAACGCGTGATCGTCGACCGGGTGCCGGTGATGGTGGCGGGCGGCATCGAGTCGATCTCCTGCGTCCAGCAGGAGCTGAATCAGCACATGTTCGAGGACCCCTGGCTCCTCGAGCACAAGCCGGCCATCTACATGAGCATGCTGGAGACCGCCGAGAACGTGGCGAAGCGCTACCGGATCTCGCGCGAGAAGCAGGACGAGTACGGCGCGCGAAGCCAGCAGCGGGCTGCCGCTGCCCAGGCGGCGGGGAAATTCGCCGACGAGATCGTCCCCTTCACAACGCTGATGGGCGTCGCCGACAAGGACTCCGGCCGCCTCTCGACGCGCGAGGTGACGCTCTCCGCCGACGAAGGGATCCGCCCCGACACCACCGTGGAAGCAATCGCGAAGATCAAGCCCGCTATCCCCGGCGGAGTGGTGGCGGCTGGCAATGCCAGCCAGTTCTCCGACGGTGCCTCCGCCTGCGTGGTGATGGAGGCGAAGCTGGCAGAGAAGCGAGGTCTGCGACCGCTGGGGATCTTCCGCGGCTTCGCCGTGGCCGGGTGCGAGCCCGACGAGATGGGAATCGGCCCGGTGTTCGCCGTGCCGCGCCTCCTGGAACGCACCGGCCTGAAGATGGACGACATCGGGCTCTGGGAGCTGAACGAAGCCTTTGCCGTGCAGGTCATCTACTGCCGCGACCGGCTCGGCATCCCGGACGACCGGCTCAACGTCGACGGCGGCGCCATCGCCATCGGCCATCCCTACGGCATGTCGGGCGCCCGGCTCGCCGGTCACGCCCTGATCGAGGGACACAGGCGCAAAGTGAAGTACGTCGTCGTCACCATGTGCGTCGGCGGCGGAATGGGCGCGGCCGGGCTCTTCGAGGTGACCTGAGCCTTTCGCGCGATGGTGAGACCCCGCAGGTTGGATCAGTCCCACTCGATCCTGAAGCCCGAGGGCGTGACGCGCACGGTGGGCGGCTTCTCGCGAGTCAGGATCTTGATGGCGGAGAAGCCGCCTCCAAGAAGGCAGGTGATCCCGCCGCCGATCAGCAGTCCGAGCTTGCTGGTGGGCTCGGGATCGAGGACCGCAAGCCCCACCATGGCGATTCCGGCCGCGCTCATGCCCAGGGCAACCCCCGCCCCAGCGATTTCTCGCGAGGATAGTCTGGCCGCCCGCGCGAGCTGGAAGATGGTCTGCGTCGACGGATCGATCCCGACATTGGCGTCGTCGACCAACGAGACCGGCATGCGCTCCTTGTAAGCGCGCGCGAGCCGCTCCAGCCAGCGCTGGTCGGAGGTCTTGATGCTCGTTTCGTCCACGATTTCAAAGTGTCGCATGGATCCATCGGCCGCCTGCAGCCTTGTTCCGCCTACGGGCGGCGAAGCCCGCGCCTGTTGCACGGAACCCGTCATCGGTTGAGCTTCCTTGGGGAAGGAGTCCCTCATGGCCCAAGGCAACCGCGACAAGCCGGACCGTATCGGCAAGCCGGATCCGGCGAACGAACCGCCGCCACCCAAGATCGACGACGCGGGCGAGTTGGGTGAGGTCGGCGCTCGAAAGCTCGACGAGCGTCAGAAGGACGCAATCTGGAAGAACCGACCGCCGACGCCGGACCAGGATCCGGTGGACCCGGTTGCCCGCTGAATCAGCACGCCCCGCTAGTTGCGGCGCGCGCGGTGCGGCAGCGGGCAAGACAAGCTGCCGTGCCGCTCGTCCCATTGCTGGTGGTAAGTCTCGGCGATCCAGAACGGCCCGGCCGGCGCGATCTCGGTCGTAATCGGATCACGCAAGCCCTTCTGGGCCTCCTCGCGCGACGCCGCCGCTTCCTTCTGTTGCTCGGCCCCAAAGGTGAAAATGGCCGATCGGTATTGCGTCCCGCGGTCGGGGCCCTGCGCGTTTCCGCTGGTCGGATCGTGCGTCTCCCAAAAGAAGTGCAGCAAGTGCGCGTAGGAAACCTTCTCCGGATCGAACTCGACCAACACTGCCTCGGCGTGGCCGGTGGACCCGCGGCACACTTCCTCGTAGGACGGATTCGCGGCCTGCCCGCCGGCGTAGCCTACCGCCGTCGCGATGACACCTGGGACTTTGCGCAGCCGCTCCTCGACGCCCCAGAAACAGCCTTGAGCGAAGACGGCCAACTGGTTCTTGCCGGTCGCGACCAGGGGCGTGCCGTGGCCGGCATTTCCCGGATTCTTGCCGCAGGCGGAATTTCCGATCATGAGGTTCTCCCCGTTTCCGCGTCGCGCGGGAGCGATGCTCGCTGCCGCGATCGCGAGCACGACGCCGGCCAGCGCGGCCACCCACAGTCCGAGGTTCACTTCGCCCCCGCCTTCTCGAACAGTGGCAGGTACTTGCCGTACCCCTCCGCATCCAGCCTCTCCACCGGAACGAAGCGAAGCGAGGCGGAGTTCATGCAGTAGCGCAGGCCCGTCGGCGCAGGGCCATCTTCGAAGACGTGACCGAGGTGGGAATCCGCGAGCCGCGAACGGACTTCGGCGCGGCGCATGAAGAGCACGTGGTCGGTCCTGGTGGTGATATTCTCCGGCTCGAGCGGTCTGGTGAAGCTGGGCCAGCCCGTTCCCGAATCGAACTTGTCCAGCGAGCTGAAGAGCGGCTCGCCGGAGACGAGATCCACGTAGATTCCTGCTTCGTGCTTGTCCCAATAGGGGTTGCGGAAGGGCGCCTCCGTACCCTCGTGCTGGGTCACCCGGTACTGCTCGGGCGTCAGCCGCTTTTTCAACTCTGTGTCGGAAGGCTTGTGGAAAGCGTCCATGGTGGTCTTCCCGGAGGTTGCGGGCTCCGCCCGCGCCAATGAGATAGCAGCGAGCAGGCAGCAGACTCCTGCGCCAAGACTGATTCTAATGGTCATGTCCCGGTTACGCCCGGAGCGGCGAGGTGGTTTCGACAGAGCTGCGTCGCCTGACGTTTGCCAATCGCGACCAGGACAGCACCGATGGTGCCGCGCTGCAGTGCTCAGGGTCGCAGATCGACGTCGGCGATTATTTCGTCTCGGGCGGCGTGAGCCGTGGGATGCGCTTCTCCTGGATCGAGTAATCGATGAGCCTGGCGAGGCGTCTCTGGCGCGTCTCGGGTTTCTTCGCGCTGCTGACCCAACAGAGCGTGATTTGGCGGTAGCCGGGCGGCTGCGCCTGAAAGAACTTCCACGCTTTCGCTTTGGTGCGGAAGCGTTTGTCGTCGGCAGGGTCGAGTTGCGCGTGCTTGCGCTGCTCGTAGGAGTAGATGACGGAGCGGTCGTCGGAGCGCGCTGCGAAGGCTTTGAGGCCGGCGGGCGACATGCGTTTGCGGTCCGGTGCAGTGGCGCTCGTGAGCATCTCGTCGCTTGCGGCTCTTCCGCATCGGTGCACTTGACACTACTGCGTGGATTCCGCTGAGATTCACACTCCATTCATTTTCATCCATTCAGCGAAAGACACTACATGGCATTTCGACGGCCCGCTTCTCCGACGTGTCCTGCTCTGATTGCAGCATTGCTCCTTGCTGCTTGCTCGGGCACCGGCACGACCAGTTCAGGACCCGCAGGCCCGGCCGGGCCCACCGGTCCCGCAGGCGCCACTGGGCCCCAAGGACCTGCGGGACCTCAAGGAGCGGCCGGCCCTGAGGGACCCGCCGGCCGTCCCGGTCCCACCGGGGCCACGGGACCTGCTGGCCCCGCAGGCACGGACGGCCGCGCCGGCCAGGACGGCAGCCTGCGCATCTACGGGGATGGGTCAGCCGGGGCGCACACCATTGACTCGGCGGCCGAGTCCGATTGGGTCTACAGCCCTCTCCCGGCGGTCGCGCTCAATCTTCAATTCACCGATTTCACGGTGGCTGCCGGAGCGGGCCTTTACATCCCGAGCGGCGTGACGATCCGGTGCACTGGAACGTTCACCAACCGCGGCGTGATCGTCGTCGACAGTGGAAACGCTGCCTGGGGAATCTCGGTTGGACCCGGCTCGCTACCGATCGTGGCCGCGCGCATCGGTCCGCCCGCGATTGGAGTCGCTTCCATGCTGCCGGCAGTGGGCGACGTGGGGGACGACTCGATCCTGCGGCTGGGCGGCATGTACGGCAAGGGATTGCTCGAGTTGCAGGCCCGCACCGTCCTGCACCCCGGCCTCCAAGGTGGCGGCTCTGGCGCTGGCTTTGTCAACGGCGGCGGCGGGTCCTTCACCGTCCTGGCGATGGGCGGCATCGTCAACGTGGCGGGAGCATCCATCTTGGCTGCTGGCAGCAAGGGCGCCAACATCAATGATGTCGGTGGAGGAGCCGGAGGAGGCGGTGGCGGCGTGGTGATCCTGGCATCGAAGACCAGCGTCATCAACGCGGGCACCATCGATGTATCGGGGGGCGACGGCGCCCCGAGCAATTTTGCTTCTGGGTTCGGCGGAGGTGGCGGAGGTGGCATTGCACATCTGCTCGCCCCGGCGATCACCACGGCCGGTGGCTCGATCATCGTCAGGGGCGGTGCCCCCGGAACGAACGCCGTGCCCGTCTCCGCGCCGCTCCGCTCCGGCGGTAACGGAGGGGGCGGCTCGGGAGGAAACGGCGGTGCGGGAGGGGAAGTACCCCCTGGAGCGCCTGTCTTCTCGCGAAGCCCGTTTGGCAGTTCCGGCCAGCCAGGCTACGCGCTACAGTCGGTGCTCGACCCGACCTCGCTTTTCTAGGAGCGGATCTGGTCCGGGCCTCTGCGCTCGATTCGGCGTGCATCGTCGAGGTCTTGCGACGTCTGCGGATCAGGCGCCGGGGACCACCACTACCTTCCCCTTCACCTTGCGCTGCAGTAGCCGCACCATCGCCCCGGGCGCTTCTTCGAGAGAGACGCGCTCGCTGATTGCGGGCTTGATCCTGCCCTGAGCGAACCACGCCGCCAGCTGCTCGACGTTGCGGCGTTGCCCTTCTGGATCGTGCTGCGTCCAGTCGCCCCAGTACACGCCCACCAGCGATCGTTCCTTGAGTAGCGCCAGGTTCAGCTTGACCTGCGGGATGACGCCGGAGGCGAACCCGATGACCAGCAGCCGCCCGCGCCACGCCGTCGCGCGCAGCGCCGCTTCGGTGTGCGCGCCGCCCACCGGATCGTAGACCACGTCGGCGCCCTTCCCTCGCGTCAGGTCGAGGATGCGCTGGCGGAGGTCGGATTTCTCGTAGTCGATGCCGTCGTCGGCGCCGAGTTCCTTGCAGAACGCGAGCTTCTCCTCGCTGGACGCGGCCGCGATGACCTTCGCTCCCATCGCCTTGCCCACCTCGATGGCCGAGGTGCCCACCCCGCCCGCCGCCCCCAGGACCACCAGCGTCTCGCCGGGCTGGAGATGGCCGCAGTCCTTGAGCGCGTGCAGCGACGTGCAGTAGGTGAGCACGAATGCCGATCCGGTCTCGAAGTCCATCCCCGCCGGCAGCGGAGAGAGCCGGTCGGCAGGGACGACGCATTCCTGCGCGAATCCACCCCGGCCCGGTGAAGCGACGACGCGGTCGCCGCTCTTCACGCCGCGGACGCCGGCTCCGACGTCCTTCACGATACCTGCCAGCTCCATCCCGGGTGAGAAGGGCAACGGCGGCTTCACCTGGTAGAGGCCCTGCACCAGCAGCGCGTCAGGGAAGTTTAGGGAACTCGCCTTCACCTCGACGACCACCTCGGTCGGACCAGGCCGGGGCGAAGGGACTTCTTCCACCTTCAGCCGCTCGATGGGTCCATATTCGCGGCAGAGAAGAGCTTTCACGGCTCACTTTCCTTTCAGGAGCGCCGTCTGCTCGCGCAGGACGCGCTTGAGCACCTTGCCAGTAGCGGTCTTGGGCAATGCATCGATGAAGCGGACCTGCCGCGGCGCCTTGTACACGGACATGTTCGTCCGGCACCAATCGACAATCTGGTCCTCGCTGACGTTGCCCTTGGCGTCGGGCTTCAGCACCACGAACGCCAGCGGATCCTCGCCGCGGTAGGGATCGGCGACGCCGACGACGGCCACCTCGGCGACGGCCGGGTGACGGTACATGATCGCCTCCACTTCCGCGGGAAAGACGCTGAAGCCGGATACCTTCAGCATGTCCTTCTTGCGCTCCTCGATGGAGAAGTAGCCCTCCTCGTCGACGCGGCCAATATCGCCGGTGAGAAACCAACCGTCGTGGAATGCCCGGCGAGTCGCTTCGGGGTTCCGCCAATAGCCTTTCATTACCTGGGGGCCACGCACGGCGATCTCCCCGGACTTGCCGATTTCCAGCTCCGTCCCAGGATCGTTCACGTCCACCACCCGCACCTCCGTCAGCGGCAGCGGGACGCCGACCGTGCCGTACTTGGGCCGGTGCGGCGGGTTGATGTGCGTCGGGGCAGTCGTTTCCGACAGCCCGTAACCCTCGATCAGCTTGTGTCCGGTGATCTCCTCCCAACGCCGCGCGATCGCGGGCGGCACCGGCGCTCCGCCCGAGTAGCATTGACGGAGCGAGGAGAGATCGAACTCCTTCGTCTTCGGGAAATTCACCACCGCCACGTTCACGGTGGTGATGAAGGTGGTCCGTGTGCAGCGATACGTCTCGATGGCCCGGAGCACGGTGACGAGATCGAAGCGGCCGATGGCCACGAGCGTCGCGCCCATGTACGCCATCATGTTCATCTGGCATTCCATCCCGGTGATGTGGAACCAGGGCAGGACGCCGAGCCCCACGTCGTCGTCGCCCGAGCCTATGTAGACGTGCTGCAGCTCACAATTCGAAACCAGGTTGCCGTGCGTGATCTCCGCTGCCTTGGCGGTGCCGGTCGTGCCGGAGGTGTACTGCAGCAAAGCGGTATCGGAGAGCGACCGCGGGACCTGCGTCTTCAGCTCGGGAGCGGAGTGCAGGACGTCCAGCAGCGGCTCGGTGCCGGGCCGCGGCCCGCCGTTGCTCTCCAGGAACGGGGGCGGCGGCGGTAGCGTCGGGGTCTCGGGCAGGAAGTCGCGGTACTCGGTCAGCACCACGGTGTCGAGCTTCGTCTGCGTCCGGATCGGCTCGACCACCAAGTACGCTTCATTCGTGGTGACGAGGACACGCGCCCCGGAGTCATCGAATTCGTGGAGCAGCTCCACCGCCTTGTGCATCGGATTCAGGCACACCGCGACGCCGCCGGCGCGCAGCGTGCCGTAGTAGGCGATGGCGAACTGCGGCGAGTTCTCCAGGAAGATGGCGACGCGGTCGCCGGGTGAAAGCCCGCGAGCCTGCAGGAAGCCCGCGAAGCGGCCCACCGCCGAGTCGAGCTCGGCGAAGCTGACGGCGCGCCCGTAAAAGTGGATCGCCGGACGATCGGGCACGCGCTTCGCCTGGCGCGCGAGGATGGCCGTCAACGGCTCTTCGGGCAGGCGGATCGACGCCTCGTGCACGGTCGCCGGCCAGTGCTTCTTCCAGATGGGCTCCACGGTTTCCTCCCGCGGCAGACGGGCGCGTCTCCATTACACCGGCCGGCGCCGCGCCGACAGGGTGACGGACGCAAGCTTTTCTGGTTTCCTCCCGCCATGGACCCCCTGCAGCTCTACCTCTCGAGGCCGTGGGTGAAGTTCTACCAGCCCGGAGTACCGTCGTCCGTCGAGTTCCAGGCGCGCCCGGTGTTCCAGCTCTTCGACGAGGCGGCAGCCCGGTGGCCGGGACGCGATGCGCTGGTTTTCTACGGCCGCGGCATCACCTATCGCGAGCTCAGCGATGCCATCGACAGGCTCTCCTGCGCTCTGGCGGAGCTCGGTGTCCGAAAGGGCCACCGGGTCGCCATCTATCTCGTCAACAGCCCGCAGTTCGTGATCGCGTACTTCGCCGCCCTCAAGTGCGGCGCCGCCGTCACCAGCATCAGCCCGCTCTATACGAGCCACGAGGTCCGCTATCAGCTCGAGGACAGCGGCGCGCGCGTGGTGGTCTGCCAGGACCTGCTCTACGAGAAGGTGGCAAAGTGCGGCGCGCCGCTCGACGCGGTCGTGGTCACCAGCGTGGGCGAGTTCCTTCCGCCGCTGAAGCGGCTGCTCGGCAAGACCGCGCTCGCGCGGCTGTTCCCCGAGGTCAATCTCGGCGCACCCCGGATCCGGCCCGCGGCAAACCTGCACTGGCTCCAGGATCTGCTGAAGAAGTACCCGCCGCGTCCGCCACAAGTCAGCATCGACGCGAACGCCGACCTCGCCGCCCTGCCGTACACCGGCGGCACCACCGGCCATCCGAAGGGCGTAATGCTCACCCACGCCAACATGGTCGCGGCGCAGGCGCTGGCGAAAGCGACGTTCCCGGCGTTTGTCTCAGGCAAGGAAGTGGTGGTCGCGTTCCTGCCCTTCTTCCACATCTACGGGCAGATCGTGATCATGCTCAACGGCCTCGCCCAGGGACACTTGCTCGTCCTCTTCACCTGTCCGGACACCGAGGCGATCCTCTCCGCCATGGAGCGTTACCAGGCCACGGTGTTCTTCGGCGTGCCCACGCTCTTCGAGTACCTCAAGGACCACAAGGACACCGACAAGGTGAACTGGAGGCGGCTCAAGCTGGTCCTCTCCGGCGCCGACACCCTGCACGAGACCACCACCAAGGGGTGGGCGCGGCGCACCGGCTCCAGCATCACCGAGGGGTATGGGCTCTCCGAGACCTGCGCCATGAGCCACGTCAATCCCGTGCAGCGCCCCAAGGCTGGCTCGTTCGGCTGCCCCGTACCGGACGTGCTGGCGGCGGTGATCGAGCCGGAATCGCTCGCCTTCGTCCCGCCCGGCGAGATCGGTGAGCTCGTGCTGTCGGGACCGAGCGTGATGGCTGGCTACTGGCGGCGCCCGGAGGAGACCGCGCGCGCATTCCTGGAGCGGGATGGGCGGCGCTGGCTGAGGACCGGCGACATCGTCCGCATGGACGACGAGGGCTATTTCCACTTCTACGACCGCTCGAAGGACCTGATCAAATGCAAGGGGTACTCGGTCTTCGCCAAGGACGTGGAGGAGGTCCTTTACGCGCATCCCCACGTGAAAGCGGCCGGAGTGATCGGAGTTCCCGATCCGGCTTTCGGACACCGGATCAAGGCCATCGTGGTGCTGCAGGCCGACGCGCGCGGAAAGGTCGACGAGGACGAGATCAAGGCGTACTGCCGCGAGCGTCTCGCCGAATACAAGGTGCCTCAGACGATCGAGTTCCGCGGCGAGCTGCCGCGCACCGACGTGGGGAAGGTCTCGCGCCGCGAGCTGCGCGACGACGGCCCGGCGGCCTGAATGGCGGAGCCGTTCTTCCGCGTAGAGCGCCTCACCCGTCGCTTCGGCGGGCTGCTCGCCGTCAACGACGTCGGCTTCGAGCTGCGCCGGGACCAGATCGTGGGGCTCATCGGCCCGAACGGCGCCGGCAAGACCACTCTCCTGAGGCTCATCACGCGCGTCCTGCGCGCGGACAGCGGAAAAGTGATCTTCAACGGCGAGGACATCAGCTCGCTGCGCGTGTGGGACGTCGTGAACCGCGGTATCGCTTGCACCTTCCAGAACACGAGGCCGTTCCGCCACCTGCCCATCGTCGCCAACGTGATGGTCCCCCTGCTCGCGCCGAGGGCGCATGCCCGTGGCGACTGGGTGCGGAAGATCGATGCGAAGGCGATGGACGCCCTGGAGTTCGTCGGAATCGCCGACCAAGCGCTCGAGCCGGCCTCGGCGCTCTCGCAGGGCGACCTGAAGCGGCTGGAGGTGGCGCGCGCCATCGCCACCGAACCGGAGCTGCTGCTGCTCGACGAGCCTCTCGGCGGCCTCAATCCCGCGGAATCGGAACTGCTCGCGCGCTCGATCAAACGGCTGCACAAAGGCGGCCGCTTCGGACGGTTGCATTCAGAAGGGCCCGCCGTGGTGATGATCGAGCACAAGCTGAAAGAGCTGATGTCCATCGCCGACCGGGTGATCGTGATGGACCACGGCGAGGTGCTGGCCGACGCCGCGCCGGCGGAGATCGTGAAGAACCCGAAGGTGGTGGAAGCGTACCTGGGGTCCGCGCATGCCGCTCCTTGAGGTGAAAGACCTCGCCGTCCGCTACGACAAGGCGGTGATCCTCAACGGGGTGTCGCTGCGCGTGGACGAGGGCGAGCTCGTGGGCCTCGTCGGACCGAACGGCGCCGGCAAGTCCACGCTGCTGCGCGCCATCTCCGGGCTGGTCCGCTTCGAGGAGCGGATGAAGCGCGGCGCAGACGGCGACATCGTTCTCGAGGGAGAGGTGCGGCTCGCGGGAGAGCGCATCGAGGGCCTGCCGGCGCATGAGATCCGCAAGCGCGGCCTGGTCCACTGCCCCGAGCGGCGGCGGCCGTTCCGCGAGCTGACGGTGGAGGAGAACCTGCTGGCAGGCGCGTACCTGTCGCACAGCCCGGCGGGGACGCGGCGCAGCCTCGATCGATCGTATGCGCTGTTTCCCAGGCTCGCGGAGCGCAAAAGGCAGCTGGCGGGGAAGCTGTCGGGCGGCGAGCAGCAGATGCTCGCGACGGCGCGCGCTCTGATGTACGAGGCGAAGCTGCTGGCGATCGACGAGCCATCGCTCGGCCTCGCGCCCCGCGTCCGCGAGGAACTGTTCGCCGCCATCGGGAAGATCCACGCGGAGGGCACCCCGGTCCTGCTCGTGGAGCAGGAGGTGGCGCAGGTCTTCCGCATGGCGAAGCGCAACTACGTGCTCTCGCAGGGGCGCATCATCGCCGAGGGCACCGCGGCGGAGATGATGGCGAACGAGACGCTGCGCGCCGGCTACCTGGGGCTCTGAGCGGGGGCCCTACGCCGTGTGAAGGGAAGCCGTGCAGACGCGGCAGACGTCGCGCCAGGCGGGGTTCTGCTGCTTGCAGCGCGGGCACTTCGTCTCGATCCGGTCGCGGATCCAGGGGGTGAGCCCCCGCGGCATGAAGAGCAACACCAGGAGCACCACCACGGCGAAGATGAGCAGCCGCAGCTCGCCGAAGGCGCTGAAGCTGCCCAGCCACTCGGTCAGCGGGTAGAGCACGAACACCGCGGTGACCGGGCCGTAGATGGTGGCGAGCCCTCCGAACACCCCCCAGATCACCACCTGGAAGGAGAGCGCGGTTTCGAGCGTCGAGGGGCCGGCGCCGCGCATGAAATGGGCGTAGAGCGCGCCGGTGATTCCGGCCGCGGCCGCCGAGATGCCGAACACGGCGAGCTTGTACTGCGTCGTGTCGATCCCGGAGGCTCGCGCCGCCAGCTCGTCGTCGCGGATGGCGTGCAGGATCAGCCCCATCCTGGAGTCGGCCAAGGCCCAGATGCCGAACACGACCCCAAGCATGGCAACGGCGGCGACGTAGTAGTTGCCGACGCGCGAAGTGGCGAGCGGCTGCAGGCCCGTGATCCCCAGCTCGCCGCCCGAGAAGTCAGGAAAGGCGAAGAGCACCCCGATGAGGATGAGTGGAAACGCGAGGGTCGCGAGCGACAGGTACGAGCCGCGCAACCGCAGGCAGAGATAGCCCACGCAAAGTCCGATCGCGGTAGCGATGAGCGCTCCGGTGCCGACAGCGACGACGGGCGAGAAGCCAAGGCGCAGCGAGAGCAACGCGCTCGAGTAGGCTCCCGCGCCGAAGAAGAGCGCGTGGCCGAAGTTGACCTGCCCGGCATATCCCGCCAGGAGATCCCAGCTGGCGGCGAAGGCGGCGAAGATGCAGGTCATCGCAGCCACCCGCAGCACGTACGGATCCGGGAGCACGAGCGGGAGCACGACGACCGCAACCACCCAGATCGCGGCGAGCGTGCGCGAGGGCAACACCAGGACCTCGCCGCGCAGCTGCGCCCAGGCGCGGCGGACGAGGAAGGTCGGCGCCGTCAGCGCTCCTCCTCGAAGGCCACGCCGAAGAGCCCTTCGGGACGGACGAGGAGGACGATGACCATGATCGACAGCGCCACCGCGCCCTTGAGGAAGGCCCCCTGCGGCAGGACGAAGACCGTGATGGCTTCGACGTAACCAATCACCAGGGCGCCGATGACGCTGCCGTGGATGCTGCCGAGGCCGCCGAGCACGACGATGGAGAGCACGGTGACGAGCGGCGCGAGCCACATGAACGGGTCGACCACGAACACCGGCGCCACCGACACTCCCGCCACCGCGGCCAGCGCAACCGAGATGGCGACGGTCGCCATGGCGACACGGTTGACGTCCATGCCCATGAGATTCGCGACCTCGAGGTCGTTGGCGGTGGCACGGATGGCGAGCCCGAGGCGTGTGCGATAGAGCAGGAACCAGATTGAGGCGAGCATCGCGCCGGCGACGATCAGGATCAGCAGCCGCTGCCAGGGGATGGCGATGCCGGCCACGTTCACGATGCCCCCGATCGCCGAGGGAATTCCCAGATAGTTGCCCCCGAAGAGGCGCAGCATCGTCTCCTGGAAGATGAGCGCCAGCGCGATGGTGGAGATGAGCACCGCCGCCTCGTGCTGGCGGATTGGCTCGATCACCAGCCGATAGCAGACGAGCGAGAGCAGCGTGACCGAGACGACCGCTGCGACGCCCGAGAGGAGCATACCCAGCCCGAAGCCCACCAGCAGCGCGTAGAGGCAGTACGCCGCCAGCATGTAGAAGGCGGTGTGGGCGATGTTGACGATGCGCGCCACGCCGAACACGAGCGAGAAGCCGATGGCCAGGAGCGCGTAGGCGCTGCCGTTCACCAGGCCGGTGACGAGGATGTCCTGGAACATCCGCCGGTCAGCTCTCGCCGGGGAGCCCGAACTTCTTCATCCCCTTCACTTCGGGCGGCCAGAAGGGGACCTTCTTCCCGTTCTGCCATTGCACGGCGATGCCCGTGTACTTGCCGAGGCCCCAGACCGGATCGTGCGACTTGTCGAATTCAAGGAAGGCGCCGGTGCCGACAGTCTGCGTCTGCTCGAGGATCGGGACGAGCTTGTCGGCGTTGGTGGTGCCCGCTTTCTCGATGGCGGTCTTGAGCAGGTCGATGGCGTCGTAGGTGCCGGCGTTGTAGGTGGGCGACTTGTGGAAGCGCTCCTTGAACGCCTTGACGAAGGGGATCATCTTCGGCGTCATCTCCACCTCTGCGTAGGTGTCGAGCGTCGCCACGAAGTTGCCCTTGCCGGCGGTGGCGTCCCAGAAGCCGTCCTTCTGCGCCTCGACGTTGATGCCGAACGCCACCGCGCGCATCTTGCGCTCGCCCATCTGCCGGCCCACCACGATCCCGACCGGCCCGGAGAGTGCGGTGAACACCATGTCGGCGCCGGCCCGATCGATGGCCGCCAGCTCGGCGGTCACGTCGGTGGCGACCGGCGACGGCTGCCAGAGGCCCACCACCTCCATTTTCATCTTGGGAAGGTTGGCTTGCGCCGCCTTCACGATC
>Ga0209155_1000066_pt1 | contig 42670 bp, 41 predicted proteins | sample GraSoiAngelo_122_FD_185879 | JGI IMG/M metagenome (GOLD analysis project Ga0209155, IMG submission 185879) | Grasslands soil microbial communities from the Angelo Coastal Reserve, California, USA - 14_0927_02_20cm (SPAdes) (version 2) | ecosystem: Environmental > Terrestrial > Soil > Grasslands ... | reverse complement strand
CGAGCCGCGGACCGAGCAGCTCATCCGCGCAAAGCGCTTTGCCATGCTTGGGCTGGTGGACATGCTGCACCCTTCCGACCTGACCTGCGAGGCGATCTCCGCGTGGCTGGAGGCGAAGGCCGAGCGCCCCATGGCCGCCGAGGAGGTGATGGATTTCAGCGGCGTGCGGAGGCTGCCCGAGCTGCTGCAGGAGGTGCTTGCCGCGCAGGTCCGGGCAGGGAGGCGACCGCTGTACTCAGTTGAGAGACAGCGCCTAGAGCGCACGTCCGATAAAGGCTCGCGCGAACCTTTTGCCTGAGAACCGCGATGCGAAAACAGCGACGAAGCCGATTCAAGCAGTTTGTCATCAATCATCTGCTTCAGGTAAAGGCGAGCCTCCTTGTCGCCGCCCTTTGCATGCTCGGCTTTACTCTGACGGGACTCCTGGCTCCCTGGCCGCTCAAAATTATCTTCGACTACGTTTTACTGGACGAACGCCTCCCCTCTTCTCTCTCGTTTTTAGGGGACGTGCTGCAACGCGGAAGGTTCCCTGCCCTGGCTCTGATCTCCCTCGCCATTGTCCTGATCGCCCTCCTCAAGGGGGTGTTCTCCTACGCCCAACTTTACATCACGTCACGCGTCGGCTATCAGATGGTCTACGCGCTCCGGCGGCAGCTCTTCGTCCACCTCCAGCGGCTTTCGCTCTCCTTTCATAACCGGGCTCGGTTCGGCGAGCTCCTGAGCAAGCTCACCGGCGATACGAACAACCTGAAAGATGTCTTTGCGGAGTCAGCGCTGACCGTCACCGGCTATCTGCTAACCCTCTTCGGGATGTTTGCGGTCATGTTTGCCATGAACTGGCGCTTGAGCCTGATTGTCTTGGCGACGTTTCCGGTCCTGTTCTACGCGCTTTCTTATCTCTATCGCAAAATCAAGGCCTCGGCCAAGCGCCAGCGGAGAAGCGAGGGGAGGATCACTTCGCGCATCAGCGAGATCCTCACGGCGGTCTCCGTGGTGCAGGCCTTTGGTCGGGAACGATACGAGGAGGAACGGTTTGAGACCGAGAGCGGTCAGACCCTGGAAGAGAGCATCCGGACAGCCCGGATGGAAGCCTCCTCCACGCGGATCGTGGAGATGATCACAGCCATCGGTACCTGGGCCGTCATCCTTTTGGGCTCCCTGCAGGTGCTCGATGGCCGGATGACGCCCGGCGACATCCTGATCTTTGTCTCCTACGTGACCAGCCTCTATAAGCCGATCCGCGGCCTGGCCAGGCTGTCTGTCAAGGCCTCCAAGGCGATGGTCAGCGCCGAGCGGATTGCTGAGATCTTGGAGAAAGAGCCAGAAATTCAGGACAACGCTCAGGCTGTGGAGGCGTCTGGCCTGAAGGGCGAAATCATCTTCGAGGATGTTTCGTTTGATTACGGGAACGGCAAGAGCGTCTTGAACGCTGTCTCGTTTACCGTTTCTCCCGGTCAAACGGTGGCCCTGGTAGGGCCGAGCGGGGCGGGGAAGTCGACGATCGCGAACCTCCTCCTGCGTTTCTACGACCCCCACCAGGGCCGGATCCTCATCGATGGGACCGATATCCGCCAGTACAAGCTCGCCTCGTTAAGGGAACAGATCGCCGTGGTTCTTCAGACGTCGGTCCTCTTCTGCACCACCATCAAGGAAAACATCGCTTATGGGAAGCTGGATGCCACCATGGAGGAAATCATTGCTGCGACCAAGGCAGCCAGAGCCCACGACTTCATCCTCGAGCTTGAACACGGGTACGACAGCATCATTGGCGAGCGGGGCGACACCCTATCGGGTGGCCAGCGGCAGCGGATCGCCATTGCCAGGGCCCTCATCCGAAATGCCCCCATTCTGATCCTGGACGAGCCGATGAGAGGCCTTGATGTCGAGAGCGAGATGGCCGTCCGGGAGGCTTTGAAGAGACTCATGGCCGGGAAGACCTGCCTCTTGATCACTCATGACCTCCAGGCGGTGGCCGGGGCAGATCTTGTTTTGGTTCTGCAAGAGGGTCGGATCGTGGAGCGAGGAGGGCACAGCGACCTCATGGCCAGGAGCCGGCAGTACCGCCAGCTCTACGAGCTCAAGATCGGCCAGAACCCGTCACGGGCTATTTCCATGGAACAGGCCTAAGGGTGGGACAAGGGCTCCCTATGGGTGAGATCCAAACGACAGGGATGAGGGTCAGCGTCGTCATCCCCTGTCTTAACTCGGCCGATCAACTCCCCGTGCAGCTCTGGGCGCTAGCTCGCGAGAAGTGGCGAGGCTGGTGTGAGGTGGTGATCGCCGATAACGGTTCAACGGACGGGACCCGCGAGGTCGCCGAGGAGTTTAAGGATCGTCTACCACGCCTGCTCGTCGTTGACGCCTCCGCGCGGCGGGGGGCATCGTATGCTCGTAACGTCGGGGCGCGTTCGGCCTCTGGCGAAGCGTTCCTGTTCCTCGACGCCGACGATCGGATTGCGCCGGGCTACCTGCCCGCGATGGCCGGTGCGCTGGCGCATCACGACTTCATCGCCGCCTACCGCGATAGTGAGTCGCTCAACACGGGGTGGGTCCGGTTGAGTCGGCGCGCACACCGGTGCGAGGGGTTCCGGAACTTCTACGGCTTCTTGCCCCATGCGGGCGGGTACAGGATCGGCGTCGGGCGCTCAATATTCGAGTCCGTGGGCGGCTTCGACGAGGACCTCCTGAGAGGCGAGGATGTCGACTTCTGTTGGCGGGTGCAGCTCGCGGGGATACCGCTGCACTTGGTGCCGGAAGCGACTGTGCAGTACCGGTTCCGCCAGAGGCTCCCCCACATATACAAACAGGCGCGCCTTGCAGGCAGGGGCGACGCTTTGCTGTACCGCCGGTACCGAGAGGCCGGTATGCCGGGGCGCTCGATCGGGGATGGGCTGAGGGACTGGCTGAGGCTCATACGGCGCCTCCCTTACATTCGGGACAAGTCGGACTGGATGCGCTGGGTACGCAGGCTCGGTCAACGCGTGGGACGGCTGGAGGGGAGCCTGCGCTACCGTGTCATCTACCTCTGAGCTTAAATAGTGAACCTTGAGGCCTTCCCGGCGGATCCCGGCCTCCCTCAGCTCAAGATCGCTAGCGATCCTGGGCTGATGCGAGAGGTGTTCCGAGAATACCTCTCTCCGCTCCCTGGCAGCGTCCACCACATCCAAGATTGCCTTCTCTCCTGGGTTCGCTATCTCCCGGGCGTCCGCTGCACGCTTCAATACACCCTGCGCCTCGTGGAGTCCGGGACGGGTCGCACGCAGAATCAATGGGTGAGCGGCGTGATCTATGCGGAGGATCGGGCCGAGCGGAGCTGGCGAAAGCTTCGAGCCGCGCATGCAGGGCAGGAGGATCCGCCGGCTTTCGAGACGTTCGAACCAGTCTCCTTTATCCCAGACCTGAACATGGTCGTGCAGGTGTTCCCCTACGACCGGCGACTTCCAACCCTTCCGCTCGTCATGACCAGGCCGTCGACCGCCCTCGAACATCAGTTCTTCGCCTGGTTGGGGCCAGGTGATTGGCATCCCGTGGACTGGAACATCCAACCGATCCGGTACCGGGCTGGAGCGAGAGCGGTCCTCCGGTACGAGACGGAGATCCAGGATGCCATGACAGGGAGAAGAGAGAAGAAGCGCTTCTACGTGAAGGTGTACCGCAGGGAAGAAGGGGAACAAACATATCAAGTCCTCCAGGCGCTGTGGAAAAGGGCTGAGGCTGGAGGAGACGGATTCACTGTCGGCAGGCCGATCGCCTATCTGCCTGGCCTTCACGCCCTCTTGCAAGAGGAGTCCCCCGGGACCACGCTCGGGGAGCTCCTTCTGCAAAACCGCACAACGTCCTTGGCTGCGCGCCGGATCGCCCGAGCCTTGGCGATCTTCAATCAAGATGGCGTGGCCACGACACGGCGCCACTCGCGAGAGGACGAGATCTCCGAACTGAAGTGGGCGGGGGAGCTTCTCCAGTGGGCCTGTCCCCATCTGGCAGCAGAGGTAGACCGAATCATTGGCGCCGTCGTCGCAGGCGTCGAAGAGGTCCCGTCAGGCCCGACCCATCGGGATTTGAACCCTGATCACATCCTGCTGGAGGGTGACCGCATTGCCCTCATTGATCTCGACTTCTTTGCTGAAGCCGACCCGGTCCTCGATGCCGCCACCTTCTTGGCTCATCTTTGCAGCATGCCGTTGCGGTTCCCCGTGACCCACGACCGGGTACAACTGGCCGCGCGGGCCTTCGCCGAGGAGTACTTCTCCCACGTCCCTCGGGCTTGGCGCGGCAGACTCCCCCTGCATTACGCGGGCGCTACCCTGAAGGCGGCGGTTGGCTTCTTCCGACGCCAGGAGCCCCGCTGGACCGAGAAGATCGCCGCCCTGGTGAAAGAGGCGAGGGATTCCCTCGACCGGAGGCTCTGGTAATAGAGACTCTCCTTTTGCGCTGGTTCGGAACGTGACGAGGCTGCAAAGGTGATGAAGATCCTCTACCTCTCTTCTGATCTCGGAATTCCGGTCCTCGGTCGAAAGGGCGCATCTGTGCACGTGCGCGGCCTCGTTTCTGCGTTCGTCCGGGCTGGGCACTTCGTGGTCCTGGCGGCCCCGCTCCTCAATAAGACACCATGGGAGGAGCCAGCGAGCTTGAATGTGCCGCTCTTGCATCTGCCGCCCAGCGCCGACACCTTGAATGCGGTCCTCGCGCTGAAAGCCTTCAACGAAGGGCTGGGCGTCACGAACTCCCTTCCGGGGGAGCTGCGGCGCATCCTGTACAACCAAGAGCTCGGGACGCAGCTCAAACGGCGGTTCGAGAGTGCCCCCCCTGACGTCATCTATGAGCGTGCCTCCCTCTACGGGACCGCCGGCGTCGCGCTGGCCCGTGAGTTGAAGGTACCCCTGTTTATCGAGCTGAACGCCCCGCTTCCAGTGGAGCAGTCAGCCTATCGCGCCACCGTGCTCGGGGAACTCGTTGCGCAGGCGGAGCGTGGGGCGCTGTTGCAAGCCGACGCAGTGCTCACCGTGTCGGCCCCGCTGCGCGACTATGTGGTGTCGCTTGGGGTGGAGCCGGGTCGGGTGTCCGTGGTCCCGAACGGTGTGGACGCTACGTTATTTCAGCCGAGCCCGCCTGACCCAGCGGGCCGGGCGCGCTGGGGCCTGGGCAACGGGCCGGTCCTGGGATTCGTGGGCGGGCTCCGGCCCTGGCACGGCGTGGAGGCGCTACCGACGTTGCTGGAGAAGCTGGTCCACCGCTACCGGGGACTACGCCTGGTCATTGCAGGCGATGGCCCCCTGCGCGGCGAGCTGGAGCACACGCTGAAGGAACGAGGGCTCACACGGAGCGTTGTGTTCACGGGATGGCTGCCGCACGAGGAGGTCGCGGGGCTGATCCGGCAGTTCGACGTGGCCCTCGCCCCCTATTCTCAACCCGAGCACGCTTTTTATTTCTCGCCACTCAAGCTGTTCGAATACATGTCCTGTGGGGTCCCTGTTGTCGCGGCGGCGCTTGGGCAGATTGCAGAGATCGTGCGCGACGGCGAAACCGGGCTGCTCTACCCGCCGGACGAATTGGACGCGCTGACCGAGGCCTGCGACCGGCTGCTGGCCGATCCGGCCTTGCGGCAGCGTCTGGGCCAAGCGGCCGCAAAAGAAATCCGTGGCCTGTACACATGGGATCAGAACGCCGCACGCGTGGTCGAGCTGGCACGTGCGCTGATACTCGCGCGGCAGAATGGCTGATCATTCTTCGGGAAGCACCGAGCGCACGCGCCGCTCCCTCGCCCACATGACGTAGCCGGAGAGCGCGTACGACATGAACAGGGCGAACAGCACCAGCGAGGGCCGGGATGCGACCACCGACATGCCAAGCACCGAGGCGAGGATCACCCAGAGCGGCACGCGCCGCCTCCAGTTGACTTCCTTGAAGCTGTAGAACGGGAGGTTCGAGACCATGGTGATGCCGGCGAACACCGCGATCACCCAGGTGACGATCGCCAGCCAGTCGCTCGGCCTGAAGCCGAAATCGGTCATCACCCAGACCAGGCCCGCCAGCACCGCGGCGCCCGAGGGACTGGGCAATCCCTGGAAGTAGCGCTTGTCGACGACGCCGATGTTCACGTTGAAGCGCGCAAGGCGGATGGCGGTGCCTGCGCAGTAGAGGAACGCGGCGATCCAGCCCGCCGTGCCGAGGTCCTTCAGCGTCCATTCGTAGGCGACCAGCGCCGGCGCGGCGCCGAACGCCACCATGTCGGCGATGCTGTCGTACTGCGCGCCGAACTCGCTCTGCGTGTTGGTCCAGCGCGCGACGCGCCCGTCCATGCCGTCGAGCACCATCGCGACGTAGATGGCGACCGCGCCGATCTCGAAGCGGCCGTTCATCGCCTGCACGATGGCGAAAAAGCCGCAGAACAGCACGCCCGTCGTGAACAGGTTCGGCAGCAGGTAGATGCCGCGCCGCCGCAGGCCCCCCAGACGGCCGGGTTCCGCCGCTGTCCCTACTTCGGCTTCGAATTCGGGGTCTTCACCCATGCGAGCACGCTTTCGGCTGCGTACACCTTGTCGCCGATCGACGCCCTGACCTGCGCGTCGAGAGGCAGATAGACGTCTACGCGCGAGCCGAAGCGGATGAATCCGAAGCGCGCGCCCCGCTTCAGCCCGGCTCCGGCGTCAACATAGCACAGGATGCGCCTGGCGATGAGCCCCGCGACCTGCACGCAGGTCACGTCCCCGCCCTCCGGAGTTCGCAGCCACAGCGCGTTGCGCTCGTTCTCGAGCGATGCCTTGTCCAGGGCGGCATTGACGAAGGCACCCGGGAAATACCAGCGCTCCTTCACGACGCAGTCCACAGGCGAGCGGTTCGAATGCACGTTGAACACGTTCATGAACACGCTCAGCTTGAGGGCCTCGCGCTTCACGTAGGGATCGTGCGCGCGGCTCACCTCGACGATGCGGCCATCGGCCGGGGACAGCACCGCTCGCGGATCGTCGGGGACCTCGCGCGGCGGATCGCGGAAGAATTGCAGCATGAACAGCACAAGCAGCCAGAAGGGAATCGACCACCAGCCGAAGTACCAGGTGAGCGCCGCTGCAGCAATCAGGGTAGCAAAAACGAATGGCCACCCCTCGCGGGCGATGATCGGATGCGGGTACGGCGGCCGCACGCGCTACTTCTGCTCTTCTTCCTTCAGGCGCTCGGACCCCTGCAATGCAACGACGAGCAGCGCCTCAATTCTTCGACGTGTCGACAAGGCGGTTCCTCTTGATCCAGGGCATCATCTCGCGCAGCCGCGCGCCGACCTTCTCGATCGGCAGCTCCGCAGTCATGCGCCGCCGGCTGAGCAGGGTGGGCGCGCCGGCGCGGTTCTCCAGCACGAACTCCTTGGCGTACTCGCCCGTCTGGATGCGCAGCAGCGCATCGCGCATGCGCTTGCGCGTCGCTTCGTCGATGATCTTCGGGCCGGTGACGTACTCGCCGTACTCGGCGTTGTTCGAGATCGAGTAGTTCATGGTGCCGATGCCGCCCTCGTACATCAGGTCGACGATCAGCTTGAGCTCGTGCAGGCATTCGAAGTACGCCATCTCGGGGGCGTAGCCCGCCTCCACCAGGGTATCGAATCCGGCCTTCACCAGCTCGACGCAGCCGCCGCACAGCACGGTCTGCTCGCCGAACAGATCGGTCTCGGTTTCTTCCTTGAAGTTGGTCTCGATGATGCCCGCCTTGCCGCCGCCGATCGCCGCGGCGTAGGACAGCGCCACGTCGCGCGCCTTCTTCGACGGGTCGCGGTGCACGGCGATCAGCATCGGCACGCCCCCGCCCGCAGCGTAGGTCGAGCGCACCGTATGGCCGGGGGCCTTCGGCGCCACCATCCAGACGTCGAGGTCCTCGCGCGGCTGGATCAGGCCGTAATGGATGTTGAAGCCGTGCGCGAAGGCGAGCGAGGCCCCCTTCTTGATGTTCGGCTCGACGTGTTCCTTGTACACCTCGGCGTGGTGCTCGTCGGGCAGCAGGATCATGACGATGTCCGCGCCCTTGATCGCCTCGCCGACCTCTGCCACCTTGAGGCCGCCCTTCTTCGCCTTGTCCCAGGAGGCGCCGCCCTTGCGCAGCCCTACCGTCACCTTGACCCCGGACTCCTGCAGGTTCTGCGCGTGCGCGTGGCCCTGCGAGCCGTAGCCGAGGATGGTCACCTTCTTGCCCTTGACGAGCGACAGGTCGGCGTCCTTGTCGTAATAGACCTTCATGATTTCACCTGGACGGAATAGACCTGCACTCGGTGGCGTGCCTGCCCCTTTCGGCCAAAATCGCGCCGGTCGCGGGGTCGCGTTGCCGCGCAACCCTTATCGTAATGACATCGAGGCCGAGCGCGCGCCCGGGTGCCGACCATTCGATCTCGAGCTGGATCGGGCGATCGGTCTGCGCGAGGAACGGCAGGATATCGTTGGTGTTGAACTGCGCGGTCTGATTCGGGTTGAGCGTGTTGTTCGCCGGGCCCAAGACGCCGTTTTCGGCCCGCGGTAGAGCGCCCCCCGCGGTGTCGAAGAGGACGTTTCCGTTCGCATCGAAGAATCGCATTCTATCGACCGCGATAGGCTGCGTCGCATCGAAGTTGCGCAGGGTGTAGGAAGCGAATTGAATCTCGGTGCCGCCCAAGCGGAGAAAATTGTTTCCGCCGCATCTGACCACTCCGTGGCGCGCCGTCGTCTCTCCTTCCCCTCTATCGGCCAGTGCCGCTCCCGCAAAACCCACCCAGAAGACAGCAATAAGTAAGACGTTAAAGCCGGCTCTCAGCATGGCAGTTCCTCCCCAAAATTCCTAAACTCTTAAAACGCGGTTGCCGCGTCCTATTCCGCTCGTTCCCGTGCGCACCGTTTCCATGATGCTGGCCGGGTCGAGCGCCTGGATGAAGGCGTCGAGCTTGCGGCCGTCGCCGGTCAGCTCGATGGTGTAGGTGTTGTCCGAGACGTCGATGATGCGCCCCCTGAAGATGTCGGCCATGCGCTTCATGTCCTCGCGCTCCTTCTGGCCGGCGCGTACTTTGATCAGCATCAGCTCGCGCTCGATGTGCTCGGCCTCGGACAGGTCGACCACCTTCACCACCTCGATCAGCTTGTTGAGCTGCTTGGTGATCTGCTCGACCACGTCCTCGGAGCCGCTGGTGACGATGGTCATGCGCGACATCGAGGCGTCCTCGGTCGGCGCGACCGTCAGCGACTCGATGTTGTAGCCCCGGGCTGAAAACAGGCCCGCGATCCTGGAAAGCGCCCCGGCCTCGTTCTCCACAAGGACCGAGATGATGTGCCGCGTCACAGGTCCTCGTAGAGGATCATCTCGGTGATCCCCTTGCCGCCGGGGATCATGGGGTAGACGTTTTCCTTCTGGTCGGTGATGAAGTCGAGGAACACCAGCTCGTCTTTGCGACTGAAACTTTCTTTCAATACAGGCTCCACGTCCGCCGGCTTCTCGATCAGCACGCCGCGGTGGCCGTAGCCCTCGGCGAGCTTCACGAAGTCGGGCAGCGCGTCCATGTAGGACTCGGAGTAGCGGTTGCCGTGAAAGAACTGCTGCCACTGGCGCACCATGCCCATGTACTTGTTGTTCAGGTTGATGATCTTGATCGGCAGCCGGTACTGCTTGCAGGTGGAGAGCTCCTGCAGGCACATCATGATGCTCGACTCGCCGGTGACGCACGCGACCGTCGCGCCGGGGTTGGCGAGCTGCACGCCCATCGCCGCCGGCAGCCCGAAGCCCATCGTGCCCAGGCCACCGGAGTTGATCCAGCGCCGCGGCCGGTCGAACTTGTAGAACTGCGCCGCCCACATCTGGTGCTGGCCGACATCGGAGGTCACGAAGGCTTCGCCTTTGGTCACCTCGTACAATTTTTCGAGCACGAACTGCGGCTTGATGATCGTCGAGTTGCGGTCGTACCTGAGGCAGTCCTTCGCCCGCCACTCGTCGATCTGCTTCCACCACTGCCCGATGTCCTGGGGTTTCGAATCGCGCAGCAGCTTCAGCAGCTCGTCGAGAACGTCGGGAATGTTGCCGACGATCGGCACGTCGACCTTGACCCGCTTGGAGATCGACGACGGATCGATGTCGATGTGGATGATCCTGCGCGGGTTCTGCGCGAAGTGCGCCGGGTTGCCGATGACGCGGTCGTCGAAGCGCGCGCCGATCGCGAGCAGCACGTCGCAGTGCTGCATCGACATGTTGGCTTCGTAGGTGCCGTGCATGCCTGGCATGCCGAGAAACTGCCTGTCGGTTGCCGGATAGGCGCCCAGCCCCATCAGCGTGTTGGTGCACGGGAAGCCGAGCAGCTTCACCAGCTCGCGCAGCTGCGGCGCCGCGTCGGACAGGATCACGCCCCCGCCCGTATAGACCATCGGCCGCTTCGCCTCGAGCAGCAATTGCGCCGCCTTCTTGATCTGCCCGGCGTGGCCCTTGCGCACCGGGTTGTACGAACGCATCGATATGGATTGCGGGTAGTCGAACTCGCAGGATTGCGTGGTCACGTCCTTCGGGATGTCGACCAGCACCGGCCCCGGGCGGCCGGTCGTCGCGATGTGGAAGGCCTTCTTGATCGACGAGGCGAGCGCCCTGACATCCTTCACCAGCATGTTGTGCTTCACGCAGGGACGCGTCACGCCGACGGTGTCCACTTCCTGGAACGCGTCGAGGCCGATCGCGTGCGTCGGCACCTGTCCCGAGATGATCACCATCGGGATCGAGTCCATGTACGCGGTAGCGATGCCGGTCACCGCGTTGGTCACGCCGGGCCCCGAAGTCACCAGGCACACGCCGACCTTGTGCGAGGCGCGCGAATAGCCGTCGGCGGCGTGCGCCGCGCCCTGCTCGTGGCGCACCAGGACGTGCTTGACCCTGTCCTGCTTGAACAGCTCGTCGTAAATGAAAAGGACCGCGCCGCCGGGATAGCCGAAGACGTACTCCACCCCCTCCGCCTGCAGGCAGCGCACCACGATCTCGGCGCCCGTGAGGGTACTCGTTTTGACCCGGTCCATTTCCCCTGAATGATGCGGAAAAGCTTTGAACACTAAAGGCTTGGTGCGGTGCGGTCAAGCAGCCCGCGCGCTTGGGCGCAGGGGTTTTTGGTACCATCTGCGGCCAAACAACCGCCCCGACAGAGGGCCCACCTTGGCATCCCGCAGCGAGCTATCGGCGTTCCTGGAGAGCGTGGAGCGCCGCGCGTTCAAACAGGCAGTGTTCGCGGTGCGGGATGAAGAAGCTGCGCTCGACATCGTCCAGGATGCCATGCTGCGCCTCTCGGAGAAGTACGGGCACCGCCCTGCCGAGGAGCTGCCACTTCTGTTTCACCGCATCGTGCAGAACGCGATCCGCGATTGGTTCCGCCGCCAGAAGGTGCGCTCGCTGTGGACTACATCGTTGTCCTCTCTCGCCCCAGGACGAGGGGAGGACGAAGATCAGGATCCGCTGGAAACCCTGCAGGCCGCTGACGGGTCCAATAGGGAGGAAGCGCCGGCGGAGCAGCTGGAGCGAGCTCAAGTGCTTGAAATTATTGAGCAAGAGCTCGCGCGACTGCCTGCTCGTCAACGCGAGGCTTTTGTCATGCGTTACTGGGAGGAGTTGGATGTGGCCGAAACCGCCCGAGTCATGGGCTGCTCGGAGGGCAGCGTGAAAACGCATTGCTCGCGGGCGGCGCATGCCTTGGCGGCCGCACTCAGGGCGCGCGGCATAACGCTATGAGGCCGGCAAGCGTCCCGCACAAGCTATGAATGAATCCCAATTCGGCGACAAGATCCGCCATATTTTGAATCAGGGGCTGAGTCTCGACTCCCGCAAGGCCGCAAGGCTGCAAGCCGCCCGCGAGCTCGCGCTCGCGCGCAAGCGCCCCGAGCCCGTCGGCGTCCTGGCCTCGGCCGGTGTATGGGCGGGCAACATGGCCGGCGACTTCGGCGGCTGGACCGGCCTGTCGCTGCGTCTGCTCGTACCGGTCGCCATGCTGTTGATCGGCTTCGGCGCCATCTACACGTGGCAGCAGAACCAGCGCGCGGCCGAGGTCGAGGAGATCGACGCCCAGCTGCTGACCGGCGACCTGCCGATCGACGCCTACCTGGATCGCGGCTTCCAGAACTATCTGAAAACACGCGCGGCGGAGGAGTAATGCGCCGCGCGTTGCTTGTGCTCGCGCTGTGCTTGGCTGCAGGCGCGGCGGGGGCCCAGACATCCAAGGTCAAGGGCGGCAAGCCGGCGTGGGCCGAGCTGACCGTCGAGCAGCAGCACACCCTCGCGCCGCTCAAGGCGGACTGGGAAAGCCTCGACCCGGACCGGCGGCGCAAGTGGATCGGCATCGCGAAGCGCTACCCGGGGATGAAGCCGCAGGAGCAGGAGCGCGTGCAGCGGCGCATGCAGGCCTGGGCCAAGCTGACCCCCGAGCAGCGCCGCCAGGCGCGCGAGAACTACAAGCGCATCGCCAAGGTGCCGCCAGAGGAGCGCGGCAAGCTGGGCGAGCAGTGGGCCGAATACCAGGCGCTGCCGCCGAGCGAGCGCCAGAACCTCGCGCCGCCGCAGACCCCCGCCAGGAAAAAGAAATAGCGGGCGTGAACACGCCGGGCTTGGCGCGGCGGCTGGCCAGCATCCTGTACGAAGCGCTGCTGCTGTTTGCCGTCGCCTTTTTCGCCGCCTGGGTGTTCCTGTTCGCGAGCGGTGGACGCGACGCGACCGCCGGCTGGCTGCGCCTTGCGCTGCAGCTGCTCATTGCCGCGGTGTACGCGGCTTACTTCCTGAGTTGCTGGCTGCGCGGCGGGCAGACGCTGGCAATGAAAGCCTGGCGCATCCGCCTGGTGCAGGTTACGCCTCGCAAGGCGCTCATCCGGCTAATTCTCGCAGCACTCCTCCTGCCGATCTCCATCCTGTGGGCGCTATTCGATCGCGACCGCCAGTTCCTGCACGACCGCCTCGCCGGCACCCGCCTCGAGCTCGCTTAACGCCTCTCGACCCACCACATCATCGCCATCGCGGAGAGCAGGAACGCCGCGCTCGGCACCGAGGCGGCGGCGAAGGGCGGCCAGTTCTGCAGCAGGCCGATGTGGGAAAACAGGCTGTTCAGCATGTGGAAAAAAATGCCGAGCATGATGCCGAAGAACACCTTGACGCCGACCATGCCGGCGCGCGCCTGCATGTAGGCGAAGGGCAGCGCGAGCGCCATCATCACCAGCGTGGCGAGCGGGTAAAGCAGCTTCTTCCACAGCGCGATCTCGTATACCTCGGTTTTCTGCCGGTTACCGGCGAGGTGCTGGGTGTACCTGTGGAGCGCCCAGGCCGACATCCGCTCCGGTTTCACCAGCAGGGCGTCCAGCAGGTCGGGATTCACCGCCGAGCGCCACTCGGACTTCGGCATGCGCTCGCTGCGCGGACCCTCCGGCGCGAAGCGCGTCTGCACCACGTCGATCAGCTCCCAGCGCCCGCGCCCGCGGAATTCAGCGCGCTGCGCCGCGGTCATCTGGCGCAGCCGGTAGGCGCTGTCGAACTCGTAGATGCGCACTCCCTGCAGCACGTCCGCCCGACGGGCCTCGCGCACGTTGATGAACGACCCCTCGTCCTTGAACCATAGCCCCGACTGCAGCGTGTCGCCGATCAGCGAGCTCATGGCGCGCAGGCGCAGCTTCTGCGCTGCCTCCTCGGCGAACGGAGCGATCCATTCGCCGATGACGAAGGTCGCCACGACGAAGACGAGGCCGATGCGGGTAAGCACCAGCCCGGCGCGCGCCGGCGAAAACCCCGAGCCGCGCATGACGGTGTACTCCGAGTTGCTCGCGAGGTGCGCGAGGACATACAGCGTGCCGATCAGCACCACCACCGGGAACAGCTCGTATGCGTGCGCCGGGACCGACAGCAGCACGAAAGTGAATACCTGCGGCAGGTGGTACTCGCCGCTGCCGAGATCGGCGAGCTCCTTGATCAGGTCGAAAAAGGCGAACAGCGCGAGAAAGCCGAGCAGGACGAAGCCGACCGCGGCGTAGATCTGCCGCGCCAGGTAACGCTCGAGCGTGCGGCTGAGTGCGCCTCTCACCGCTTAGCGGCCTACCCGCAGACGGATCAGCTGCATGCGCTGCGCGAACATGAACAGCAGCAGCAGCACCATGCCGGCGTGCACCAGCCACCAGCCGACGCCGAAGTCGAGCCGACCCTGCGAGACTCGCGCCTGGCTCACGCTGAGCAGGTTCGAGTACACGATATAGGTGAACAGCGCGAACAGCAGGTTGGCGGAGCGTCCGGCGCGCGGGTTGACGAAGCTCATCGGGATCGCCAGCAGCACCAGCACCAGCGCCGAGAGAGGCACGCCGACGCGCCACACCAGCTCGCCGAGGTTCTGACTGCTCGGATTGGCGAGCAGCGTCCAGGTCGAGCGGTTCCGCGGCGTCATTTCGGGCTCCGAGCTGTCCTTGCTCTCGATGCGCGCCGCGTAGCGGTCGAATTCGGTGACGCGGTACTCGTCGTCGCCGGGGGAGCCTTCGTAGCGCCGGCCCTGCTCGAGCACGATGAAGCGGTCGCCGTTCGGCGCGACCTCCGTATGGCCGGTGCGGCTCATGCTTACGCCCATGCGCGCCTGCTGCACCGAGGCGACGAATACGTTCTGCACGCTGCTCGAATCTCCCGACACCGACTCGACGAAGAACACGCGCTCCTTGCTGCCGGTCTCGCCGAATACGCCGGGGCTGACGCGCGACACGTCGTCGCGCGCCTGCACGCGGGACTGGTACTGCTCGCCCATCTGCGCCGCCCAGGGCGAGATGAACAGCGACAGCACCGCGATCACGGCGATCTGCGGCAGGGCGAACATCATCACCGGCCTGAGCCATGCGGTCAGCGGCAGGCCCGAGCCGAACCAGATCACCATCTCGGAATCGCGCCAGCCCCGGGTGAGCGTCAGCAGCACCGAGATGAACATGGTGAGCGACAGCAGCACCGGCAGCGCGCCGAGCGCGAAGAAGCCGAGGAAAGCGATCACCGCATCGGAAGGGATCGTGCCGCCGGCCGCCTGGCCAAGCAGGCGGATGAGCCGCGTCGTGAGCGAGATCGCGAACAGCGTCATGAACACCGCGCCTGCGAGACCCGCGAATTCCCTGAGCAGCGCCCGGTGGAAGATCATGCGATACTTTCGCTATGGAATTTAGCATAAAGAAGCTCGCGCCTGAGACTGCAAAAGCGGGCTGCATCGTGGTCGGTGTCCATCAGGCGGGCGAGCTCACGCAGGCGGCGCGCGCGGTGGACCAGGCTTCAAAAGGCGCAGTGCGCGCGGCGCTGCGCGACCTTTCGGGCAAGACCGGGTCGACGCTTCTGCTGCGCGGCCTGCCCGGCATCGCCGCCGAGCGGGTTCTGCTGGTCGGCCTCGGCGAGCGCGAGGAATTCGCGGAAGCCGCGTTCCGCGACGCGGTGCGGGCCGCAGCAGCCGCGCTGAAGGAGCTGGGGGCCAAGGACGCGGCGCTGTTCCTGGCGGACCTGAAGGTCGGCTCGCGCCCGAGCGCCTGGAACGTGCGCCAGGCGGTGCTCGCCACGCGCGAAGCCTTCTACCGCTTCGACGAGCTCAAGACGCAGAAGAAGCCGCCGGACCCGGCGCTCGTCTCGGTGATCCTTCCTTTTTCTCCGGATTCCCAGCTCGAACAGGCCTTGACCGAGGCGGCTGCGACCGCCGACGGCGCGGCGCTCGCGCGCAACCTGGGAAATCTGCCCGCCAACCTCTGCACCCCGACCTACCTCGCCGACGAGGCGAAAAAGATCGCGCGCCAGTTCAAGCTCGGCATCGACGTGCTCGAGCGCCGCGACATGGAAAAGCTCGGCATGGGGGCGATGCTCTCGGTGGCGAGGGCCTCGCACCAGCCGCCGAAGTTCATCGTGCTGCGCTATTCCGGCGCCGGAAAGAGCGCAAGGCCGGTGGTTCTGGTCGGCAAGGGCATCACTTTCGATACCGGCGGCATCTCGCTCAAGCCCTCCAGCGAGATGGACGAGATGAAGTTCGACATGTCGGGCGCCGCGAGCGTTCTCGGCACGGTACGCGCGCTGGCCGCGATGAAGGCGCCGGTCAACGTGATCGGCGTGGCGCCGGCCTGCGAGAACATGCCTGGCGGCCACGCCAGCAGGCCAGGCGACGTGGTCACCACGCTTTCCGGGCAGACGGTCGAGATCCTGAACACCGACGCCGAGGGCCGGCTGATCCTGTGCGACGCGCTGACCTATGCGGAGCGCTTCAAGCCGGAGGCCGTGGTCGACATCGCCACGCTCACTGGCGCCTGCGTCGTCGCCCTCGGGCATGTCGCGAGCGGCCTGTTCTCCAACGACCAGACGCTCGCCGACGAGATCCGCGAGGCCGCCGACGACGCCTGGGACCGCGTCTGGCAGATGCCGCTGTGGGAGGACTACCAGGAGCAGCTGCGCTCCAATTTCGCCGACATGGCGAACATCGGCGGCCGTCCCGCTGGCAGCGTTACCGCCGCGTGCTTTCTCGCGCGGTTCACGCGCAAGCTGCGCTGGGCGCACATCGATATCGCCGGCACCGCCTGGAAGAGCGGGCGCGAGAAGGGCTCCACCGGGCGGCCGGTTCCGCTCCTCGTGCGATTCCTGCTGCGGCACGCCGGAAGAAAGTGACCAGCATTGATTTTTACTTCAACGCGGAGGACCGCCTCCAGGTCGCGTGCCGGCTCGCCGGCAAGGCGCTGGCGCGCGGGCAGCGCATGCTGATCTACGCGCCCGAGCACGAGATCGCGCAGCGCATCGACAAGATGCTGTGGACCTGGCCGGCAATCGGCTTCGTGCCGCACTGCGCGGCGCACGACGCGCTCGCCGCGCAAACCCCGGTGCTGATCGCCTCGGGCGACGAAGCGCCGCCGGGCTGCGAGCTGCTTCTCAATCTTGCGGCGGAATGCCCGCCTCACTTCGCGCGCTTCGAGCGCCTGCTCGAGATCGTCGCCGCCGACGCCGACGCGCGCAAGGCCGGGCGCAGCCGCTACCGCTACTACGTCGATCGCGGCTACCAGATCGCGAACCACGATCTGGCCGCCGAAGGCGCCGGCGATGCCTGAAAAAGATCGCCCGGATCACGACGAAGACGTCCCGGTCCTGACCGAGATGGTCGAGGACGAAGGGCAGCGGCGCCCGGCGGTCGACGGCCCGGCGCTCGAGGCCCTGGCGCGCGAGCTCGAGCGCGCGGTCCTCGAGCGCCTCGGGCCCGAAGTCGATCGCGTCATAGAGGAAAAGCTGGCGAAGAACCTGAACCAGGTGCTCGGACAGGGGATGGACGGCGTACGCGCCGAGATCACGGTCACGGTGAGGCAGATGGTGCGCGAGGCGATCGCAGCGTCGGTGGCGCGCGCGCTGTCGCGCACCGAGCGCAAGTAAGTGCTGGACAAGAGCTTCAACCCCGCGGCGATCGAGCAGCACTGGTACCAGCGCTGGGAATCCTCCGGCTATTTTTCGGCGCGCGCCGACGACCCCCGGCCGCCCTATTGCATCCAGCTGCCGCCGCCCAACGTCACCGGCACCCTGCACATGGGGCATGCGTTCCAGCAGACGCTGATGGACGCGCTCGTCCGCTACCACCGCATGCGCGGCTGCAACGCCAACTGGGTGGTCGGCACCGACCACGCCGGCATCGCCACCCAGATCGTGGTCGAGCGCCAGCTCGAGGAAGAGGGCAAGACCCGCCACGACCTCGGGCGCGAGAAATTCATCGAGCGCGTGTGGCAGTGGAAGCAGAAATCCGGCGCCGCCATCACGCGCCAGATGCGCCGCCTCGGCGCTTCGGCCAACTGGGCCTACGCCGACGCCGAGGGCCAGAAGGCCGGCTATTTCACGATGGACGCCAGGATGTCGCGGGCCGTCGTAGAGGTTTTTGTCGCTCTTTTCGAGCAGAATTTGATTTACCGCGGCAAGCGGCTCGTCAACTGGGATCCGGAGCTGGGCACCGCCGTCTCCGACCTGGAGGTCGAGACCGAAGAAGAGGACGGCAGGATCTGGGAGATCCGCTATCCCCTCGAGGACGGCAGCGGCTCGGTGAGCGTCGTCACCACGCGCCCCGAGACGATGCTGGGAGATGTCGCCGTCGCCGTCAATCCTCAAGACAAAAGGTTTTCCAATCTGGTGGGCAAACGCGTCCGGCTGCCGCTCACCGGGAGAACCATTCCGATCATCGCCGACGAATATGTCGACCCGGAATTCGGCACCGGCTGCGTGAAGATCACGCCGGGGCACGACTTCAACGACTACCAGGTCGGCAAGCGCCACGGCTTCGAGCCGGTCAGCATTTTCACGCTCGACGCTCACCTGAACGAGAACGCGCCGGCGAAGTATCGCGGCCTGGAGCGATTCGCGGCGCGCAAGCAGGTTCTGGCAGACCTGAAGAAGGAAAATCTTCTGGTCTCCGAGAAGCCCTACAAGCTGCGCATCCCGCGCTCGGGCCGCACCGGCGCGATCGTCGAGCCGATGCTCACCGACCAGTGGTTCGTGAAGATGGAAAGCCTGGCGCAGGCCGGGCTGAAGGCGGTGGCGAGCGGCGAGGTGAGGTTCATCCCGGAGCACTGGGCCTCGACTTACAACCAGTGGCTGGAGAACATCCAGGACTGGTGCATCTCGCGCCAGCTGTGGTGGGGCCACCAGATCCCGGCCTGGTACGACGCGCAAGGAAAGATTTTTGTCGCGCGCAGCGAAAAAGAAGCTCTTCAAAAAGCAAAGCAAAAATCCCTGCGGCGCGATCCGGACGTCCTCGATACGTGGTTCTCCTCGGCCCTGGTGCCCTTCTCCTCGCTCGGCTGGCCGGAAAAGACCAAGGACCTGGAAGTGTTCCTGCCCTCCTCGGTGCTGGTGACGGGCAACGACATCATCTTCTTCTGGGTAGCGCGCATGGTGATGATGACCGGGCACTTCACCGGCAAGGTGCCTTTCCGCCACGTCTACATCAACGCCATCGTGCGCGACGCCGAGGGCGAGAAGATGTCGAAGTCGAAGGGCAACACGATCGACCCGATCGATCTCATCGACGGCATCAGCTTCGATGATCTGCTGAAAAAATCCACCGTGGGGCTGCTGAAGGGCGAGCACGAGGAAAAGATCGAGGCTTACATCCGCACGCATTTTCCGGGCGGCATCCCGGCCTTCGGCGCCGACGCGCTGCGCTTCACGTTCGCCTCGCTGGCGAGCTTCTCGCGCACGCTCAGCTTCGACCTGAGCCGCTGCGAGGGCTACCGCAACTTCTGCAACAAGCTGTGGAATGCGACCCGCTTCGTCCTGATGAACACCGAGGGCAGGGACTGCGGGCTGGACGAGCGCGTGCCGGTCGAGCTTTCCTACGTCGACCGCTGGATCGTCAGCCAGCTGCAGCGCGTCGAAGCCGAGGTGGAGAAAGGCTTCGCCGAATACCGCTTCGACAACGTCGCCAGCGCCATCTACCGCTTCGTCTGGGACGAGTATTGCGATTGGTACGTGGAGCTCGCTAAAGTGCAGCTGCAGAATCCGGACGAAGCGGTGCAACGCGGCACCCGCCGCACGCTGCTGCGCGTGCTCGAAACCGCCCTGCGCCTGGCGCACCCGGTCATTCCCTTCATCACCGAGGAGCTGTGGCACAAGGTGGCGCCGCTCGCCGGCAGGAAGGGCGAAACCATCATGCGAGCGCCTTATCCGAGGTCGCAGCCCGAGAGAATCGACCCGGCCGCCGAGCGCGACATGGCGGTGCTCAAGGAGCTGACCAACGCGGCGCGCAACCTGAGAAGCGAGGCCAAGGTGCCGCCGAAGGACCGCGTGGCGCTGGTTCTGACCGAGCCGCCCGAGACATCGGAGCCCCGTACCACAACAGCCGGTGTCTCCTCCTTGGCGCGACTCAGCGACCTGCAGCACGTCAACGCTCTGCCTGAGACCGACTCGCCGGTGGCAATGGTCGGCAACTCGCGCCTGATGCTGAGAATCGAGGTCGATCCGGCGGCCGAGCGCGTGCGCATATCGAAGGAAATCGCACGGGTCAAAGGCGAAATTACGAAATGCAAAGCGAAACTAGCCAATGCCTCCTTCGTGGAGCGAGCTCCGTCCCAAGTCGTCGAGCAAGAGCGAAAACGCCTGACGGAGTTTGAGACGATGTTGATAAAGCTAGAAGAACAGCTCGAAAAGCTCACGGCGCCCACGTGAGCCTCCCGCAAGGCCTGCGGGCCCTGCGCTTCCGCAACTTCCGCCTGTTCTTCATCGGCCAGGGCGTCTCGCAGATCGGCAGCTGGCTGCAGATGATCGCCACCAGCTGGCTGGTGTACCACCTGTCGGGCTCGGCGTTCCTTCTGGGCCTTGCGGCATTCGCCCTGCAGATCCCGTTTTTCGTCCTCGCCCCGCTGGCCGGGGTTTTCGTCGACCGGCTGGACCGGCGCGGCGTACTGGTGGCGACCAACTGGATTGCCACCGCGCAGGCGGCTGCGATGTTCCTCGTCGTAGCGCTCGGCGTCGCCGCGCCCTGGCATTTCGTCGCCGGAAACCTGGTCCTCGGCATCGTGAACGCATTCAATGCCCCCGCGCGCCAGTCGATCCTGCTCGAGCTGGTCGGCGGCAAAAGCGACCTGCCCAACGCCATCGCGCTCAATTCCGTGATGATGAACGGCGCGCGCTTCGTCGGCCCGCTCATCGGCGGCGCGCTCATCGCGACGCTCGGCGAGCGCTGGAGCTTCGGCCTGAACGTGGTGAGCTATCTGGTAATGCTCGCGGCGCTTGCGCAGATGCGCATGCCGCCGCGCGGGCATGCGCCCCGCGAGCACGACTGGAGGCGTGAGCTCGTGGCGGGGGCGCGTTACGCCTTCGGCTTCTATCCCGCGCGCTGCGCCCTGCTGCTGCTCGCCGCCGTCAGCATCACCGTCGGGTCCTACGTCGCGCTGATGCCCTGGTTCGCACGCGAAGCATTCCACGGCGACTCGGGCACGCTGGGAATCCTGATCGGCGCGGCTGGGCTGGGCGCCGTGTCGGGGATGCTGTACCTCGCGATGCGGCCGAGCGTTCGGGGCCTGTTCCGTCTCATCGCATGGATGTCCGCGACCGCCGGCGGCGCCCTGGTCGCGTTCTCCATGGCCACCACGCTCTGGGTGGCGCTGCCCTCCCTCTACCTCGTCGGCCTGGGATTGATGCTGTCCGCCGCGTCGACGAACACGGTCCTGCAAACGATTGTGCCCGACGAGCTGCGCGGCCGCGTCGCCGCGCTCTACGTGATGGCGTTCATCGGCACCACGCCGCTCGGCGCGCTCGCGACCGGCTGGATCGCCGACTATGTCGGTCCGCCGCTCACGCTCGCTGCGTGCGGCATCGCGGCGCTGGCCGCAGCGGCTGCGTATGCCAGCCAATTGCCGGCCATCCGCCGCGACATCCGCCCGGTGTACGAGCGCCTGGGCACCTAGTAGGGCTTGAAGCCCTTGCCGACGAAAGGCGGCTCGCGTCCGACCAGGCTTTCGAGGAACACCAGCTCGGCGTCGGTGTGGTTCACCACCGGCGCCCGCATGATCATCTGCGGCGCACCTTCGGCCATGATGTAGCGCGGCTGCTCGTGATGCAGGGTGCGCACCGTTTCGCGCGCGGCGGGATCGCCGCGCGGCTCGAGCACCGCCTCGCCGTAACAGGTGCAGACGTAGGTGCGGCTGGGCTCGACCTCGAGATACACGGCGGTACCGCGGATGCCGATGTTGGCGCTCGGGGTACGCAATTGCCTGCGGCCATCGCCGAAGACCGACAGCACCGCGCCGCTGACGATACGCAGCCCGGTCTTCAGGATGGAAAGCCCGGAATTGCGGCGCACCAGCACGGCGTCCTTGTCGACAACGAACACCACCTCGCCGTCCGCACCGGTGGAGACGCTGTCCCCGCTGATCCTGACATCACCCTGCCGGCGGTAGACGCCCTGCTCGAGGCGGCCCTGAGCGAGCGCCTCGCGCACCAGAAGCATCGCCGCCGCGCCTTTCAGCCAGTCGCGGCGCGACGGCACTTCAGGCCACCGCGTACTTCAGCGCTTCGTGCTCGCTGGGCCAGGAGTGGTCGAACTGCCAGCCGTGCTGCGCCTCGAGCCGCAGGCGGAACGCTTCCTCCATCTCGGCCGACGGAGTGGGTATGCACTTGGCCGGGAAGCGCCGCAGGAAAGCCGAGGCGACGACGGCGCACTCGCCGATCGATGCAATCGTTGCTGACGCGACCTTCTGCCCGTGCAGGCAGATCGACTCGCCATCCAGGTAGGCCGGCAGGCCGAACTGGCGGTAAGTGGCGATCGCCGGCGCCAGCGCCCAGGAGACCCAGCGCGTCTCGCGGCCGGGCGCGATCCTCTTCGGCGCGATCAGCGCGAACAAATACTCGCCGTCGCCCTGGCCCCACAGAAGGATCGGCCGGGCGCGCGACGACTGCGCCGCGGCAAACGCCGAATACGCCGCGCGGAAATCGAACGCCTCGATCGCACCGAGCCTGATCCAGCGGGCCATCATGCGAAGGATTATTTCACTTCTTCCTCATGAAGAAGGTGAATTCCTTGTTCGCCTCGGCGTGGGACAGCAGCTCGTGCCCGGTCTGCCTGGAAAAGCTCTGGAAATCCTTGACCGCGCCGGGATCGGTGGCGAGCACCTTGAGGACCTGCCCGGATTGCATGCCGCTCAGCGCCTTCTTGGTGCGCAGAATCGGCAGCGGGCAATTCAGGCCGCGCGCGTCGAGTTCCCGGTCAAAATCCATAAAGTATTATGCCGCATGGACAAGCCGCGCCCGGGCGAAACGCTACTGGCGCTTCGCGTCGCGCATCTCGAGCGAGTACTGCGCGCGCAGGTCCTTGAGGCGCGCGTCGACCACCGACAGCTGGTAGAAATCGCCGTCGCCGGCGGAGCGCGCGAGCTGCAGCTGCTCGATCGCCGCCGGCAAGCTGCCCTGCAGAGCGTAGAACTCGGCCTGCGCCTGGTGCTGCAGCAGCCGCTTGCCGAGCGCGGCGTAGGTCTTCGACTGCAGCGCGTAGAGCCTGTAATCGCGCGGATGCAGCCGCAGCGGCTCGGCGAGCAGCGCGAGCGCCTCAGCGTTGCGCCCGGTGTCCTGCAGCGCGGCGGCATACGCGTAGAGCACCGGGTTCGAATACGGATAGCGCGCGCGGGCCTCGGCGAGCAGCGCCGCCGCGGCCGCCGGCTCGCCCAGCGCCTGCTTCACGCGCGCCGCGAGGGTTTCGATCATCGGGTCCGAGCCGCCCGCGGCGCGCAGGCGCCTGACCTCGGCATCCGCTTCGCGCGCGCGGCGCGCCCGCAGCAGGGCGCTCGCCAGGCCGTAGTGCGCCCCGGCCTCGCTCGCGTAGCGCTGCTCGCGGATCGAGCTCTCGAAATGCTCTACCGCATCGCGCGCCTCGCCCGCATCGGCGCGCAGCTTGGCGCGCACCAGCTGGAACTCCTGGCTGTCCAGGTGCTGTCGGTACGGCATGCCCGCCGCCCTGTTCTGCGCGTCGGCGATGCGCTCGGTGGTGACCGGGTGGGTACGCAGGTACCCCGGAATCGAGCCGTCGTCGCTGACGCGGGCCGAGCGCTGCATCTTCTCGAAAAACACCGCCATCGCGCGCGCGTCGAAGCCGGCGGCGTTGAGCGCCTGCAGGCCGACGCGATCGGCCTCGCGCTCGAAGTCGCGGGAATAGCTGAGCTGCGCCTGGACGGCCCCGGCCTGCGCCGCGGCGGCGGCGCCCGAGGCGAGGTCGGGCCGCGAGCGCCCGAACAGGATCGCGGCGGCGATCGCCGCCATCACCGGGATCTGCATCTGCTGCTGCTGGCCGATCATGCGCGCGATGTGCCGCTGGGTGACGTGCGAAATCTCGTGCGCCAGCACCGAGGCCAGCTCGGACTCGGTGTCCGCGGCGTTGATCAGCCCGGTGTGCACGCCGACGAACCCGCCCGGCAGCGCGAAAGCATTGATCGCGGGGTCGCGCAGCGCGAAGAACTCGAAGTCGTGCCGCGCCCCGGCGGTGACCTGCGTCAGCTGCGCGCCGAGGTTGCCGAGATACTCGGAGATCTCGGGATCGTCGATGTACGCGGGCTCCCGGAAGCGGATGTCGCGCACTATGCTCTCGCCGAGGCGCCGCTCCATCTGCGGCGACAGCACGCTGTCCCCGGCGCTGCCGAGGTCAGGCAGGTTCTGCGCAAACGCCCGCGGCGCGAGCGCGACGCATACGGCGATCAGCCACGCGGTAGCACGCATGTGTTTATGATAGCGCCCGGCATGGCCAGAAAATCGCACGCTCAGCTGACACATTTCGACGCCCGTGGTTCCGCGCACATGGTCGACGTCGGAGCCAAGCCGAGCACGCATCGCATCGCCGTCGCCTCGGGCCGTATCGCGATGAGCCCGGCGGCATTCCGCCTGGTCGCGGCGGGCAAGGCCAAGAAGGGCGACGTGCTGGGCGTGGCGCGCGTAGCGGCGATCCAGGCGGCCAAGCGCACCGCCGATCTGATTCCCCTCGCCCACCCCATTGCCATCACGCGGGTCGCCGTCGACTTCGAGCTGCAGGAGCGCACCTCTTGCGTGGTCGTGAGCGCGCGGGTCGAATGCCGCGGCAGGACCGGGGTCGAGATGGAGGCGCTCACCGCCGCGGCGGCGGGCCTGCTCACGATCTACGACATGGTGAAGGCCGTCGACCGCGGCATGACGCTGCACGAGCTGCGGCTAGAGGAGAAACGCGGCGGCAAATCGGGAGTATTCCGCCGTCGGGGGCGATAGAATACCTACTTCGAGGGAGATGCGGATAAACCCGATCCGAAGGAGCCTGGTGGCGGTCCTGGCGGCGGCTTGCCTGAAGCCGTTCGCGGCGCTCGCCGCGACCTGGAACAAGGACGGCTTCGGCGCAAAAACCGCAGCCGATGCGCTGAAAGCGCTGGGCGCGGGCAATCCCCTGCCGAGCAAGGACCTGCTGATCGAGGCGCCGCAGATCGCCGAGAACGGCGCCGTGGTGCCGATCGAGATCACGAGCAACGTCCCGGGCACCACCTCGATCGCGGTGCTGATCGACAAGAACCCGTTTCCGCTGGTCGCCAAGTTCGACTTCACCGCAGGCGCGCTGCCTTTCGTCAAGCTGAACGCGAAGATGGGCGAGACCTCCGACGTGCGCGTCATCGCCGAGGCCGGCGGCAAGCACTATGTCGCGACCCAGGAAATAAAAGTCACCGTCGGTGGCTGCGGCGGATAGCGAGGGAGGACGGCGATGGCGGCAGGACCGATGAAAATGCGCGCCACGCTCAACGGCGGCGTGACCGACGTGCGCGTGCTGATGACTCACCCGATGGAAACCGGGCAGCGCAAGGACCCCGACGGCAAGCTCGTGCCGCTGCATTTCATCCAGAACGTCACCGTGAAGCTGAACGGCCGAACGGTGGTGGAGAGCCAGATCAGCCAGGGCATCTCGCGCAATCCAGTGTTCACCTTCCGCTTGAAGGGCGGCGCCAAAGGCGACCGGATCGAGGTCAGCTGGATCGACAACCACGGCGAGACCAACCAGACCGAAACTGCCGTCGCGTGAGAAAGTTTCTTGGGTTTTGCGCGGTGGTCGGTGGAGGGTTCTGTGCGGCGGTCCTCGCACAGGACGCAAAAAAGGAGATCCAGCGCTACCAGCAGATGATCGCCGAGGGCAGCCCGGTGGAGCTGTTCGAGCTGCAAGGCGAGGAGCTGTGGAAAAAGCCGCAGGGCCCGAACAAGGTCTCGCTGGAGAAGTGCGACCTCGGCCTCGGCGCGGGCGTCGTCAAGGGCGCGTATGCAAGGCTGCCGCGCTACTTCAAGGATGCCGACCGGGTGATGGACCTGGAGACGCGGCTTCTGCACTGCATGGTCACGCTGCAGGGACGCAAGCGCGAGGAAACCGCCGCGCGGGTCTTCGGCAGCGCCGATCGCCCCTCGGAGATGGAATCGCTATCGGCCTACATCGCCGCGCAGTCGCGCGGCATGAAGATGGCGCCGGGGCTGTCGCATCCGAAGGAGAAGGAAGCCTACGCGATGGGAAGAGCGCTGTACTTCCATCGCGCCGGCGCGTGGGATTTCTCCTGCGCAAGCTGCCACGGCGAGGAAGGCAAGCGCATCCGCATGCAGGACCTGCCGGTGCTGTACAAGCCGGAGCATGCACGCCCAGTCGTTTCGACCTGGCCGGCGTATCGCGTCTCCACCAGCCAGATCGTCACGCTGCAGTGGCGCATGAACAACTGCTATCAGCAGATGCGCATGCCCGAACCTGACTTCGGCTCCGACACCACGGTGGCGCTCATCCTGTTCCTCACTGCGACCGGCAAAGACGCGCCCTACCGCGGCCCGGGGACCAAGCGGTGAAAGCCAGGGTTTTTTACAGTCTGGCCTTTATCGCGTCGGCGGCATTCGCCCAGGATGTCACCAAAGTGCTGCAACGCGACTTCCATGCCCGCGGCCAGGCGACCATGGACCGCGTGGTGCAGGACGGCGTGCAGCGCGTGTGCACGGAAAGCCGCGACAGGCCGCCCGCCGAGCTCGCCAAGTCGCTCGAGGCGGACCAGATGAAGACCATCGCCTATCCGAGCGGCAGCCTGATGGGCGACTGGAAGCGCGGCGAGAGCATCGCGCAAAACGGCCGCGGCCTGCAGTGGACCGACAAGCCGGGCGCCGCAGCCGGCGGCAGCTGCTACAACTGCCACCAGCTCTCCCCGCAGGAGGCGTCCTTCGGCACCCTCGGCCCGAGCCTGCGGCAATTCGGCAAGCTGCGCGGCAACGGCCAGGAGATCCAGCGTTACGTCTACGGCAAGATCTATAACGCCAAGGCGTACAACCTCTGCTCGCAGATGCCGCGTCTGGGGCTTTCCGGCACGCTGACCGAGGAGCAGATCAAGGATCTCGTCGCGCTGCTTCTCGACCCCGACTCGCCGGTGAACCGGTAGTTTTGCAGCGTCGCGACTTCCTCAGGCTCCTCGCCCTGGCCGCCGCGGCGGGCGCCGGCCTGCGGCCTGGAGCGGGCGAGGCGCAAGCCGCTGCCGAGCTCTACGACGTGCCGCCTTTCGGCAACGTTTCCTTCCTGCATCTCACGGATGTCCACGGGCAGCTGCTGCCGGTGTATTTCCGCGAGCCGAGCATGAATCTTGGGTCCGGACAGGCTCCCCATCTGGTAGGTGAACATTTCTTAAGGCAATACGACCTGAAGGCGGGAAGCTCGCTGGCGCACGCCTTCACCCACCTCGATTTCGAGAACGCGGCGCGGCGCTATGGCAAGGTCGGCGGCTTCGCTCATCTCGCGACGCTGGTGAAGCGCCTGCGCGCCTCGCGCCCGCTGGCCCTGCTGCTCGACGGCGGCGACAGCTGGCAGGGCTCGGCGACCTCGCTGTGGACGCGCGGCGCCGACATGATCGGCGCGCAGAAGCTGCTCGGCGTCGATTGCATGACCGCGCACTGGGAATTCACCTACGGCGCCGAGCGGGTGAGGCAGGCCGTCGAAAGCGAGCTCGCGCCGATCGAGTTCCTGGCGCAGAACGTGCGCACGCTCGATTTCGAGGAGCCGGTATTCAAGCCCTACACGCTGCGCAGCGTGAAGGGCGTGCCGGTCGCGGTCATCGGGCAGGCCTTCCCTTACACGCCGATCGCCAATCCGCGCCACCTGGTGCCGGACTGGACTTTCGGCATCCAGGAGCCGCGCCTGCAGAGGCTGATCGACGAGGTGCGCGCCAAGGGCGCGAAGGCGGTCGTCCTGCTGTCCCACAACGGCATGGACGTCGACCTCAAGCTCGCCTCCCGCGTGCGCGGGCTCGATGCCATTCTCGGCGGGCATACGCACGACGCGGTGCCGGCGCCGGTGCGCGTCGGCGGCACGCTCGTCACCAGCGCCGGCTGCTGCGGCAAGTTTCTTGCGGTGCTCGATCTGCAGGTCGGCGCGCTGGGAGTGACCGATTACCGCTATCGCTTGCTGCCGGTGTTTTCCAACCTTCTGCCCGCCGATGAGGAAATGCGGCGCTATATCGCCAGGGCGCGCGCGCCGTACGAAGGCAGGCTGCAGGAAAAACTGGCGGTCACCGAGGGCCTGCTCTACCGGCGCGGCAACTTCAACGGCAGCTTCGACCAGCTGCTGCTCGACGCGCTGCTCGCCGTGAAGGGCGCGCAGGTCGCGTTCTCGCCCGGTTTCCGCTGGGGCACCACGCTGCTTCCGGGCGATGCGATCACGTTCGAGCACCTGATGGACCAGACCGCCATCACCTACCCTCATACGACGCTCAGCGAGCTCACCGGCGGCGAGATCAAGGCGATCCTCGAGGACATCGCCGACAACCTGTTCAACGCGGACCCCTACCTGCAGCAGGGCGGCGACATGGTGCGCGTCGGCGGCATGAGCTACGCCATCGCGCCGCATGACAAGATCGGCGCACGCATCTCCGACATGCGCACCGGCGGTAGACCGATCGAAGCCGGCAGGCGTTACAAGGTGGCTGGCTGGGCGCCGGTCTCCGAAGAGGCGAGCGGCGAGCCGATCTGGGATCTCGCTCGCCGCTACCTGCGCAGCAGGAAGAATCTCCCGCCGCTCAAGGCCGGGCGTCCTCGCCTGATCGGCGTAAAGGGAAATCCGGGGATCGAGTAGTATCGATCCAATATCAACAAGACAAAGGGTGCCCCTTGCAGCGCCGCGCACACCTTGAGCTGTTTCTGATCAGCTTCCTGATCCTGTTCTTCGAACTGGCGGCGATCCGCTGGTTCGGAAGCACGGTGGTGTTTCTTACCTTCTTCACCAACATCGTGCTGCTCGCGTGCTTCCTCGGCATGAGCGTAGGACTGCTCGCTGCCCGCAGGCCGCAGAATTTCATGGTGGCGTCGTTGCCCCTGGCGATGATCGCGTTCGCCGCGGCAATCGCCACCTACGCGCTCTATTGGCAATGGGCGGACAAGGTCACGATCGGCCTCGGCAACCAGCGGCTGTCGCCGCAACTGATCTATTTCGGCACGGAATACCGGCCGGCTGACCCGACGCGCTGGGTCATCCCGATCTGGGTGGTGGGCGGTACGTTCTTCACGCTCATCGCGCTGGCTTTCGTGGGCCTGGGGCAAGTGATGGGACGGGCGTTTGATGCCATTCCAAACCGCGTCGTGGCGTACACGCTCGACGTCCTGGGCAGCCTGACCGGCATAGCTGCCTTCGCAGCGATGAGCTACTTCCAGTTGCCGCCGACCGTCTGGTTCCTTCCCATCTTGCTGCTGATGCTGCACTTCGCCGGGTGGCGCAGCCCGAATCAATTAGCGGCCGCCGCGACAACGCTGGTCCTCGTCGCCGTAGGAGCACACGGCCTCAACAAAAACGGTGAGGTGTCCTGGTCGCCTTATTACAAGGTTGTCTACACGCCTTCTACCCGGATGATCGACACGAACGACATCGGCCACCAGCAGATAGTCGAAATCGGGAAGGAGGGAACCGCATATCTCCTGCCGTATCTGCTCAACCGCGACGCCGGCGGCAGGCCGTTCGAGGACGTGATGATCATCGGCGCGGGCAGCGGCAACGACGTCTCGGCGGCGCTGCGCGCGGGCGTCAAGCACGTCGACGCGGTCGAGATCGACCCGCGGATCTACGAGATCGGCCGCCGCCTGCACCCCGACAAGCCCTATGCCGACGCCCGCGTCGCGATCCGCCTCGACGACGGCCGCAGCTTCGCGCGCACCACGCCCGGCAAGTACGACCTCGCGGTGTACGCGCTGGTCGACTCGCTGGTGCTGCACTCCGGCTATTCCAGCCTGCGGCTGGAGAACTTCCTCTTCACCCGCGAAGCCTTCGAGGACGTGAAGCGGACCCTGAAGCCCGATGGCGTCTTCGCCATGTACAACTTCTTCCGTCAGGGGTGGGTGGTAGGCAGGCTCGCGAAGATGGCCGAGGAGGTCTTCGGCGCGAAGCCGCTGGTCATCTCGCTACCGCACCGCCACCGCATCCGGCCGGAGGACGCCCAGTTCGACCACATCACGTTCCTGCTCGTTGGCACCGATTCCAGGCGCCTGGAGGCGATCAGGTCCAAGTTCGACAAGGGCGAGAGTTTCTGGATCAATTCGGCGCCACCCGAGAACGAGGCGATCGATGCCTTCCGCGTCGCCGCCCCGGCAGGGGAGTGGCACAAGATCTCGCCTGCGCAGGTCGATCTCGCCAGCGACGATCGAACGCCGAGCGACGACTGGCCGCAACTGTATTTGCGCAGCGCCGAGATTCCCTGGTCGCCCATCGGCCAGGGCATGGTCGCCGTGGCAGTGCTTTCGCTCGCCATCCTGCTCGCTTTCGCGCCGGTGCGGCGCGTGCGGCCCAACTGGCGGATGTTCTTCCTCGGCGCCGGGTTCATGCTGCTCGAAACCAAGGGCGTCGTCCACATGGCGCTGCTTTTCGGCAGCACCTGGGTCGTCAATTCGGTGGTGTTCTTCGCCATCCTCGTCATGATCCTGTGCGCCAACCTGTACGTGCTCAAGATCAAGCCGCAGAGCCTCGCGCTCTATTACGTTCTCCTGATCACCGCATTGCTGTCGAACGCGCTCGTGCCGATGGACGTCTTCCTGTCGCTTTCCACCGCCGCGCGGCTGCTTGCGTCTTGCCTCGTCGTCTTCATCCCCGTTTTCTTCGCGGGCGTGATCTTCGCCTGCGCCTTCAGGCAGAGTCGCCAGCCAGACGTAGATTTCGGTTGGAACGTGGCGGGTATCATTCTTGGGGGGCTGAGCGAGCAGCTGTCCCTCGTCCTCGGATTCAACTATCTGCTCCTGGTGGCGGCAGGTTACTATGGGCTGTCGCTCGTACTCCGCCCGCGCGCCGCGTGACGGCACCTAAGCGAGATTACCTTCCCCTGCCCGCGCGCTTTGCAGCGTTCGTGTTCGTCGGCGGGTTGTGCCTGGCGGTCAACAGCTTGGCGCTCTGGTTGCTGACCTCGGGGCTTGGGGTTCATTACCTTGTGTCGACGGTGATCGCGTTTACCTCGATCACCCCGCTCGGTTTCCTCCTCAACAAGGTGCTGACTTTCCGCACGCGGCGCGAATACGCCCGAATCGAATTGCCGCGCTATTTCAGCGCCATGGCCGCTAGCTTCGGCATGAACCTCGCGCTCATGTACCTGCTCGTGTCTGTGCTCGGCATGTGGTATTTGCCCGCGAGCGTCCTGGTGGCGGTGGTGCTCGTCATCGCCAATTTCCTCGCCAGCGATCGCTGGAGCTTCCGGGTGCAGCGGTGAGCGGGACGGCCGGGCCGCGCATCGCCGTGGTGCACGAATGGCTGCTCGATTTCGCCGGCAGCGAACGCGTGCTGCGCGACATTCTCGAAATCGTTCCGCAGGCTGACCTTTTCGCGTTGGTGGATCAGCCCGACGAGGAGCTCATGGCCGCAATTCCCCGCCGGGCCAAGGCGACGAGCTTTCTGCAGCGGCTGCCGCGCCCGCGACGTTGGCTGCGGTATTACGTGCCGCTCATGCCTCTGGCCGTCGAGCAGCTTGACGTTTCCGCCTACGACATCGTCGTATCGAGCAGCCACGCGGTCGCGAAAGGCGTCATCACCGGGCCGCGCCAGCTTCATCTGAGCTACGTGCATACGCCGATGCGCTATGCGTGGGATCTGCAGCACGAATACCTGCGCGCCGCGGGACTCGACCGCGGCCCAATGGGCTGGGGCGCGCGCCTCGCGCTGCATCGCCTGCGGCAGTGGGACGTGCGCAGCGCGAACGGCGTCGACGTGTTCCTCGCAAACTCGGCTCACGTCGCGCAGCGCATCCGGAAGGCATACCGGAGGGAGGCCGAGGTTCTCTACCCTCCTGTCGACGTCTCCGGCTTTCCGCTGCGGGACAAGAAGGAGGACTTCTACCTCACCGTATCGCGCCTTGAGGCGTACAAGAGGGTCGATTTGCTGGTCGAGGCATTTGCGCGCAGGCACGACCGCCGTCTGCTGATTATCGGCGACGGCCCCGAGCTGCGCCGCCTGCGGACCAAGGCGCCGCCGAACGTCGAGTTCCTGGGACGGCTGCCGACGGCCGGGGTGCGGGAGCACATGCAGCGGGCACGCGCCTTTCTTTTTGCCGGCATCGAGGATTTCGGCATCGTGATGGCCGAGGCGCAGGCCTGCGGCACGCCGGTGATCGCATTCGCCGTTGGCGGCGCCGCCGAGATCGTGCGAGCCGAGCCCTCGCCGCAACCGACCGGGGTGCTGTTTGCCGAGCAGAGCGCCGAGGCTCTACTCGACGCAGTGCGCCGCTTTGAACTCGATGCGGCTCGCTTCGCGCCGTTGAGCTGCCGCGAGAACGCCCTGCGCTTCGACCGAGCGCGTTTCAGGCGCCGATTCGAGGAGCTCCTGCGCTCGCACTGGGAACGCTTTACGTCGATTCAGGTGACTTGAATTGTCCGCCGCACTATCTCGGAACCGCTCATGGCGAACCAGCCGACCGACTCGCTGACCAGGTCGAACTCAAGCACATAGCTTCCCTCGGGCGGCGAGGGGATGCGCGTTTCGAGCTTGACGGTTTTTCCGGGCGCGATGGGCAGCCCGTCACCGGGAGTGAGAGCCTGCCGGAAATAGTCCACTGCCAGCATCTTGCCCGATGCATCCAGCAGGTGGCACCCGAGGCGTACCGCGCCGACTTTGGAGCTGGCCGGCAACCATGTCGCCCTGCCGCTATTCGTGACAATGACCTGAGCCACCAGCGGTGTGCCTGCCTGCACGGTGGCCGAAGCCAGCTTGACTTCGAGCGTTGCGGCAAGGCCAGCGCGGCTCCTGCTGTCGAGCGGCGGCGCTTCTCCGCCCTTCTGCAGGAAGAACACCCGTCGGTCTTGCATTTGAGCCCGCGTCATCTCGGCGAAGCGCTGGTTTGCCGCTCCGCCATCCAGGTAAGCGTCGAATTCCGGCAGGCTCATGAGCAACGGCCGGGGACTGAATACCGCCAGCTTCATCCGCACGAATCCCGCGCGTTCGGCGGAAGACCAGATTTCCGCGACGTGGATGTCATCCTCCAGAACCTTAAAGTTCCTCATCTCGAACTGCGACTGGGCGGACCGCGAGTGCCTGGGACCGGGCTCCGAGAAACCCGCGATGCCTCCGGGCTTGAGAACTCGGCTCATTTCGCGCAGGACCTCGTCCGCATTGAGCAAGTGATGGAAGGTGTCCAGACACAGGATCCGGTCCACGCTGGCATTGGCGAGAGCGATTCGACGTCCGTCGAAAACCAGGAAGCGAGGGCGCGGCCTGTCGCCGAACACCGGCTGGCGAGCGTACAGCGCCCGGCCGATTTTGAGCGCGGTCTGCGACACGTCGAGCGCGATCGCTTCCATGCCCAACTGAGTCAGCCAGTGCGATGCCCAGCACGAGCCTGCCCCGAAATCCAGCACCGTCATCCCCGGCAGGAGTTGCAGCCCCGTCAGCACGTGGGCGAAATTGTTCAGCAGGTCGGGCGTGTCCTCGATCTGGGACAGCGGCTTGGCCAGCAAGGAATCCCAGCTCGTGCTGGCTGCAAAATAATCCTCGGCGGTCTTGACGAGCGCCTCCACCGTCATCGTCCTCTTGAACTCCCTTACGTCGATGACATGGCCTTCCCCGGTAGACCGTGAGGCCTGCCCCGCGGACGTGGCGCTCTCAGCAGAGGGCTCCTCGAGCCTCAAGAGCGCGTCCACCAGCAGCTTCGCAGCGACGCCCGAAGCGACCACGGCGGTCGCGCCTTTGAAGAGTTCCCTTCGGGTGATGTTGTGATTTCCAAAAGGCCAGAGCCTTGCCATATCAACGTCTCCTAAAAGATCAATAGCACTTCGGCGTACAGCGCAGGCATCCCGACGTCCCCAGCTCATAGACGCTGAAAGTGCGGCAGCGCCAGGCTTCGTGGTAGCCCCGCTCGGGCAAACCTTCCAGCACGCGCGCCACCCCGGTCCTGCCAAGCGGCCAGTTCGTGCCCACGCTGAGATCGGTCACCACGCAGCCGACCGGTTCGCCCCCGGGCCGCTGCTCGAGGTGTTCGGGATAGCTGATCCAGGCGCGCGTGGCGAGATGCGGGACCAGCGCATCCGAGGCGGCCGTCGGAACCTCCTGGTTCAAGCACGGCAGCACCTCCGCCGCAAGCCGTCTTGCGTACGCCGACGGGTGGATGAGGCCGCTCGCACCGAAAGCGGCCACGGCCCAGAAAAGCATCCAGGCTCCCGCGTGCTTCCAGCCGAAGCGCTGCGCAAACGCCGCAAGCCCCAGAGGAAGCGCCCAGAAAAGCGCCGCGCCCGGCTCGATTCCGTAGTGGAACACGATGCGAACGCGCTGGTCGCCTTCGCTGAGAAACAGCATCAGGTAAGGCGGCAGCGCCGCCAGCGCCGCGCGCCAGGCAAAAAGCGGCAGGAAACCGAGCGGCCCGAGCGTCCAGAAAAGAAAATTCAGTCGCTCGCGATCGATGAGCTGCGACAAGAAATAAGCGGGCTGCGTAAAAGGCGCGAGCATCACGTCGCTGACTCCGCCGCCGAAGCGCTCGTAGAGCCCGAGGTATGCGTAGCCGCCGCCGAAGATTCGCGGCACGAGCTTGACGTCGAAAAAAAACAGCGCCACGCCGGCCGCCGCGAGCGCAACGCCCGGCCAGCGGCTGCGCCAGGAATTGGCGCTCGTCAACGCCCAGGCAATGCCAAGACCGACCGCCACGATGGCAGCCGATTCCTTGGCGCCGAGCGCCCCGATCAGGGCGAGCACGCCGAGCGCTTTCACCCAGCGCCGTTCTGAGGCGAAGGCCGCAAACGCCCACAAGAACAGCGGCAACATGAAAACTTCCGGATGAAAATCGAAGGCGTTCGCGTTTCTCAGCGGAAGATAGGGCCAGTAAAGCCAGGGCAGAGCGGCGCTCGCCCAGTGGCTGCGCCCGAAGTGCGCGCGCCCGAGGTAGAAAAGCGCGGGGCCGCCCGCGGCGAGCCCGAAAGCCTGCGCAGCGAGCAGGGTCTCCGGCCGCGGCAGCAGCCAGAAAAGCGGCGCCAGTACCCAGAACAGCGGCGACTGGTGGTCCGAGAAGAGGTTGATGCCGCCTTTCACCGAGGACACGTAGCCATCGCCGTGCGTCAGATTCCACATAGCGTTCGTAAAAATGCCCAGGTCATAGCCATGGCTCTCGAACGCCCGGTGGCGCAGCAAGGAAACCCAGAGAAACAGCGCGCCGACGATGGCGGCTGCGCTCCAGAGCGTGCGCGCCGGCGCACGCTCGAGCGCGTCGAGCCAGGCCCGGGCGAGCTTCACGCCCCGGCGGAAAAAAAAGCTCGCTTCCCAGGGCTCGCCCGACCAGCGCCATACCGCCGCGGCGACGAGGGCCACGACGGCAACCGCGCCAGTCCCATGCGTCAGTTTCCAGGTCGCGCTCGTAAAGAGATCAAACCCCTGGCTTTCAAGCGCCCAATGGCTCGAGAGCAAAACCGAAAGAAAGAGCGCTCCCAGCACTCCCGCAGCACTCCAAAGCAAGCGTGACCGGCGCCGCAGCGCAGCGGCGACGAGGGCCACGACGAGAAGCGGGAGTCCCAGATCGGACAGTTCAAGGGAATGCAGACCCGGTATCTCGAACCACACCGCATCCGCCAGCAAAGGGAAAAGTACGAGCATTCCAATCAGAATGTCGAGCAAGCGCATATGCGACGCGGCTGCTACCTAGTAAGCGCGCGCCAGCAGGCTGAAGGACGATGCGTAGCAGCGCATCAGCGGAACCTTCAGCGCCAGGCCGTCGAGCGCGCCAAGCGCCGGTACGAGCCAGCGCGGCGTCGCAGGCGCCAGCCAGGCGAGCGGACCGAGAAAGTAGTCGACATAGCCAATGACCGGGCGAGTGAATCCGGCCTGCCCGGCGAGCGCGGCGAGCAGATCCGGATCGAGCTCGCGCTCATCCGGGCTGTGGTAACGGTCGTACGTCGCGCGCACGCATCCCGCAAAGTGCCCTACCAGCCGACGGCGATTGGGGTCGGTGGAATAGAAAGCGCCTCCGGCGCGCAACGCCTGGCGCGCCGCGATCAGCGCACCGCTGATCTGGGCATCGCTCAGATGATGCAGGAACGCGAACGCCGCGACGACATCAAACCGGCCGAAGCCGTCGATGCGTGAGCTGCCGGCGTCGGACACCGCGAAGGAAAGATTGCGAAGGCCCGCCGCCTCCGATCGAGTCCGCGCCTGATCGATGGCGACCGGCGAGATGTCGAGGCCGACGATTTCCCCGACGTGTGGCGCAAGGCGCCGTTCGATCGAACCGTCCCCGCATCCCAGGCTCAGCATTCTGTGCTCTCTGCCAGTCCGGGTGGAACGCAGAAACTGGCGCGCGGCGCGATCATGGACGCGCTCGAAGAGCGCCGTTCCCTGGACCGCCGCCGCCTCGGCCTCGTAGTGACGGTCGTGGTAGTCGCGCTCGTTCATCGGCACTCGCGATGCAAGCGCTTCAGCGGCACGGCGCCGGAGCCCCTGCACCCTCGCGCTCCCAGTCGCTAAGCCGCCCAAGATCGAAATAAATCCCAGCCCGGTAGCGATGCAGGATCACACGCTCGGCGGAAGTCTCGAGCCGAGCATCGAGTCCCGGGTAGTTCCGCGACCATCCGCTGCCCAACGCCTCGGTAACGGCTGTCTGTCCACGAAACAACCCCGGACAGGCCCTTTCCATTCGATCGAATAGCGCCGAGACATGGCGTTCCATCTCGTTGTCGGCGGGCTTGCGGCTAGCCGCGCGAAGCGCGCAACTCACGACTGAAAGAGGGTCATGCGGCAGCTGGCCGCCCGCCAGCCAGTTTGCAGCTCGCGACAACGGGTCAGCGTCGTCGCGCTGCCACGGAATCGTGAAGCAGTCCCCGGCGTCCACGCGATAACCAATGCGCAGCAATGTTGCGTCGTAGGCTTTCAGTTGCTCTTCGCGCGGCTTGCCATCGACAAGCTCCAGACCTCGCCCGAGCGTCCGCACGCGGTCGCGATGCCGCTCCAGCAATGCCGCGAGTTTCGGCGAATCGCTCGGGATGCTGTGCTGGCCGCGAAAGTTCACGAAAGAAGAAGCCGGATGCACGAACGGTGCGATCACTGCCATGGGAAGCACTTCGACGGTGACGTACAGCGCCGGCTCGCGCAGGGCGCGCTCCGGCACGTCGTAAGGAAGCCAGCGCAGCGACCAAGGCTCGGCAATGAACCACCGCGGCGGCGAAGCCATGACAGACGCGCCAACCTGCACGACTAACAGCACGGCGAGCGCAGTGCGCGCTATGCCGGCAGGCAGCAGGCGCTCGGCGATGCGCGCGAGGGCTACGCCGGCGATGAGCAGCACGATCAGCCCATAGCGGGCGTTCGCCGAGCTGGCCAGCCACAGCACCAGGCTGGCGCCAAAAAAGGCGAACACGCGCCAGTCCGCGCCTCGCAACGCCCTCTCCCGCGGCGCGTTTCGCCTCGCTGCAACCAGGGGCAGGGCGACCGCGGCGGCGAGCAGCGCTGCAAACCGGATATCGGGCGCGAAATTCTCGGAGTACAGCCCGCGGTCTAGCGCGATCATGCGGAAGGGGAAACTGAGCACGGCGGTGAGCTCCGCCGGCGTGAAGCGCTCGCTGACCATGTTGACCGCCGGCGCGTACGGCGATTGGAACCAGCCGTTCATGAGCGGAAACACCGGGTTGCCGAACTCCCGCATCAGCAATGCGAGCCACGGGCCAGCCATCACGGCAAGCGCCACCGCCCCGCCTGCCATGTACGCCAGGCAGGCGCGCGCCCGCGCAACTCCTGACTGCCCCGGCATCGCGAGCGCCAAGGGGAGCGCCGCTAGCGCGTAGATCGCGTTGGAATACTTCAGCGCCGCAGCGGCGCCGAATAGCGCCCCGGCAGCGAGCGCGCGTCGCGCTGCCCTCGGACTTTCGTCCAGGAGGAGGAGCAGGCCGGCGAGCATCGGCGGCACGAGCAGCGGATCGAGAAAGGAGCTGCCCACCGTCTCCCAGTACACCGCGGTGCTGGCTCCCAGCGCGGTCGCGAGGATCGACAGAATGGCTCGATCGCGCCCGGGCAGGTGGGCAAACAGCCTCCAGGCGAGGAGGTAAAGCAGCCCGATGCTCAAGCTGTGAGCGACGGCGAGCACAATCGATACCGCGACGCTGTGCCAGCCGGACGAAACCATCAGGTAGAACGGCACGTAGCCGATCGGGTTGAGATAGCTCTGCGCGCTCGCGGCGAAGAAATCCTGCCCGAGCCGGCCGGCAAGCAGCTCGAAAGGAAGATAGTAGTGGTAGTTGAGCAGATCCCAGTTGACGTCCTTGCCTGCATACACCGTCCACGCCGCGCAGACTGCGGCGGGCAGGCAAAAAACCGGGAGCAGCGCCGCGCGTCCCACCGTCCTCCCGCGCTAGCGTAGTTTGGGTTCGAGGCGCTTCACGCGGTCCTGCAGATCTGCCAATGCCCTTTCGTCGCCCGTCTTGCGGTAGAGATCCTCGAGTGCCTTGATCGCCGCATTATCCGGCGCCGGCGCCACGGACAGGGCCGTTTCGAAGTCCTGGATCGCGCCGGAAGTGTCGTTCATATCGGCGCGAACTGTCCCGCGCACTAAGAAAAAGAGCGATAGCTGCCCCTTGCTCGCGTCGGAAGGCATCAAGTCCCTTGCCCTGTCCAGTACGTCCGCGACGGCGCCGACGGAGTAGCCCTCCTTGTTCAGGATCATACCTTCCGCGATCCCAAGTGCGCCGTAGAAGTCCTTCGCGAGGAGTTCGAGATGGCGGCGGCTGCGCTCATCAGGCGGTCGCGCGCGCGGCAAGGATTGGGCGAGGAGCGTCGCGTAGCGGCGCCGCAGCTCACCCTGGAAACCGGCAACCCAGGCATTGGGCTCGTCGACCCGCGCGACGGATTCCTCGAAGAACCGTATCGCCTCCTCCGGAATGTCGACCGTCACTTTCTGCCGATCTTCCGATGACTTGTCTACCTCGATGTAAATCCATCGATCCCGTTTCGCATAACCCGAGAAGGCATCGAGCGTAGAAACCACCGGGCCGGTCTGCTGCTTGACCATATCGCTGATGATTCGCTGTCCGGTCTTTTCATTGGTCCTCAGCGGATGAAACAAGCGATTGCCCAGCACCAGGCCTTTCGCGTTGTAAAGGGTGATGTCCGGTCGCCAGTTTTCGATCATCTGGAAGTAAGCCATGGGTGCGAGGTCGGCGTCCCCTTGCGCGAAGACCACGGCGTCCTTGGGCAGTGTCCGCAGAATGGTCTGCGCATAGCGCGCAGCCCAGTCACTGGAGGAGAGCAAATTGGATCGAGCGCCGACCGCGAGAATCAACGCGAGCAACGCCGCGCCTCCCGCCAGGGCGTGCGTGCGACGCAGCGCGTATCGATCCGCGAGCCAGGCGAAGCCCAGTCCCATCCAGAGCGCGCCGACGGCGTAGGCGGGCAGGGGATAGACGTGGAAAACATGCTTCATCATCGCGCTGTAATCGAAGCCCAGCAGCAGCAGCAGCCCCGCAGAGGGCATGAGGAATGCCACCGTGAGAAAGGCCGCCACCCGGCGCCCGAGGAAGCGCCACTGGACCGCAAATCCCGCTGCGGCAGCGAGCGTGCCGGCAAATGCAAACTGCACCAGCAGCTGGCCTCCGAGGAACTCGAAGAACTTGATGCGGTCGAGCCAGTTGGCCGACAGCGACTGGTCTATTTCCGCGTATCCCTTCCGCGCCACGAAATACCATATTTCGGGAATCGACTCGAGCGGGCCGTCGAAGCTGATGGGAATGGCCATCCAGGAGCGCATCACCATCCACACGTAGGGCAGCAAGCCGAGGACCATCAGCCACGACAACAATCCGAAGCGCCGCAGCAGCTCGTCCCGAACCGGCCAGAGGAGCACTGCAAAGGCCGGCGCCACCAGCAGCATCAGGGGCCAGTGATTGCTCAGGCTGAGGCCAAAAATCAACGCCATCCACGAAAGAAGGCGTACCTGCTCCGCGGGCGCAGGCGGCGGCGCAAGGGGCGGAGCGACGCGCAGACCGAGAAATACCAGCACCAGAAGGAAGAAGCTGTTGAGGGTATAGACCTCGGCGATGATCGACTGCGACCAGAACACCGGCGACAGGCCGAGGCCGAATGCCACCACATAGGCCGGCAGGCGCCCGGGGATCAGGGCGCGCGCGCATAACCAGGCGGCAGCGCCCGAGAGCGCGCCGAAAAGCGCGCCCGCCAGGTGGACACGGTAAGCGACGGATCCAAATGGCAGATGGGTGAAGAGGTGGCCGATCAGGGTGAAGAGCGGATAGCCGGGCGGATGCTCGACGCCCAGGAAATAGCTCGACAAAATGAACAGCCCGTCGTCTTCCAGGGCCACCGTGCGCGGAGCGGTGAGCGCGTAAAGCGTGAACAGCAGCGCGGCGCTGATGCTCGCCTGGATCCAGTCGGCCCTTGCCGGCCTGAAGCGCTCGGGTGCCAGCAGCATCAGCGCTTCGCGGCGCTCGAGCCGCCCCAGGTAAACGACGCCGTGGTGAAGAAATTCCAGAGTGCGGCGACCAGCGCGCCGGCAAGCCCCGCAGCCCAATAAGGCAGCGACTTGAAGAACAGCCACTCGGCAATGGCGATGTTGATGAAGGCACCGATGCCGCATGCCGCGTAGAAGCTGAGCAGGCCGCGCCAGATCCTGGCCCCCCGCAGCCGCTGATCGCCATAGGTAAAGGCGTTGTTGAGGAAAAAATTGCTCGTCATCGCCGCCCACGTCGCGACCGACTGGCTGAAAAGAAAATTCCCCGAGACGGTGAAAAGCAGCGACAGCGCAGCGAGCTGGACGCCGACGCCGGTGACGCCTACCGCCGCGAAAAGGAAGAACCGCGCCGGCAACAGGCGGCCGGTAAGATGGTACAGGAGGAGCATGAAAAACTCGGCGATCACCCGCGCCCCGAGCTTGCTTTCGCCGCGCTCGCGGCTGCGCATGCGATACGGCAGCTCGACGATGCGGACCTGGCCGCGCGCCGCGGCCACCAGATCGAGCAGGATCTTGAAGCCGCGGCCGTACAACCTGCGCACGACCCGTTCGAGGAATCCGCGCCGCACCACGAAAAAGCCGCTCATCGGGTCGGTAAGACCCCTGCAGATGACCCTGCTCAGCGCGCTGGCCGCCCGGCTGGCGCGCACGCGTTCGGCAGCCAGCGCGCCCGTGCTGCCGCCCTCCATGTACCGGCTGGCGACCACGATATCGGCGCTGTCGCGCTTCGCCGCCTCGAGCAGCTTCGGCACCAGCGTCTCGTCGTGCTGCAGGTCGGCGTCGATCACCGCGAGATACGGCGCGGAGCTGGCAAGCATTCCCTCGATGCACGCCGAGGCGAGCCCGCGCCTGCCGATGCGGTGGATGCAGCGCACGCGGCGGTCCTGCTGGGCGCGCTCGCGCACCAGGTCCTCCGAGCCGTCGAAGGCGTCGTCGACCACGATGATCGTCTCCCAGTCCAGCCCTTCGAGCGCCTGGTCCAGCGCGCGCAGCAGCGCCGGGATGTTGTCGCGCTCGCGAAATGCCGGAACAACGACCGAAAGTTCAGGCATTCGGTGAGCCGCTCTTCCAGGTCAGCAAGCTGAGCAGGAACGAGGCAAGCATGATCTCCATGCCGCCGATCATCAGCGCCGCTGCAGGAATCGTGTCGCGCATGACTACCCGCGGATCCAATGCGCCGAAGCCTGCTTCGCGCCATTGCCAGAACGCCGCAGCGCTCCACAGCAGCCCGGTCACGGTTACCAGGAGACCCAGCAGCAAGCCCCGCTCGAGCGTAAGCGTCGCAAGCAGCCTGTCGAGGCCCGGCCGACGCGGCAACAGGCCGGAATTCTGCGCAGAGACGCGGGCGAACAGCGCGAACAGGCATAGCTGCATGCCGAGCAATGCGCCGGCGGAGGCGTACAGCATGCTGTGAATGTCGAGTCCTGCGCCGAGAAAATGCAGCGGCGCGAAATATAGCGCCGTCGTCAGCGCCATGCCGAGCGCCAGCAAGGCGAGCCCCGGATACAGGAACAGCCAGCGGGGGCTGAAGAGCAGCAGGAAGCGCAGGTGGCGCCAGCCATCGCGCCAGCTGCGCAGATGCGACGGGCGTCCGCGGCCGTCCGGCTGCAGCGCGGTGGGAACTTCGGCGATGCGCCATCCCGCGAGCGCGGCCTTGACCACCAGCTCGCTCGCGAACTCCATCCCCCTGGTCCTCAGGTCGAGAGACCTGACGGCGTCGCGGTCAAAGCCGCGCAGGCCGCAATGGAAGTCGCCGACCGGCGCGCGGAACAGCAGGCGCCCTACGAAGCTGAGCACCGGGTTGCCGAGATAGCGATGCAACAAAGGCATGGCGCCCTTGCCGATGCTGCCCTGGAACCGGTTGCCCATGACCAGGGGGTAGCCTTCGCGCAGCCTTGCAACAAAGCCCTCCAGCCGGCCGAAGTCATAGCTGTCGTCCGCGTCGCCAATGATGACATAACGGCCGCGCGCGGCGGCGATGCCTCCGGCAAGCGCCGCCCCATAACCGCGCTCCGCGACTTCCACTACGCGAGCCCCGGCTTGCTCCGCCACCGCGCGTGAGCCGTCGCGGGAGCCGTTGTCGGCAACCAGCACTTCGCCTGTGATCTCCGCGCGCGCGAGGAAGCCGCGCGCCTTGGCGACGCAGTTGCCCACAGTTGCTGCCTCGTTGAGGCAGGGCAAGAGAATCGTGAACTCGGTCATCCGGCGTCCCGGCGCCCCCAAAAAAAAAGGTACCCCGAAGGGTACCCTTTCATCAACGCTATGCTTTGTTATTAGCCGCGGCAGGAGCCGGGCAGATACTTCAGCGGGACCGTGGTGCC
>Ga0209155_1000065_pt1 | contig 42721 bp, 49 predicted proteins | sample GraSoiAngelo_122_FD_185879 | JGI IMG/M metagenome (GOLD analysis project Ga0209155, IMG submission 185879) | Grasslands soil microbial communities from the Angelo Coastal Reserve, California, USA - 14_0927_02_20cm (SPAdes) (version 2) | ecosystem: Environmental > Terrestrial > Soil > Grasslands ... | reverse complement strand
CCCGCATCGCCGTCGAGCGCACGCGCTCGGGCGGGAGTCCGGCCGCCTCGGCGATGGCGTCGAGCATGATCCCTTGGAGCGCGCCCTGGCGCAGCTCCCCGAGCAGCAGCCGCGCGAGAAAATCCTGCTCGGAAGCGGTCGCGCCCGCGAAAAGCTCCGCGAGCAGGCGCGTCCGCTCGGCGGCGGAGCCTTCCCCCTTGATCTGCGCGAGGCGTGCGAGCGCCGCGTCGACTTGCGCGAGCGTGAGCCGGGGCGCGCTCGCCGGCGTCGCGGCGAGCGCGTCTTTGAGCGCCGCGTAGCCGATGCCGATCCTGCCCTGGCGAGTGTCGCCGCTGAGGTACGCCACGCCCAGCGCGATTTCCGAGGCATCGAGCCGTCGCAGGCATTCCGCTAGCGCGTCGATCTTCGCAAGGCGGCTGCGCGTCGCGGCGACGCGCTCGGAGGCGGCGAGGAGCTCGGCAAGCAGCATGATCGACAACGGGATGAAGAATCTCTACGGCCCGCCGCGCTTGCCCGGCATGCCGAAGATTTCAGGCTTTGACCGCCGCCGCGACGAAGAGCGCCCACGCGGCGAGGAAACCGATGCCGCCGATCGGCGTGATCGCGCTGAGCCAGCGCTCCCCGGAGAGCGCGAGCGCACCGAAGGCGCCGAGCGCGACCGCGGCAAACGCCATGAATCCGCCCGCGGAAAGAAAGAGTTTCGAGCTTGTCGTCATGGCAGTTCTTCGGCAAGCTTACCAAATCGCACGAATCCCAATATGGCCAAGGTCGTCATCGCAGGCGTCGCCCAGCTCAAGCCGCTCATCGGGACCGAGGTCGCCGTGACCGACTGGTTTACCGTGAGCCAGGAGCGCATCGACGCCTTTGCCGCCGCGACCGAGGATCACCAGTGGATCCACGTCGACCGCGAGCGCGCGGCCAGGGAATCGCCCTACGGAATGACCGTCGCACACGGTTTTCTCTCGCTCTCGCTTCTGCCGTTCTTGCTGGGGCAGGCGATCGAGATTCAAGGCACGCGTCTGGGGATCAACTACGGCTTGAACCGCGTGCGCTTCACCGGCCCCGTTCCGGCCGGCTCGCGCGTGCGTGCGCGCTTCGGGCTCGCAGCCGTCGAGGACATCGACCAGGGCGTGCAGATGACGTGGAACGTCACCGTCGAGCGAGAAAGCGAGGCGAAGCCGGTTCTTGTCGCCGAATGGATCACGCGCCGTCACGAGTAGACCGGGGGTCTGAGGGCTTGTAGTCAAGCGCCGCAGTCGGCATATGGGTGGTGACCTTTCCCGACAGGCCGTCGCAGCATAACAATGTGGGAAGCATGGACTCTCGCCGCACTCGCTCTCCTCGCCTGGCTGTGGTTCGACAGCATGCGGGCGCGCGAGCACGCGGTCGCCGCGGGCGCTCGCGCCTGCGAGCGCAACGGCCTGCAGTTCCTCGACCAGACCGTGGAGTGCGTGTCGGTTCGCCCAGCGCGCGACGAGAACGGGCGCGTCGCCCTGCGGCGCGTCTACCGATTCGAATTCTCCGACAACGGCGACAACCGGCGCGGCGGCAGCATCGTCACGATGGGCGGCGAGGTAGAATCGCTCACCATGGAACCGTTCCTGTTGCAGTGAGTCTTCCTGCGTGAATCATGCAGAAGTGGGTCGAAGGCACGGTCGTCAACCAGAAGCGCTGGACGCAGACCCTGTTTTCGCTGCAGGTGGAGGCGGACGTCGCAGCGTTCGAGCCGGGGCAGTTCGCCAAGCTCGCGCTCGCGGTGGAGGGCGAGATGATCGCGCGCCCGTACTCGTTCGTGAACGCCCCCAAGGAACGCCCGCACGAGTTCTACTATGTGACGCTGCCGGACGGGCCGCTCACACAGCGGCTGTGCAAGCTGGAAGCCGGGAAAGCGATATACCTTGCGCCGCGGCCGGCGGGGTTCCTCGTGCTCTCGGAAATCCCCGACGGGGAGAACCTCTGGCTGATATCGACGGGAACCGGAATCGGTCCTTTCCTGTCCATCCTCAAGTCCGAGGCCCCGTGGCAGCGCTTCAGGCAGGTGGTCCTCGTTCACGCGGTGCGCCATGCCGAGGAGCTGAGCTACCGCGACAGTATCGAGCGGCTGCTGGGCGAGCACGGGGAGCAGATGCGCACGGTCTCGTTCGTGAGCCGGGAAAACAAACCGGGCGCGCTCCACGGACGCATCCCCCTCGCGATCGAGGAGGGTCGCCTGGAGGCCGCGGCGGGCGTCGCGCTGTCTGCGAAGACCTCTCAGGTTATGATTTGCGGCAACCCGGAGATGGTGACTGACACGAGCGCAGCGCTCGCGCGGCGCGGCATGAAGAAGCACCGGCGCCGCGAGCCGGGCCATATCACGGTGGAGAACTACTGGTGAAGAAGACCGCGCTTGGCTTGTTGCTTGCCGGCGGCGCGCTCGGGCTCGCGGCCTGCAGCGCGACCCGGGTCGCCTACGACAACGCCGACACCCTGCTGCGCTTCATGGCGGCTAGCTATCTGGACCTCGACGCCGCGCAGTCCGACGACCTTGCGCCCCGCATCGCGCGATTTCACCAGTGGCACCGGGCGAACGAGCTTCCCGTATACGCGGCCTTGTTGCGCAGCGCGAGCCAGCGCGCCGCCGAAGGCATCACCGCGGAGGACGTCGCTTGGGGCGTCGCCAACGTGCGCTTGCGCTACCGCAGGTTCGCGGCAAAAGCGGCTGAAGACGCCGCACCGGTGCTCGCGACGCTCGCGCCCCCGCAGCTCGCGGCCCTCGAGCACAAGTTCGCCGAAAACAACGGAAAATACACGAAGGAATTCCTCTCCTCCAATGACAATGAGCGACGCCGCAGGCAGCTGAAGCGCATGCTCGAGCGCTTTCGCGACTTTGTCGGCGAGCTGACCCCGGACCAGGAGGCCCGCATCGGGCGCTTCGCCCTCGCCCGCGAGCGCCACGTCGCCCTGCGCTTCGCGGACCGGCAGCGCTGGCAGCGCGATTTCGTTGCGGCGCTCCGGCGCGAGCGCAGGCCTGAGGAGCTCGCCCGGCGCCTCGCCGAGATGTTCGAGAAGCCGGAGCTGCGCCGCTCCGAGGAGTTCATCCGGGAGGACGCGCGCTGGGAGGAGGATCTGGGACGACTCATCGTGGATCTCGACCGGTCGCTCTCCCCGAAGCAGCGCGCGCACGTGGTCCGACGCCTTTCGGACTACGCCGAGGATTTCGCGGTTCTCGCCGGAAGAAAGAAGGAAGCGGCGTGAGGTCGCTGCACGCAGCCCGCGCCTTGCTCGCGATCGCGCTGCTCGCGGTGTCCTGCGCGGCAACCGCCGCCGGGGGCGAGCTGAAGCCCTGGAGCGGCGGCGCGACGCCGCCCCTTGCGCTGCGCGATCTCCAGGGCAAGGAGCACAAGCTCGCCGATTACCGGGGCAAGGTCGTGGTGCTCAATTTCTGGGCGACCTGGTGCGATCCCTGCCGCGAGGAGATGCCTTCGATGCAGCGGCTGCAGGACAAGCTCGCGGGGAAATCCTTCGCGATCCTCGCGATCGACTACGGCGAAGGCGCGCCGCGAATCCAGGAATTCCTGAAGAAAGTCCCGGTGCGCTTCACGGTGCTGCTCGATCGGGACACCAGCGCCGCGACGGCGTGGAAAGTGAAGGTGCTGCCCACGACCCTGGTGCTCGATCCCCAGCAGCGAATCCGCTACTCGGTGGTGGGCGATCTGGAGTGGGATTCTCAATCCGTTGAAGATACGATCAAAAAGCTTCTTCCCGCCGGCTGAAGCGCGCGTAGCAGCCATCCGAGCGACTTGTGGCCGGGGACGTTTTCGGAGTAGATTGTCCGCTTTGAAATTCGTCCGTATCCGCCGGACCGCTTACCGATGATCATCCAGCAACGCTTGACTTCACGCAGCTCGCGCTCGCTCGCCGTGATGATCGGCTTCGCGCAGCCCGCGGGCTCGCGCGGAACTTGGCGTTCCGACGGGGATATCGACGGCGGCGCCGGTCCCTTCCGCGCTCGCCCCTTCGCTCTTCTGCTCTTTCTCCCAGCCTCATCCCCTTTTGCAGCAACCGACACTCGGCATTCCACGCGCCACGCGCTGGGACGCCCGGGTCCGCGTTGTGACGTTGTGAGACAGCCGCTTCAATCGACCGGAGAACCGACATGGATAGACGTGCATTTCTGAAGGCCGGCGCGATCCTCCCGACTGCGGCGGCGTTGCCGAGGCTCGCACACGCGCAGCAACTGCCGTTCGAGCCGCGCCAGGCGGAGAAATGGCGCAGTTTCGAGGTGACGACCCGGGTCGAGATCGTCTTCCCCGAGGGCACGACGCGCGTATGGCTGCCGGTGCCTTCGGTGGACTCCGGCTATCAGAAAACCATCGACAACGCCTGGTCGGGCAACGCCCAAACCGCGAAGATCGCCTACGACGGCACCTACGGCGCGGGCATGCTCTACGCGGAATGGCCCACCGAGGAGAAGAATCCCGTGGTCGAGCTCTACAGCCGTTTCGCCACGCGCGACCGCGCCGTGGACTTTTCCGCGCGGCCGGGATCGGTCGAGAGACTCTCGCCCGAACAGCGCGCCTTCTACACCGGAGCGACCGAGCACATGCCCACCGACGGCATCGTGAAGAAAACCGCTGAGGACATCACGAAAGGCGCACGGACCGACTACGACAAGGCCAAGGCGATCTACGAGTGGATCGTGGAGAACACCTACCGCGATCCGAAAACGCGCGGCTGCGGCGTGGGCGACATCAAGACGATGCTCGAGACCGGAAACCTCGGCGGCAAGTGCGCCGACTTGAATGCGCTCTACGTGGGCCTCGCGCGCGCGGTGGGCCTTCCGGCTCGCGACGTCTACGGCGTGCGCGTGGCGAAGTCGCAGTTCGGCTACCGGAGCCTGGGCGCGGGCACGGCGAACATCACGCGCGCGCAGCACTGCCGGGCGGAAGTCCATCTCGCCGGATTCGGCTGGGTGCCGGTGGATCCGGCCGACGTGAGGAAGGTCGTGCTCGAGGAGAAGGCGCAGCCGACGGACTTGAGCGATCCCGTGGTGCAGGCGGTGAGGCCCAAGCTCTTCGGCGCGTGGGAGATGAACTGGCTCGCGTTCAACACCGCGAACGATTTCGCGCTGCCCAACTCGAAAGGCGCCAAGCTCACCTTCTTCATGTATCCGCAGGCGGAGACCGCGCAGGGGCGGCTGGACAGCCTCGACCCGGACAACTTCAAATACACGATGACGGCGAAGGAACTGAGCGCCTGAGCGGTCCAGGGTTTTCCCTCTCCCTCTGGGAGAGGGCCAGGGTGAGGGAGAGGGCACTCTCCTCAGCTGAATGACCATTCTGCATTTCTCGCACGCCAACGGTTTTCCCGCCGCGTGCTACCGCAAGATGTTCTCCTATCTCGGGCGCGACTTCGAGATCCGCTACGTGAACACCATCGGCCACGATCCGCGCCATCCGGTCACCGACAGCTGGCCGCATCTGGTCGCGGAACAGATCGAGCAGATCGGGCGCTACCGCGAGCCCGTGCTCGGAGTGGGGCATTCGCTCGGCGGCCATCTCACCGCGCTCGCCGCCTTGAAGCGCCCGGCGCTCTTTCGCGCGATCATCCTGCTCGATTCGCCCATCCTCGGAGGGTGGCGGGGAACGGTGTTCAAGATGGTGAAGCGCTTCGGCCTCGCCGACCGCGTGACGCCCGCCGGTGCCACGCGCGATCGCCGCGCCGAGTGGGCCTCCGCCGACGAAGCCTACGCGCACTTTCGGAACAAGCGCGCGTTTCAGGGCTTCGATCCCGAGTGCCTGCGTGACTACGTGACGCTCGGGATGGTGCCTTCCCCGAGCGGCGTGCGGCTCGATTTCGATCCGGGAATCGAGTACCGCATCTACCGGACGTTTCCGCACGGCCTCGCGAAGCAGCTGCCGCGCCTTCCGGTGCCCGCCGGGTTCATCTGCGGACGCGAGTCGGCGCACGTGCGGCAGATAGGGCTTGCTGCGACACGCAGGTATTTCCGCGTGGTGCGCGTCGCGGGCGGACACCTGTTTCCGTTCGAGCGGCCCGAAGCCGCGGCGCAGGCGATCCGCGAGATGGCAGCAGAATTGCTGCCATCCTGAGCGCTAGCGAAGGATCTGCTTTTCTTGCAGCTTAAATCGAGCGCTCGCGACGCCGCGCGATCATGGAATCCAGCCTCTCCGCGAGGCCCTGCACGCCTTCGAGGTTGGGATTGACCGCGAGCGCGCGGCGGAAATACTCCAGCGCCTTCTCAGGCTGGTCGAGCTGCAGGTAGATCTGGCCGAAGCCGGAGAGAACTCCGAAGTGCTGCGGGTTGCGCTTGATGACTTCGTCGCAATCCTTGAGCGAGCGCCGATATTCGCCGGCGAGGAAATACGCCGTGGCGCGCTTGTTCCAGCCCTCGGCGAAGCCGGGTTTGAGCTCGATGACGCGCGTGAACGTGGCGATCGCCTCGGGGAAGCGCTGCTCGCCCATCTGCGCGACTCCTTTGCCGAACAGATCGTCTACGCGGACGTCTCCCGACCGACTCCAGACCGCCCACAGCGCTCGCTCCGCAACCGTGCGCACCCGTTCGTCCGCGTCGCGCAGCGCGGCGATCAGCGCGGGACCATCTTCCATCCGGCCCACGATCGCGAGGCCGAGCGCGCCGCGCCGGCGCTCGTCCGCGTCGGATTTCTTGAGAGCCGCGAGCGCCTCGGTCCGCGAAAGCCGCTCCGGCTGCGCCGCGGCCGGCATCGCGGGCACCAGGCACGCGACGGCGAGAACCAGAAGCACCAGCCTTTTCATTGCGACCTTCGAGAGCTTCATCGGAATAAGCTCCCTTGCCCGATGGTTTACAGAGCGTCCGCTCTACTATAATCCTCTCTGTGGTCAGACGAAAGGAGGCGCCATGCGCAAGCTGCTGATTTCGGTCTTCGCCCTTCTGGCGGGCCTTGCTCCAGTCCCGGCCCTCCACGCTGCCGGAACGGATTCGGGCCCGGAGCCGAACGCGCGCCCCGTCGACCCCGATTACGAGAGCGGCAAGAAGGCGGTCGAAGCCGGGAACTGGAAAACGGCCCTCGACAGCTTCGAGCGGGTTGCCTCGCACGACCCGAACAACGCCGACGCGCAGAATTACCTCGGCTACGCCTGGCGCAAGTCGGGCAACCTCGACCTCGCGTTCAAGCACTACAACGAGGCGCTGCGTCTCAACCCCCGGCACAAGGGAGCGCACGAGTACATCGGCGAAGCCTATCTGATGGTGAACAATCTTCCGAAGGCGGAGGAGCACCTCGCGCGGCTCGACAAGCTGTGCTTTTTTCCCTGCGAGGAATACAGGGAGCTGAAGAAGGCGGTCGAGGAATACAAGACCGCGAAGCAGGGCAGGGACAATTCCCGGCCGTGAGTCCTCCGCGACCGCAAAACGAAACGCCCGGCAAGCCGGGCGTTTTCATTTCCGGGTGCGCGTCCCGGGAAAATCCCGAGACGCGGCGGTTGCTTATTTGAGGTGTTTGCTGACGAGCTTGGTCATCTCGAACATCGTGACCTTGCCCCTGCCGCCGAAGACGGCCTTCAAGGCGTCGTCGGCATTGATCATGCGCCGGTTCTTCGAGTCCTGCAGCTTGTTTCGCTTGATATAAGCCCAGAGCTTCTTGGTCACTTCGGTGCGCGGTATCGCCTTGGAGCCCACCACTTCCGCCAGCATGGCGCTCGGGGTCATGGGTTTCATGAATGCTGCATTGGGTTTTCTCTTCTTGGCCATCGTATATCTCTCCTCTTCAATACGAGCTGTTTGGGTGACGCCGCACGGGGGGTACGGGCAACGCGAGAGTGCGTCAATCAGAGGGAAATGTCAACCACCCGGAGAAACTCCGGCCCGGCCGGGGGATCGCTTCGCTATAATCAGAGACCCGTTTTCCCTGACAATTCCCTGTCACCCCGGCGAGCGCCGTGGAACCCGCCAAAAAAAACGTCGCCGTCCTCGCCGCCTGCCAGGCGCTGCTGTTCACGAACAACTCCACGGCGATTGCGCTGAACGGCCTAGCCGGCTATGCGCTCGCGGCGAACAAGGCCTTGGCGACGCTCCCGGTCACCGCGTGGGTCATCGGCGGGGCGCTCTCCACCCTTCCGGCCTCGCTTCTGATGAAGCGAATCGGCCGGCGTTCCGGCTTTACCGTCGGTGCTCTGACGGGGATGGTCGGCGCGGCGATCTGCTCGTTCGCCCTGTATCTCGAGAGCTTCTGGCTTTTCTGCTTCGGCACGATGGTGTTCGGCGTGTACAACGCCGCGGCGCAGTACTACCGGTTCGCGGCAGCGGACGTCGCAAGCGCCGATTTCAAGGCGAAGGCGATCTCCCTCGTGCTCGCAGGCGGCCTGGTAGGAGGGATCGTCGGCCCGGAGACGAGCAAGTTCACGGTCGATTTACTCCAAACGCACTATCTAGGCGCGTACCTGTCCCTGATCGGATTCCTGGTGCTCGTCGTGCTGGCGCTGCAATGGCTCGACATCCCGGTGCCGGCGGCCGCCGCGCACAAGGAATCGACGCGACCGCTCGGACAAATCATGGCGCAGCCGGTCTTCGTGGTCGCAGTGCTCGCGGCTGCGGGCGCCTACGGCGTGATGAACCTGCTCATGACCGCGACGCCGCTCGCGATGGGCTTGTGCGGCCATCCGTATGCGGCAGCGGCCACCGTGATCGGCTGGCACGTCATCGGCATGTTCGGGCCGTCGTTTTTCACCGGCTCGCTCATCAAGCGCTTCGGAGTGCTGCAGGTGATGGCCGCGGGAGCCCTAGTCCTCTACGTCGTGGTGGCGATCGCGCTGTCGGGCGTCAGCGTTGCGCACTTCTGGTTCGCGCTCTTGCTGCTCGGCGTCGGCTGGAATTTCCTCTACATCGGCGGCACGACACTCATCACCGAAGCGTGCACTCCGCCCGAGCGCGCCAAGACCCAGGGCGCAAACGACCTGATCATCTTCGCCGTGATGGCCGCTTCTTCGTTCGGTTCCGGCCTGCTCCTGGAGAAGAGCGGCTGGCAAATGCTCAACTATCTCGCGCTGCCGTTTGTCACCGCGGCGGCCATCGCGGTGCTGTGGCTCCTCGCCCGGCGCCGCGTGGCGGCCGGCGTATGACGGTGGCGGACCAGGCAAGGCTCGATCCCCAGGCCCGCGCGTTGATCGAGCGCATCGCCGCCTCCGGCGCGCCCCCGCTGCATACCCTCTCCCCGGGTGAGGCGCGCCGGGTCTATCGCGAGTCGCGCGCGGCGCTTGCACCGGCTGCGCCCCACGTCGCGGAAATCCGCGAGCTTTCGGTTTCCGGGTCGGCGCCTGCCTTGCGCGCGCGCCTCTACCGTCCGCGCTCGGGGGAAGAATCGCTTCCCGGCGTGGTGTATTTCCACGGCGGCGGCTTCATCTACGGCGACATCGACACGCACGATGCCGTGTGCCGCGGCATCGCGCAGAGCACGCCCTGCGCGGTGGTGTCGGTGGATTACCGTCTTGCGCCCGAGAACAAATTTCCCGCCGCGGCGGAGGACGCGTATCGCGCGACCGTCTGGGCGTCGGCAGGGTGCGCTGCGCTCGGCATCGATCCCGCGCGCCTGGTGGTCGCCGGCGACAGCGCGGGCGGCAACCTCGCGGCGGTGACGGCGCTGACGGCGCGCGATGCCGGCGGTCCCGCCATCGCCATGCAGGTCCTGATTTACCCCACCACCGATTTCTCGAGCGAGGCGGAATCGATCGCGCGCTTCGATTCGGGCTACCTCCTCACGCGCGAGAGCATCCGCTGGGTGAAGCGCAGCTACCTGCGCGATGAGCGCGACGCCGAGGACTGGCGCGCCTCGCCCCTGAGGGCGCGCGATTTCTCCGGACTGCCGGCCGCCTACATCATCACCGCCGGATTCGACCCGTTGCGCGACGAGGGGCGGGCCTACGCCGATCGACTCGCGCAGGCGGGAGTTTCCGTCACGCAGGAATCCCTCGAAGGACAGGTGCACGGGTTTCTCGTGATGGGCGGGGCGCTCGCGGCGGCGGGCCACGCGATCCAGCGCATCGGCCAGATGATGCGGACGCACTTCGGAATCACGCCCCGCATCCGGCCCTGAACGGCGTAGAATTGCACGAGCTTTCCGGCCGAGCATGCAAGCCCCCGTCAAACCCGCCGAACGCAAGATCGTGCGTGCCGCCTGCCCGCACGACTGCCCCGACACCTGCGCCATGAAGATCACCGTCGAGAACGGCGTCGCCGTGAAAGTGGAAGGCGCTAAAGACCATCCCTTCACCGCCGGCACTCTCTGCACCAAGGTGGCGCGGTATCTGGAGCGCACCTACAGCAAGGACCGGGTGCTCTTTCCGCAGAAGAGAATCGGTCCGAAGGGCAAGGGCGAGTTCGCGCGCATTTCCTGGGACGAGGCGCTAGCTACGATCGCCGAAAAGTTCCGCGCGATCGAGGCCGAGGACCCCCAAGGCATCCTGCCCTACGACTATGCGGGCACCATGGGCTACGTGCAGTGGCATTCGATGGGCAGGCGCTTCTTCAACAGGCTCGGCGCCTCGCGCCTGGACCGCACCATCTGCTCCTCCGCGGGCAAGGCGGGGATGTTGATCACGCTCGGAGGCTCGTTCGGCATGGATCCGGAAAGGTTCGACGAGGCGAAGCTCATCCTCGTCTGGGGCTCCAACCCGATCGTCTCGAACCTGCACCTGTGGTCGCGCGTGCAGGAGGCGAAGCGCCGCGGCGCGAAGCTCGTGGCGATCGACCCCTACCGCAGCCTTTCGGCCGAAAAATGCCACGAGCACCTCGCCCTGCTGCCCGGCACCGACGCGGCGCTCGCGCTCGGGATGATGCACGTCATCATCGGCGAGGGCCGCCACGACGCGGATTACGTCGAGAGATACACGCTCGGTTTCGAGGCGCTCGCCCGGCGCGTGAAGGAATATCCGCCGCGCAAGGTCGCGGAGATCACCGGCCTGCCCGCCGAAAAAATAATCGCGCTCGCCCGGGAATACGCCGCGACGCGTCCCGCGGCGATCCGTCTCAACTACGGACTGCAGCGCCACGCGGGAGGGGGCATGGCGGTGAGGAACATCCTGTGCCTCCCAGCGCTCACGGGCGCATGGCGCGATCCCGCCGGCGGGGCGGTGTTGAGCACGAGCGGGTTCTTCGGCATGAACGACGCGAAGCTCGAGCGGCCCGACCTGCTCGGGCTCTCCAGGTGCCCGAACCCGCGCACGATCAACATGGTGGCGATCGCGGATGCGCTGCTCGAAGCGAAGCCGCCGATCCGCGCGCTCTACGTGTACAACTCCAACCCGGTCGCGGTCGCGCCCGATTCGGCGAAGGTGGTGAGGGGTTTTTCCCGGGAGGACCTCTTCACCGTGGTGCACGAGCAATTCGCGACCGACACCTGCGACTACGCCGACATCGTCCTGCCGGCAACCACGCAGCTCGAGCACCACGATGTGCACACGGCCTACGGGCACCTGTACGTCGTCGCGAACAGCCCGGCGATCGCGCCGTTGGGCGAATCCCTCCCAAACAGCGAGGCGTTCAGGCGCCTTGCCGCGCGCATGGGTTTCGCCGAGGAGTGCTTCAGGGACTCCGACGAGGACCTCTGCCGCCAGGCGCTCGAGTCGTCGCACCCGCGCATGCGGGGAATGGAGTGGGACTCGCTCAAGGAGAAGGGCTGGCGGCGATTGAACGTTCCCGAGCGCTTCGCCCCGTTCGCGCAGGGCAACTTCGGAACGCCCTCGGGGAAGTGCGAGTTCTACAGCGAAACGGCCAAGGGCCTGGGCATGGATCCGCTCCCGACCTATATCGCCCCGCGCGAGTCGGCGCAGTCGAACCCGGCGCTCGCGAAAAAGTACCCGCTCGCGATCATCTCGCCGCCGAACCGGCACTTCCTCAATTCGTCCTTCGCCAACATGCCCTTCGCGATCGCCGAAGCCAAAGAGCCCGGCCTCGAAATCCATCCCAGGGACGCCGCCGCCCGGGGGATAGCGAACGGCGACGCGGTGCGCATCTTCAACGACCGCGGCTCGCTCACCGCCAGGGCGCGCGTCAGCGACAAGGCGCGGGAAGGAGTCGTGGTGGCGCTCTCGGTGTGGTGGAGGAAGCTCACCGCCGATCGCAAGAACGCCAACGAGCTGACCTCGCAGGCGCTCACCGACATCGGCAAAGGCGCGACGTTCTACGACTGCCTGGTCGACGTTGCGCGAATCCGGTAGCGAAGGGCCCGGAGATGGCGTCGGCGCAGCAGATCAAGCCCGGAATCAAGGATGCTTTGATCGTCGTCGACGTGCAGAACGACTTTTGCCCCGGCGGCCGGCTCGCCGTGCAGAAAGGCGACGAGGTGGTGCCGCTCGTGAATGCGTTCGCCGGGCGCTTCGAGAACGTCGTCCTGACGCAGGACTGGCATCCGCCGGGCCATCGATCGTTCGCAACCTCGCACCCGGGCAGCAAGCCCTTCGATTCGGTGCGGCTCGCCTACGGCGAGCAGGTGCTCTGGCCCGATCACTGCGTGCAGGGGACGGACGGCGCGGCCCTGCACAAGGACCTTTCAGTTCCCCACGCGCAGCTCGTCCTGCGCAAAGGCCACCACAGGGACGTGGACAGCTACTCGGCATTTCTCGAGGCCGACCGCAAGACCCGCACCGGGCTCGAGGGCTACCTCGAGGAGCGCCGCATCAAGCGCGTGTTCGTCTGCGGGCTCGCGACCGATTTTTGCGTGGCGTGGACGGCGCTCGACGCGCGCAAGCTCGGTTTTGCCGCGCTGATCGTCGAGGACGCCTGCCGCGCGATCGACATGCAGGGCTCGCTCGCCGCGGCCTGGGAAAAAATGAAGAAAGCCGGCGTGAAGAGCATCCAGTCCGGCGGCATCGCGTAGGAGGCCTCATGGCGATCCAGGGAATGAATCACTTCAACGTGCTCACCGACAAGCTCGCGGCGACGCGCTCGTTCTACGTCGGGGTTCTCGGCTTCACCGAGGGACCGCGGCCCCCGCTCGACTTCGGCGGCGCGTGGCTGTACGCGGGCGGCCAGCCCATCCTGCATGTCTCCGAGGGAAAAGTGCCCGCGGACCCGGCCGGGGTGCTGGACCATCTCGCGTTCAGCGCCACCGACCTGAAGGGCACGGTGGCGAGGCTCAAGGCGAGCGGGATAAAGTTCACGCTGCGCCGCCAGGTGGGTGTCGGAACGTGGCAGATTTTTTGTCACGATCCCTGTGGCGCCAAGGTCGAGCTCGATTTCTCGCCCGAGGAGTCCGCACCCGCGGACACATGAACTCAGGATCCGATTTGGAGAAACAGTAATGGATGAGCAGCGCAGAAGTTTCTTGAAGAAAACAGGTGCGGCGGGCGTCGTCGCGCTCGCCGCAGGCGCGTCGGCGCCGGAATCCTCCCTTGCGCAGGGTGCCGGTCCGGGCGCGGCCCCCGGCTCGCCCGCGGCGCCGAAAAGGATGACTTTCGTCACCCTGCGCACTGGCGACGCCTACGGCCTGGGCGTGAAGACCGACCTGGGCATTCTCGACGTGACCAAGACTGCGAAATTCCTCCGCAGCCCCGCGCCGACCACGATCGAGGATCTCATCCGCCGCGGCGACAGGGGACTCACCGAGCTCGTCAAGGTGGCTCTCGCGCGCAGGACCCCGGGGTTTTTCGTCGCCGAGGACCGCACCGAGTTCGGGCCGTGCGTGACCAACCCGGAGAAGATCCTCTGCGTCGGCGTGAACTACGCGAGGCACGCGCGCGAGATGGGCGCGACGCCGCCCAAGGAGCCGGTGTTCTTCAACAAGTTCAACAATGCGCTCAACGCCCATCAGGGCACGGTGCGCGTGTCGGCGGTGCCCGCCGAGCGCTTCGACTACGAGTCCGAGCTCGTCATCGTCATGGGGAAAAAAACCCGCAACGTCAGCCAGGCCGAGGCGCTTTCCTACGTGTTCGGCTACTGCATCGGGCACGACTTCACCGCGCGCGACCTGCAGTCGCGCTCGAGCCAGTGGATGATCGGCAAGACCTGCGACGGCTTCGGGCTGCTCGGACCCTACCTCGTGACCGCGGACCAGATTCCCGATCCGAACAACCTCAAGATAGAAGGCACGGTGAACGGAGAAGTGCGCCAGTCCTCGAACACGAGCGACATGGTGCATAACTGCGCGACGATCATCAGTTACGCCTCGACGCTGATGACGCTCCTGCCCGGCGACGTCATCTACACCGGCACTCCGGAGGGCGTGATCGCGGGCTATCCCAAGGAGAAACAGCTGTGGCTCAAGCCCGGTGACAGGCTGACCACGACGATCGAGAAGCTGGGCACACTGCGGTTCGCCCTCGCCTGATTTTTTTTCGACGACCGACAAATGGAGGAAACAAGCATGAAGAAACTGACGATAGCGGCGGCTTTCGCCGCGGCGCTGGGGGCCGGAGTCGGCTTGCTCAATGCGCAGCAGCCCGGCTTCACGCGCACCGTCCTGCAGGACCAGGACCTCACGGCCCAGGGCCGGCACGCGGTCGTGGCCCGCGCGGAATTCGTTCCCGGCGGGCAAGCCGGACGCCACACGCATCCCGGCGAGGAGCTCGGCTACGTCGTGTCAGGCACCCTGCAGCTCCTCGTGGACGGCCAGCCGCCGAAGACGCTCAAGGCGGGCGAGGTGTTCTTCGTCCCTGCCGGCGTGGTCCACGACGGCAAGAATGTCGGCAAGGGCAAGGCGGTCGTGCTCGCGACTTACGTCGTCGAGAAAGGCAAGCCGGTCGCGACAGCGATTAAGTGACCCCCGGGCGCTCAGAGGCGGCGCTCGCCCCCGACCCCGTCGCGTTCCGCGCGCTCGAGCACGCGGGCTGGCAGGGCGCCGCCCGCCACTACGACGACGCCTTCGGAAGCCTCACGCGCCAGGCGGTCGATCCCCTGCTCGACTCGGCGGAAGTGCGTTCGGGCGCGCGCACGCTCGACGTGGCGAGCGGCCCGGGCTACGCGGCGGCGGCCGCCGCGGCCCGCGGGGCGCGTGTCGCGGCCCTGGATTTTTCCTCCGCGATGGTGGAGCTCGCGCGCTCGCAGAATCCGGAAATAGAGTTCCGCGAAGGCGACGCCGAGGCGCTGCCGTTTCCGGAAGGCAGCTTCGACGCGCTGGTGATGAACTTCGGCATGCTGCATCTGGCTCAGCCGGAACGCGCCGTGGCCGAGGCCTTCCGCGTTCTGCGCGCGGGCGGCAGATTCGCCTTCACGGTCTGGGCGAAGCCGGAGGAGGCGGTGGGTTTCGGCATCATCCTCGATGCGATCCGCAAGCACGGCAATCCCGACGTGCCGCTGCCGCCGGGGCCGCCGTTCTTCCGCTTCAGCGACGCGAGCGAGTGCGACAAGATCCTGAAGATCGCGGGCTTCAGGAACGTGGACGTGCGAAAGGTCCCGCAGGTCTGGCGCTTCAGCGCGTCGCGGCTGCTGTTCGAGGCGTTCCTCGCGGGCTCGGTCAGGACGCAGGCCTTGCTGCACGCCCAGTCCGCTCCGGCGCTCGCCGCGATCCGCGACGCGGTCGCCAGGGTCGCCGGCGAATACGAGAATCACGGGACCGTGGAGATCCCCATGCCCGCCGTTCTCGCGGCGGCGCTGAAGCCGTGATCCCCGAGCCCGCGCGGAAAATCATGAAGCGTCTGGGCAAATGGCTCGGGCCGCACAAGGCGATCGAAATCGTCGAGGAGGACGGCGTGCGCGTTCTGCAGATCGGGGGCAACGCGATCCAGAGCGCGATGCGCCTGGATTCGCCGGACCGTATCGAGCTCGATTACGTGCGCGCGATGATGGCCTTCCTGCTCTTTCATCCGAGCCCGCGCGACGTGCTCCTCGTGGGGCTGGGCGGGGGCTCGATGGCGCGCTTCATCCACCAGCGCATGCCGCGGACGCGCGTCACGGTGGTCGAGATCGACCCGGGAGTGGTCAACGTGGCGCGGAGATACTTCCACTTTCCCGAAGAGGACGCACGGCTGGGAATCGTGATCGGCGACGGGGCGGAGGTCGTGCCGCAGCGGCCCGCGAGCTGCGACGTGCTCGTCGTGGACGGTTTCGTCAACGGCAGTCCGGCGAGGAGCCTGTGCACGCGATCCTTCTACGACGGCGCCTTCGCCGCGTTGCGCCCGGGCGGTGTGATGGTCGCCAATTTCATGTCCGACGACAAGCGCATCGAAACCCATTGCGGGCGCATAGCGGAGAGCTTCGGCCGCGGCCCGACGCTGCTGCTCGCCGAAGAGGAGGACAACTACGTCGCCTTCGCGCTCCGCGGCGGCCCGCCGCGCATCCGGTGGACGCAGCTGAAGGCGCGCGCGCGCGCCGCGCAGCGGCTCTTCGACCTGCCGCTCGAGGATTGCCTCGCCGATCTGCGCCGGCGCAACTCCCACACGACTCACTACCTGACTCTCTGATGCCGCTTCCGGGAAAATCCCCGCAGTCTTCCGCCGGCCCGGCGCAGGTCCTGTCGCTCGGCGACGCCACCGCGATCATCGTCGGCCTGATCATCGGCGCGGGCATCTTCGGCACGCCGGCTATCGTCGCGGGCGCGGTGGGGTCGCCCGCGCGCATGGTCGCGGCGTGGATCGCCGGAGGCGTGTTCTCGGTGATCGGCGCGCTATGCTACGCGGAGCTCGCCACCGCCTATCCGTCGGCGGGCGGGGAGTATCACTTCCTCGGCCGCGCCTTCGGACGTCCGCTCGCCTTCCTCTACGGCTGGGCGCGCATGACGGTCATCGTCGCGGGGTCGATCGCGGTGTTCGCGTATCTCTTCGGCGACTACATGTCGCGCGTCTACAGTTTCGGCGCCCATTCCTCCGCGATCTGGGCGGGCATGATCGTCGTCGTCCTCACCGCCGTGAACTATGTCGGCATCAAGGAGGGCAAGCTCACACAGAATTTCTTCACTTTCCTCGAGTGCAGCGGGCTGGTGATCATCATCGTCGCCGGCCTCGTGCTCGCCTCCGAGTCCGCGCCCGCAGCGGCTGCTTCTGCCTCGAGTTCTGCGGCCGGGCAGCCCTGGTACTTCGGCGCCGGCATCGGCTCGGCGATGGTGTTCGTGCTCTTCACCTACGGCGGCTGGAACGATGCGGCTTATATTTCCGCCGAAGTGCGGGATCCGCGCCGCAACATGGTGCGGGCGTTGCTTTACTCGATCGGCCTCGTCACGCTGCTCTACGTGCTCGTCAACGTTGCCTACATGAAGGGGCTTGGCTACGACGCCATGGCGCGCTCCGACGCTGTCGCAGCGGACCTCCTGAAGCGCGTTTGGGGTCCGGCCGGCGAGAAGCTCATCTCGATCATGATCGCGATCGCCGCGCTCACCTCGGTAAACGGCTCGATGATCGTCGGCGCGCGCTCCAACTATGCGCTCGGCCGCGACTGGCCGACGTTCCGTTTTCTCGCCCGCTGGGACGAGGCGAGCGGCTCGCCGCGCTCGGCGATGCTCGTGCAGGGCGTGATCGCGTTCGTGCTGGTCGTCTTCGGCGCGATCCGGAACTCGGGATTCAAGGGGCTGGTGGAGTATTCGCTGCCGGTGTTCTGGGGATTTTTCCTCTTGGTCGGCGTCGGGCTCTTCGTATTGCGCGCAAAGGAGCCCGATACGCCGCGCCCGTTCCGCGTTCCGGGCTACCCGGTCGTGCCGGCGCTCTTCGTCGCGATGTGCGCCTACCTGCTTTACGCGAGCCTTGTCTATCATCGAGAGCACGCGCTCGTGGGTCTGGGCGTTCTCGCCGTGGGCGCGGCGGTCATGCTCTTCGGAAACCGGGGACAGACCACGGTTTCCGGGGCGAAGCCATAACCAAAACCGTGGTCTGTCCCCGGTTTGTTCCTCTCGCCATCGCACTGCTCGTATCGGGCTGCGCCGCCCTCGACCGCCTGGGCGACACCAAGCTCACCGACGGGGTCGCGCCCGTTTTCGATCCCGAGGTACCGTATTTTCCGAGCACGGACGCGGCGGTTTCCGCGATGCTCGAGCTCGCGCGCACGGGTCCGGAGGACGTGGTCTACGACCTGGGCTGCGGCGACGGCCGCATCGTCATCGCCGCGGCGAGGGACTTCGGCGCGCGGGGCGTCGGCGTCGAGATCGACCCTGTGCCGCTGCGCATGGCGGTGTACCGCGCGCACCGCGCCGGGGTCGGGGACCGCGTGCGCTTCGTGCGCGGCGACCTGTTCGAGGCCGATATCGGCGAAGCCACCGTGGTGACTCTGTTCCTCTTCGAAACGCTCAACCGGCGCCTGCTGCCGAAGCTGCTGCGCGAGCTCGCGCCCGGAACGCGCATCGTCGCGCACCGCTACGGATTCGGGGACACCTGGCCGCCGGAGAGGACGGTGCAGGCGGGAGCGAGCACGCTCTACCTGTGGACGGTTCCGAAGCGCTAGTCTCCGGCTTAGAACATCAGCGCGGTCAGGGCGCGGTTTGAGAGCGCGATTCGTACCAGCGCACGTATCCGTTCGCCCAGTGCAACCCCTCGGAATAGGAGCTTTCGGTTTCCCGCTCGTCACGGTGGACGAGTTCCTTCAGGCGGCGGACGACGGGCAGCCAGGCCAGGGCCGCCAGGAGGCGCGAGACGGCCCTTGCGGGCGTGAAACGCGGCTTGTCCGAATCCAGGAGGCGCCTCGCGTAACGGTACGCGGGCTCGTGCTCTCCGCGCTCGGCGCAGACGCCTGCTACGATTCTCAATGCGTGGAATTCATTGGGCTCGACTTCGAGGGCCTGCAGCGCGACCGTCAGCGCGTCTTCGCGTCTTTGATTTCGCCAATACGCGTCCGCCAACGCCATCAGAGCCGTGAGGTCTCGTTGATCGGCCGCGAGCGCCTCGCTGCAGAGGGTCTCAACATTCTCAATGTCGTTGCGCCCGACGGCGCGGCTCAACGCCAACATCTTTCGCAGTTTCATGACGGCGATGTTCTGCTGCGCGCCAGTTCCTTCTTGCGGCAGAATCTGCAATTGCAGCGCGTCGTGCCGGCGGACAGGTCGAGGTCGCACTCGAATCGAACGGCGCCGCAATGGCAACTGCCTTTGTAGGTTCTCATCATTCGACGTCTCCCGTGAGGCCCGTCATTGCTTGCTTGCCGCCAGCCGCAAGCCGAGAACGATGAAGAGCGCGCCCGACGCCTGCGAGAGGCCGCGAAGCGCACGCGGGCGGCCGGCGAAGAAACTCCGCACGCGCGAGGCGCCGAGTGCCAGAACGAGGCACCAAGCGGTTCCGGTGGTAAGAAAGGTAAGTCCCAGGACCAGGAACGCACCGACCTTCGCGGGGCTTTCCGGCTCGATGAATTGGGGCATCAGCGCAAGAAAAAACAAGGCCACTTTGGGGTTGAGCACGTTGGTGAGCATGCCCTGGCGGAACGCCGTCCAGGTATCGACCGAGTCTGCGATGTCGGTCGCTCCGAAGGCCGCCGTGCGCGTGATCAGCATGCGAACGCCGAGGTAGACGAGATATACCGCTCCGGCGACTTTCAGGACGAGGAACGCGGACGCCGACGTCGCGAGGACAGCCGACAATCCGAGCGCCGCCGCGAGCGTGTGGACGACCGAGCCGGCGCTGATGCCCAGCGCCGAGGCGAGGCCGATCCGCCGGCCCCGGGCGATGCTGCGGCCGAGAATGTACAAAGTGTCCTGACCGGGCGTGAGATTCAGCAATACGCCGGTCGCGACGAACAGCCAGTAATCGTGGATGCCGAGCATCGTCAATGCCTCACATTACCTTGGCACCGCGCGCAACGAGCAGCGCGCGCAGGACCGAGCGATGACAGCGTGATTCGTCGGGGCAATAGCAACCGACCGAGAACTCGGTCCGATGAGAGAGAGCGGCGAGGAGGTCGAGCGTCGCCCTGTTCTCAGCGGTGGTCATCTCGGCACGGTACTTTTTCATGAAGCGGTCCCATTCGCGCCCGCTCCTCGCACCCTGCGCGAGCTTGACCAGCGCGGCGCTGGGGGCGAGTGTCGGCAGCCAGACGTCGTAGAAGTTCTTGGACGCGTACTCGCTCTTCTTCACGCCGCGAGGAGGCCGCCTCACCGTGCCGATGCGCAGGCCCTCGCCCGGGGATCGATCGGAACCGAGTTGAACGATTCGAAGGGTCATTGTCCATTCCCAGAACGCGTCGTCGTGAAATTCCATCATGGGTGCTCATTGTCACCTTCGTCAAGAGCGACGAGAAAATACGCCGGCAATTGTGTCCGCGTCGAACTGGCTAATGCTCGCGTTCAGCGCGCGCGTCCCGCTCCGGCGCGCGTTCGCTCTCGAACGCGGGGTTGGACCGCTTCAGCCCGAGAACCGCTTTGGCGCTGAAAAACCCCGCGGCGGCCGAGGACACGAAGCTGCCGATCCCCACGACGAGCCATATGTAGTAGGTAACGCCGCTCTCGGTCAAGGCGAGGAACATCGCGGAGCCGAGAAGGGCGATCGGCAGGGAGACCAGAGAAGTGGTGACGATCCAGCGCTGCGGAAGAAACGCAGCAAACAACGCGGAGGCGAATGCGAGTGCCAGGACGGCGGAAGCCGCTACAAACACCGGACTGGCGCCAATCGGCGCCGTTCTTGCGGCCCAGAGCACGAAAAAGGGCGCAAAGATCCCGATAGCCGCGGCTGCGGTATAGACGGCGTAGGCTTTAAGCACGGTCAGTCTTTGTCTTCCGTCTGTCTTTCGGCGATCGTCCACGTCACCACGCCGAGCACCACTCCCACCCCGGCGAGAAAGCCCCAGAACCAGACGAAATCTCCAGCGCCGGCCGCCTGCGCCGGGTCGGTGATGTCTGCGAGCGACTTGAGCGCGTCGACTGCAAACCACAGGCACACAGCCGCGAACACGAACGAGAAGAGCGCAGCGAGCTTGACGGAGATCTGCATGGAGAACACGTCGCTACGCTTAGCGGGGTTCAGCGATCCGCCGAAGCGCGCCGCCGGCCCTCCATCCATCGCCGATCGGCGAGCACGACCGACGTCTCGATCTGTCTCTGCGGGATCGACCAGTATGTCCGCAGCAGCCGATCCTTGACGCCGTTCGGGACGACAGCGAATCCGTTCCGACGATAGAATTCAATGGCCCAAGACGCATCCGCCCAGGTCCCGATCAGGATGGGCTTGTCGACGAGGCCTTCCACATGATGCAGGAGCGTTGTTCCTACGCCCATCCGCTGTGTGGTTCGCGCGACATACGCGTGGCGCACCAAGGCGACATCTCCTTTGTCCTGAATCCCCATCACCCCCAGCAGGCGTCCCTCCTGCTCTGCCACCCAGAAAACGACGCCGCCGGCGATCTCCTCCATCAATTCGTCCGTCGGCATGTAGGGTTCGCGCCACCGGTCGGCCGGTATCACTCCACGATAGGCCTGCGCAGCATCGTTGACGATCGCCAGCATCGCGGCCAAGTCCGCCTCCACGCTTTTTCGGATCAGCACGATTCGGTTCGCAGAGTCTGTCGGCGGACCCTTCAGCCCAGCGACGCGAAGCCCGGATTGAAAGCGACTTCCCACAAGTGACCGTCCGGATCCTGGAAGTAGCCTGCGTAGCCGCCATAGAAAGTCGGCTGCGCCGGTTTGACGATTTTCGCGCCCGCCTGCTCTGCCTGACGCATGACGGCGTCCACTTCGTGCTGCGATGACACGTTGTGGCCGATGGAAAACTCGATCGCACTTGATGCCCGCAGGGGCAGACCGCTGTCCGCAGAAAGGCTTTTGCGCGGCCACAGAGCCAGCTTCAGGCCCGACTGCAGATTGAAGAAAGCGACTGCGCCATTCTCGAACTCCGTGCCGATGATGCCCTTCGTGCTGAAGCCGAGACCATCCCGGTAGAAAGCGACGGCGCGTTCGAGATCGTCGACGCCGAGGGTAAGTAGAGTGATATGAGGGTTCATTGAGGGGTGGGGCTCGCGGCCATACGGCCTGTCATTTTCCATCGAGTTTTCCCTTGACCTCGGAGTCGGAGAGCTCATGGCCAATCCAAACGACAACCTTCCCTGCCCCTGCTCCCACAGCCAATTCACGAAATGCGCGCTCTTCAATTTCGCTAAGACCGCCATCGGTCATTTCCAGGGGCTGTATGACAACTCCCGGCGAAGCCGTGAAGAGACCTTTTCCAATTACTTTCCCCATCGCTTCCTTGAGCGCAGTCTGTGCCCCTCGAAACTGGCCGACAAGGAGGCGAGTCGTAGTGAATCCGGGCGTCGGCGTCACATCAGCTTCCGCGCCCGTGCCAATGTTCTTCAGGCGAAATCGGTTCTTCGATACTCGAACATAAATAGCGTTCGAAAATGCACTCATATCACTCGTGGGTGGCCGTATGACGGACGAAACTAACCGGCTCTGGGTTGAGAAAGAGGTTGGGCTTCACTCCTTATGCGGTGCCGAGGAGAACGTAAAACTCGTGCCACGTTTCCAGCTGATGAGTCCACGCTTCGTTCATGCGGAGGCCTATCGTTGGCTCAGCTGGCGCCACTATGAGTGCCAAGATCATACGCCCGGTCATTGTTGTCGAGTTTTCTCGCTCATGGGTTTTCAGGCTCTCGTAACGGTATGGTCCTCACACCGAACGCTGCTGCTTGTCCTTCTCGTTCTGCGCCTTGATCGCGGCGCGCGCCTTTTCCCAGTCGGCGTCGGTCCAGGCGAAGAGCTCGTTGAACGAGCCGCCGTTGACGAGGCAGGCGGCGCCGTCGACGGCGATGGTCTGGCCGGTGAGGAACTCGCAGCCGTCCGCCATGAGGAAGGCGGCGAGGTTCTGCAGCTCTTCCATTTTCCCCGCGCGCCGCATCGGGTTGACCGCCGCGGCGTCCCTGCCCGCGTCGCGGCCGGGCGCAAGGCGCTTGCCGGCGCCTTCGGTCGGGAAGATTCCCGGGGCGATGGCGTTGAGGCGGATCCCGTAGCGGCCCCATTCGACCGCGAGCGACTGCGTCATGACGTGCACGCCCGCCTTCGACATCGCCGAAGGCACGACGAACGGCGATCCCGTCCACACCCAGGTGACGACGATCGAGATGATCGAGCCCTTGTGACCGCCCGCGATCCAGCGCCTGCCGACCGCGTGCGTGACGTAGAAGGTGCCGTGCAGCACGGTGTTCGCGATGGCGTCGAAGCCGCGCGGGGAGAGGTCCTCGCTGCGCGAGATGAAGTTGCCCGCGGCGTTGTTGAGGAGCCCGGTGAGCGGCCCGCCGTCGTCAAAGATCGCCTGCACCATCGCGTCCACGCCTTCCGCGTCGCGGATGTCCGCGGTGTGGCATTTCACCGCGCCGCCGTGCTTTGCGGTGAGATCGGCGGCGGTCCTTTCCAGCGGTTCCCTGCGCCGCCCGCAGATGTGGAGCTCGGCGCCGAGCTCGAGGTACTTCGCCGCCATCTCGCGGCCGAGCCCGGTGCCGCCGCCGGTGACGAGGATGCGCTTGCCCTTGAGAAGGTCTTTGCGGAACACGGTCTAGACGGTCAATACGATCTTGCCGATGTGAGCGCTCGATTCCATCAGCTCGTGCGCCTTCGCGGCTTCGGCGAGCGGAAAGGTCTTGTAGACGACCGCCTTGATCCTGCCGGCCTCGATCAGCGGCCAGACTTTCTCGCGCAGGTTCCTTGCGATCGCCCCCTTGAACTCGACCGGGCGCGGGCGCAGCGCGGACCCCGTGACCGTCAAGCGCCGGCGCAGGATGTCGCTCAAGTAGAGCGTCGCCTTGCTTCCGCCGAGGAAGGCGATGATGACGACGCGGCCGTCGTCGGCGAGGCATTTCAGCTCGCGGTCGATGTAGTCGCCGCCGACCATGTCGAGGATCACATCGACGCCCTTGCCGGCGGTCGCTTCCTTCACCGCGGCGACGAAATCCTCGGTCTTGTAGTCGATGGCGCGGTCGGCGCCGAGCTTCACGCAGGCCTCGCACTTCTCCGCGCTGCCCGCCGTCGCGAACACCTTGTGGCCGAAGGCTTTCACGATCTGGATCGCGGCGACGCCGATGCCGCTCGATCCCCCCTGCACGAGGAAGGACTCGCCGGGCTTGATGGCGGCGCGATCGAATACGTTGCTCCACACGGTGAAGAAGGTCTCGGGCAGGGACGCGGCTTCGACGGGGGTCATGCCTTTCGGAATCGGCAGGCACTGCGGAGCGGGCGCCGTGCAGTACTCGGCGTAGCCGCCGCCCTGGACGAGCGCGGTCACCCTATCGCCGACGCGCCATCTCGCGACGCTTTCGCCGATCGCGGCGATGCTGCCCGCGAGCTCCAGGCCCGGAATGTCGGACGCGCCGGGCGGCACCGGATAGTTGCCGGCGCGCTGCATGGTATCGGGGCGGTTGACGCCTGCGGCGGCGACCTTGACGAGAAGCTCGCCCTGCTTCGGCCGCGGAACGGGGCGCGTGGCGATTTTCAGCACCTCGGGCCCTCCCGGCTGGGTGATCTCGACCACGCGCATGGTTTCCGGGATCGTCATGTCCGGACCCTGAAAGGAAGAGCGATTATCGCATTTCGCTTCCTACAACACAGGGATCTCGGACTTGACGACTTCTAAGATTCTTTTTTGAAATTACCCTTGGGTCCGGCTCTGCGTTTTTCAAAATCGCCCTTGGGTCCAAGTCTCCGATCGAAGTAAGCCGCCCGGAACCCCATTGAATACTCGTCAATTCCGACAGACGCCTCCTCTGGCAGTTTTCTTCGCCGTCTGCGCCAGGCTTCACCATCGACATAGCCTTCCGCAAACTCAAGTGACCAGCCGTATTGTTCCGCTAGCACCTGGGCCTTTTCCTTGGACAGGATTGGGACGTGCATACAATCCCGGTTTTTTTCGGTCATGGTTCGATACGCCAGGCAAAGGGGTTCCCCACCGTGTGACACGTTCGCTGGCGCAAAAAAGTTCCATCGGCAGCAGCGCCTGCAAAACCATCGGTTTTCGTGAATATCGCTAGAATGGCGGCGCCGTGCCGCCGTCCCATGAGACCTCCATCGGAATCGCCCTCGACGAAGTCGACACGCCCGCGCTCGTTCTCGATCTGGATGCCCTCGAGCGCAACCTCCAGCGCATGGCGGACGCGGTGAAGGGCAGCGGCGTGCGCCTGCGCCCGCACGCGAAGAGCCACAAGTGCGCCGAGATCGCCCGGGCGCAGATCGCCGCGGGGGCGGTCGGCGTGTGCTGCCAGAAGGTGAGCGAGGCCGAGGCGCTGGTCGCGGGCGGTGTCGCCGACGTGCTCGTGACGAACGAGATCGTGGGAAAGCAGAAACTTGCGCGCCTCGCCCGACTTGTGCGCCAGGCCAAGGTCGGCGTTCTGGCCGACGACGCGGGCAACGTAGCCGATCTGGACGCCGCGGCGCGCGCCGAAGGCGTGCGGATCGAGGTGCTGGTCGAGATCGACGTGGGTGCGCATCGTTGCGGTATCGAGCCGGGTGAACCGGCGCTCGCGCTCGCGCGCCGCATCGCGGCCAGCCGGAATCTTCGCTTTGCCGGCCTGCACGCCTACCACGGGTCCGCTCAGCACGTTCGGGACCCCGCGCAGCGTCGCGCGGCGATCGCCGCCGCGGCGGAAAAAGCGACGCTTACGAAAACCCTGATCGAGAGCGCCGGAATCGCATGCGAAACGGTCACCGGCGCGGGCACCGGGACTTTCATGCTCGAGAGCGCGAGCCGCGTCTACAACGAGATCCAGCCGGGCTCCTACGTGTTCATGGACGCCGACTACAACCGCAACGTCTGGGAAGAGGGCTGGCCGCGCTTCGAGCAGAGCCTTTTCGTGCTGGCCACGGTGATGAGCGCGCCCGCGCCGGATCGCGCGGTGCTCGATGCCGGGCTCAAGGCTTCGAGCGTGGACTCCGGGCTGCCGCAGGTGCACGAGCGGCCGGGCGTGGAGTATGCAAAGGCGTCGGATGAGCACGGCGTGCTGAAGATTTCCGCGGGCACGATGGCGCCGACGCTCGGCGAGAAGCTGCTCCTCGTGCCGGGCCATTGCGACCCGACCGTGAATCTCTACAACTGGTTCGTGTGCGTGCGCAAGCGGAAGGTCGAGGCGTTGTGGCCGGTCACTGCGCGCGGCGCGGTGTGGTGAGAGGGCGTTGCGAAACGATTTCCCCTCCTCGTCGAGGAGGGGTGCCGGCGCAGCCGGCGGGGTGGTAGGTGTGCCTGTCAAACCACCCCGGCGCTCCGCGCCACCCCTCCTTATCCAAGGAGGGGAACACAGCTGACCGGCGCGTGGGCCGGTGCGCCCGTCACCCCCAAACGCTCTTCGATACTTCCAGCACCAGCCCGAGCTTCCTCCACTGGTCGTCGGCGGTGAGCTTGTTGCCGTGGTGGGTGCTCGAGAACCCGCACTGCGGCGAGAGGCACAGGTTCTCCAGCGGCACGAATTTCGCCGCCGCGTCGATGCGGCGCCTGAGGTCGTCCTTCTTTTCCAGCTCCGGCACCTTGGAGCTGACGAGGCCGAGCACGACGGTCTTGCCCTTGGGAACGTAGCGCAGCGGCTCGAAGCCGCCGGCGCGCTCGGTGTCGTACTCGAGGAAGAAGGCGTCGACCTCGAGGCCGGTGAACACCCGCTCGGCGACGAAATCGGCGTATGCGCCGCTCGCGAGCCAGGTGCTCTTGAAGTTGCCGCGGCAGGTGTGGATCGCGACCGTCATGTCCTCCGGCACGTCGCGGATCGCGGCGTTCACCGCGTCGGCGTACATCGCCGCGTCCCTCTTCGGGTCGTCGCCCAGCTTCCTGAACTGCTCCTGGACCTTCGGGTCGCCCCACATCGCGATCGTCGTGTCGTCGATCTGGAGGTAGCGGCAACCCGCCTGGTACAGGTCGGCGATTTCCTCGCGGTACGCCTGGGTGAGGTCGGCCCAGAATTCGTCGAGGTCGGGATAGGTCTTCCTGAGCGAGGCGCGGTCTCCGCGCGCGTGCAGCATCGCCGGCGAAGGCATGGTGAACTTGGGCGTGCGCTTCGCCACCGACTTGAGGAACTTGAAGTGCTCGAGCATGGAGGGTTTGCTGCGCCGGATCCTGCTCTTCACCGTCATGAAAGGCGGCTGCTCCTCGGTGTTCTTGAATTTCGCGTCGCCGTAGGCGTCGCCGGCGGCGAGCTCCACGCCGTCGAAGCCGTGGATGAAATCGATGTGCCACCAGTCGCGGCGGAACTCGCCGTCGGTGACCAGCTGCATGCCGACCGATTCCTGTTTCGCCACGGCATCGCGGATGTGCCTGTCCTGCAGGGCGCGGAGCGCTTCCGCACCCATCTCGCCGCGCCTCGCCTTCGCGCGCGCCTCGTGCAGCTCGGCGGGGCGCAGGAGACTTCCGACGTGGTCGGCGCGAAAGGGGGGCGTTTTTCGTTGTGTCATGGGCGACTCCCGTCGGGTTCTGCAAGGCGCTGGGGAAAAGAATTTGAGGCGAAGCACCGCGCGCTGTCAACTCTTTTTCGGCCCAACGCGAAAGTGGGAGACGAGTGGGACGCGCCCGGCCGGGCGCGGGCGCAATCACGCTACAATACCCACGATGCTCCGCGTCATCTTCCGAATCGTCCTTGCCGCTTGCGCCGCGCTCCCCGCGCAGGGCGCGCTCGCGCAGGCCTACCCGTCCCAGCCGATCAAGGTCGTCGTTCCGTTCACGCCCGGCACCGGCATGGACATCATCGCCCGCACCGTGGGGCCGAAGCTCTCCGAGCGCCTGGGACAGCCCATCGTCGTCGAGAACAAACCCGGAGCGAGCGGGAACATCGGGGCCGAGACGGTCGCGCGCTCCGCGCCCGACGGGCACACGGTGATGATCACCGCGAACACCATGCTGATCGCGGCCAGCTTGTACCGCAACGTCCCTTACGACCCGCTCACCGATTTTTCTCCGATCTCGCTCGCCGCCTGGGGGACGCTGCTCCTCACGGCCAATCCCAAGGCGAACATCAATTCGGTCGCCGATCTGATCGCGCAAGCGAAGGCGAGCCCCGGCAAGCTCACTTACGCTTCTCCGGGCGTGGGCACGCCGCATCACATGTCGATGGAGCTGTTCAAGGACCTGACCGGGACGAATCTGCTGCACGTGCCCTACAAGGGCAGCGCCGGCGCGCTCACCGACCTCCTCTCCGGGGAGGTCAACGTCGGATTCGTGCCGATTCACGTGGCCATGGCTCACGTCAAGGCCGGAAGGCTGAAGGCGCTCGCGGTGGGCAGCGCGAAGCGCCACCCGAACGCGCCGGACATCCCGAGCCTGCAGGAGCTCGGAGTGAAGGGCGCGGACGTGGACATGTGGTACGCCTTCATGGCGCCCAAGGGCACGCCTGCGCCGGTCGTCTCCAGGCTCGATTCCGAGCTGCGCGCCATCCTTTCGCTTCCGGAAATCAAGTCCAACTTCGAGAAGCAGGGCATGGACGCGGCGTCTTCCTCCCCCGAGGAGCTGAGCGCCCTGATGCGGCGCGATCACGCTCGCTGGGCGGCGGTCATCAAGAAGAACAACATCAACGCCGAGTAGCGCACGGTTTCGGAATCGATCCCGAGGAAGGGCGATGATACGCAGCACCGACAGGATCCTGACGACGCACGCGGGAGCGCTGCCGCGCTCCGACGAGTTGCGCCGCATGGTCCTCGCCCGCGCCGAGGGACAGCCCCACGACGAGTCGGCCCTCGCCGCGCGCTTGAAGAGCGAGGTGGCCGAGGTCGTGCGCAAGCAGATCGCCTGCGGCGTCGACAGCGTCAACGACGGGGAGCTCGGGAAGAGCAATTTCACCAACTACGTGCGCGAGCGCATCGCCGGGATCGAGATGCGCGATTATCGTCCCGAGGTGGATGCCGCCCCGCTCGACATCACCGCCCGCGATCTGCGGCAGTTTCCCATGTACTTCGGCGCGGGCAAAGGCGCGCTCAGCGGCGCCGCGATGCGAAAGCGGCTGAGCTGCTGCGTCGCGCCGCTGCGCTACGTCGGCCGCGAGGCGCTGAGACAGGAGCTCGAGGATTTCCGTGCGGCGCTCCAGGGCATGAAGGTCGCCGAGGCTTTTCTTCCGGCTAACACGCCGGGCACGGTCGAGCATTGGCTCCGCAACGAGCATTACAGGACCGAGGAGGAATTCGTCCAGGGGATCGCCGAAGCGCTGCGGGACGAGTACCAGGCGATCGTCGATGCGGGGTTCCTCCTGCAGATCGACGATCCGGATCTGCCGGACGGCTGGCAGATGTATCCCGACATGAGCGTGCGCGAGTACCGCAAGTACGCGACGTTGCGCGTGGACGCGATCAACCACGCGCTGCGCGGCATCCCGCGCGAGAAAGTCCGGCTGCACGTCTGCTGGGGCAGCTTTCACGGCCCGCACCGCAACGATATTCCGCTCGCGAACATCATCGACATCATCTTCCGCGTGCGCGCCTCGAGCTACTCGATCGAGGCCTCGAACCCGGTCCACGAGCACGAATGGCGGGTGTTCGAGCAAGTGAAGCCGCCCGAGGGCGCGGTGCTCATCCCCGGGGTCGTCGGCCACTGCTGCGATTTCATCGAGCACCCGGAGCTCGTCGCCCAGCGCCTGCTGCGCTACGCGAAGCTCCTCGGCCGCGAGAACGTCATGGGGGGGACCGACTGCGGCCTTGGGCCGCGCGTCGGGAGCTCGGAGATCGCGTGGGCGAAGCTCGAGGCGCTCGCGCAAGGCGCGCGCCTCGCGAGCAGGCGATTGTGGATGCGGCCGGCGAAACCTCTGGGGAAGCGCACAGTGGTACGAAAAAAGCAGGCGCGAAAGAAGAAGGCCAAACGGGGCTAGTCCGCCTTGATGTTGGCGGCCTTCGCCACCGCCGTCCACTTGGCGATGTCCCTCGCGATGATCTGCCGGAATTCTTCCGGTGTGTTGCCCGAGGGGACGATCGCCATCTGATCCAGCCGCTCCTTGATCTCGGGGAGCTTCACCACGCGCGTCAATTCCTGCTGCAGCCGCTTCACGATCGTGCTCGGCGTGGCTGCGGGCGCGAGAAACCCCGTGAAGAGGCGGATTTCGACGTCCGGAACGCCGGCCTCGCCGAGCGTGGGCAGCTCGGGCCAGTTCGGGTCGCGCAGCGCGCCGGTCACCGCGAGCCCGCGCACCTTGCCGCCTTTCAGCGGACCGATCGCCGGCGGCGGATCCATGATGGTCATGGTCACCTGTCCCGACATCACCGCTCCGACCGATTCGCCGCTGCTCTTGTAGGGAATGTGGACGAACTTCGTCCCCGTTTTCTGGTTGAAGAGCTCGGCGGCGAGCTGGAAGGGCGCGGCGCTCGCCGCGTAGTTCACCTTGTCCGGCCGCGCCTTGGCGTACGCGATCAACTCCTTCACCGAGTTCGCCGGGAGCGATGCGCTCACCACCAGAATGAGCGGAAAATCCCCGATCATCGAGATCGGGGCGAAGTCCCGCAGCGGCTCGTACGAAAGCTTGGAATAGATCGCCGGGTTCATGGTCATGGGGCCGCTCGGCCCCATGAGCAGCGTATAGCCGTCGGGAGCGGACTTGGCGACGTATTCGCAGGAGACGATCCCTTGCGCGCCGGGCTTGTTCTCGATGATCACCGGCTGCCCCAGGCCCTCGGACAACTTCGGCGCCACTACGCGCACGATGATGTCGTTGCCGCCGCCGGCGGCATAGCCGACGATGATGTGGACGGGCTTGTTCGGGAAGTCCTGCTGCGCGTGGATCGTCGCAGCCATGGATGAGGCGGCGGCGAGGCACGCGAGCCGGGCGGCAAGTCGTGATCTCATGTTTCCTCCTGCGCGTAGATTGCCACGTTGCGGTGCGGGGCTTCAACTCCTTTCGCGGCGGCAGGGGGAAATTGACGGGATTGCGCGAGCCGGCCGCTCTCGATAGAGTTCTCCGATGGGGAGGCTCATCAGCGTACTGGCGGTCGTGCTCACCTGCGCCGCGATCGCGCTGTCCGCGGACCTGTTCCGCGTGGCGGGACTCTCTCTCTACACCGAGCAGGTTCTCGCCGGCCTGCTCGCGATCGCCACGCCGCTGGTGTTCCTGCACGTATCCGCGGCCGGCGAGCGCGGCCGCGCGGGCGCGGTCCCCTGGTACGATGCTGCGGCGGCGGTCGCCGGCTTTACCGCGTCGGCTTACCTCGCGATTCGCTATGCGGGTCTCTCCGAGCTCACCTCGAAGCAACCCTGGGACGGACTCCTCGCCGCGGGCGTGCTGCTCGTGCTCTTCCTCGAGGGGCTGCGCCGCACTTCGGGCGCGGCGCTTTTCTATACCACCCTTGCTTTCATCGTGCTCGCGATGTTCGGGGGATATCTGCCCGGGGAGTTCGCCGCGCGCTCGATCCCGCTGCCGCGCCTGGCCTATTACCTCGTCTGGGATTCGAGCGCGATTCTCGGCATTGCGATCAAGATCATCGCGACCGTGGTGGTGGTGTACGTTTTTTTCGGCCAGGTGCTGCTCAAGGCGGGCGGCTCCGCCTTCTTCACCGACATCGCCATGGCGCTGATGGGGAGGTACCGCGGCGGTCCGGCCAAGATCGCGATCGTCGGATCGTCCCTCTTCGGGTCGATCTCGGGCAACATCGTCTCGAACGTGATGACCGTGGGCACGGTGACGATCCCGCTGATGAAGCGCGCGGGGTTCCGGCCCCATCTCGCGGCCGCGATCGAGGCCTGCGCTTCCACGGGGGGCCAGATCACGCCGCCCGTCATGGGGATCGCGGCCTTCATCATGGCCGAGTTCCTCCAGGTGCCTTTCTACGAGGTCGCCCTGGCGGCGATCATACCCGCGCTCCTCTTCTACGTCGCGCTCTTCATCCAGGTGGATCTCGAGGCGGCGAAGAGCAAGATCCTGCCGATGCCCAGGGAGGAAATCCCGCGGCTCGGCCGGGTTCTCAGGGAGGGCTGGTATTTCCTGCTGCCCCTGGCGGCGCTCGTCTACTCGCTGTTCGGCCTGAACTACGAACCGGAGATGGCGGGGCTGGTCGCGACCGCGATCGTGCTCGCGCTCGGCGTCCTCGTTCCCTTCCGCGGCAAACGCATCGGCTTTCGCGATCTCGCCGTGATGCTGCGCAACGCGGGAATCGCGGCGCTCGATCTGTTCATGCTCGGCGCGGCGGCCGGGATCATGATCGGCGCGCTCAACTACTCGGGCGTGGGATTCACGCTGACGCTCGTGCTGATCCTTCTCGCCGGCGGAAGCCTGGTCGCGCTGCTCGTGCTCTCGGCCGCCGCCAACATCATCCTGGGACTCGGCCTGCCGACCGTGGGCGTCTATATCGTGCTCGCGACGCTGGTGGCTCCTGCGCTCGTCAAGATGGGGATAGCTCCGATGGCCGCGCACATGTTCATCATGTACTACGGGTGCCTGTCGATGATCTCGCCGCCGGTGGCGATCGCCGCCTTCGTCGCGGCGAACCTCGCGGGCGCCGATCCCAACCGCACCGGCTGGGTGGCCATGGCCTTCGGGTGGACGCTGTTCGTGATTCCCTTTCTCTTCGTGTTTTCGGGCACGCTGTTGCTGAAAGGCGATCCGCTTTCGATCGCCGTCGATTTGTCCCTAGCGGTCGCGGGTGTCTGGTTCATTTCTGCGGCGATGATGGGTTACGCCGCGCGTCCCCTGGGATTCGCCGCGCGCGTCTGTCACGGCGTCGCGGGCCTGTGCCTGTTCATGCCGGCGAATGCCTTCGGCGCCGAGCGCTGGATCAACGCGGCGGGAGTAGGCCTGGCCGTCGCGTTGTTCGTCCGGGAGAAGACCGTCCGCCGGCGCGCCGTCGCCGCCGGGGGATGAAGGGCCGGGATCGAATCGTGAATAAGACTGCGGGGGTCAAGATCATCCGCCTGGTCAAGCGGCGGGCGGACCTGACGCTCGCCCAATTCAAGGACTACTGGCTCACCCGGCACGCCCTGCACGAGCGCCGCGCGATGGCAACGACTCCGCTGCAAAAGGTCGTGGCGAGCATCGCCACCGGCGAGGTGGCCCTGGGCGCGACCGTGCCGCCGTTCGACGGCATGGTGGCGCTCTATTTCAGGAACGCCGAAGACGCCCGCGCGACCTTGTCGGGGCCGGGGACCGCGGCGATGCGCGAGGACGCGAAGAACTTCATCGATCCGAGGTCTTCGCCGCAGATCTTCGCCGATGAGTATCTCGTGTCCGAAAAGGAGGACGTGGCGATGCGGAGATCGGGGCAGCTGAAAACCATCCGGACCATCAGCAGGCGCCGCGACTTGACTCACGCGCAGTTCAAGGATTACTGGCTGAACCAGCACTCGAAGCTCGAGCGCGAGGTGATCGAGACCACGAGCATGCAGCGCATCATCGCGAGCTTCGCGCTGCCCGAGAACCCGGCGGTTCCGGAATTCGACGGCCTTGCGGAGCTCTATTTCGCGAGGGTCGAGGACATCCGCGCGATGTTCGCGGGACCCGTTCCCGCGATGATGCGCAAGGACGAGGAGAATTTCGTGCAGATGAACGCCCCCGCGGTGCGGCTGGTGGCGGAGGAATACGTGATCGGCGACAAGACCTGACAGGAACCTAAAAATGATCCAAGAGAAAGACGTGCAGGTCCCGGTGCGGGACGGCGTGAAGATCGGCGTGCGCATCTATCGCCCGGAAGGAAGCGGGCCGTTTCCCGCGCTCTTCGCCGCTTCGCCCTACCGCTACGACAACAACGAGCTGCCGCCGCGGCCGATGTTCCTGTGGCGCGAGACCGGTCCGATCGAATGGTACGTCGAGCAGGGCTACGCCTACGTGCACGCCGACGTGCGCGGCACCGGCATCTCGGGCGGCGAGTTCGGTTTCCTCTCGTGCGCGGAGCAGCAGGACCTCCACGACGTCATCGAATGGATCGCAAGACAGAAATGGTCGAACGGCAAGGTCGCCGGCATCGGCCAGTCGTATTACTGCATGTCGCAGTGGTTCATGGGCATACAGAACCCGCCGCACCTGGCCTGCCTCGCCCCCTACGACGGGATGAACGACCCCTACCGCTACCTCGCGTTTCGCGGCGGGATCGAGAGCAACTTCCCCCTGTACTGGTTCAACGCGAGCGTGCGCGTGCCGAACCTTTACCCGGCGAACGGCGACCACCCGCGCATCCTCGAGAAGGATTTTTACCTCGACGTGCAGCGCCATCCGAATTACGACGACTACTGGAAGGAGCGGGCTGCCGCGGAAAATCTGGAGAAGATCAAGGTGCCGGTTTTTTCCATCGGCGTGTGGGCGAAGATGGAGCTGCACCTGGCCGGGAACATCCTCGGCTACCACAAGGTGTCGGGGCCGAAGAAGCTCTTCATCACCGGGACGGCGACCGCAGTCACCTCGCAGATCGATTTCAACAACGTCGAGTTCCACAAGAAACACCTGCTGCCGTTCTACGCCAAGCACCTGAAAGGCGAGAAGACGAGCTACGACGAGCGGCCGAACGTTGAATACATCGTCAAGAACTCGGGCGTCGTGCGCTCCTTCGACTCCTGGCCGCCGCCGGGCACGCGAAAAGCGAGGTTCTATCTCGGCAAAGGGCCGACGGGGAGCGTCACATCGCTCAACGACGGCTCGCTGCAGAGCACGCCGCCCGCGGCGGACGGAGGGAGCACGACTTACGCCTATCCCCACGCGCGTTGGGTGCTCGGGGTGGTCGCGGTCGGGCCGCAGGGCCCCGACCCTGCGGCGGCAGTGCTCACTTTCACGACCACAGCTCTCGACACCGATGTGGAAATCGCCGGCCACGGCAAGGTGATCCTGCACGCCTCATCGACGCGCAACGACATGGACTTCCACGTCAAGGTGTCGGAGCAATTCGCGCTGGCGCCGGAGGAGCGCGCCAGAGGCGCGCAGCCGCGCTACGTCATCGTCACAAAGGGCTGGCTGCGGGCCTCGCACGCCATGGACCGCGATCCCTCGCGCAGCACGGAAGACGTTCCGCATTACACGCACGCGAACCCAAGGCCGCTCGCGCCCGGTAAGGTCTACGCGCTCGAGATTCCGCTGATGGCGATCGCCTGGCGCTTCCAGAAGGGCAGCCGAATCCGCGTCGAGATCGCCTGCGGGGATTCACCCATCACGGACGGCCTCTTCTTCCACGTCTATCGCCCCGATAAGATCGGCAGCGACACGATTCACCACGACGCGGCGCACCCGTCTCAGCTGATCCTGCCGGTGCTGGACGCAAACTGAGCTACTTGCTTATCCCGATTTCCCTGTAGTACTTCATCGCTCCGGGGTGCAGGGGAACACCCTCGAGGGACTTCGCCATGTTCTGCGGCTGAAAGAGCGCGAACGGAGGGAAGGTCGCGACCAGGTCCTCTTTGCCGTCGTGCAGTGCCTTCGCGACCGAGTAGACGACGTCGTCTGACACTTTGGCGTTGGTGATCAGCACCATGTCGAAGGCGATCAGGTTGGTCGGCTTCGTGATCCCGTCGAGCGCGGGATTCGGCGCGACCTGCATCACATAGGCGCCCGGCAGAAGCGCCTGTGTGCGCTTCAGCGCCTCGGGCGAAGTGCCGACTTCCAGGACGCGCAGTCCTCCGACGCTCGCGTTCGCCTGCTTGATCGCCGCCGAGCCCAGGGCGAAGAACAGCACGTCGACTTTGCCGCTCATGAAGTCCTCCGCCTGCCGGACGACGTTCGGCGCGGGAACCCTCACCACGTCGCCGTACCCCAGCCCCATGTTCGCGAGGTGCGCCTCGATGATCCGCGCGATCGTCTTTTGCGCGTTGAACTCGCTCGAGACGCGCTTGCCTTTGAGATCGGTGATCGAATTGATCCTGGAGTCGGCGCGCACGTGCATGGCGACCCGGTACGGAATGAGCGAGCCGACGTAGCGCATCGCCGGTTGCCTGCCCCGGCCTTCGTATTCCCCGGTGCCGGTCGAATAGAAAGTCGCGTCGAACGAGTTCGACACGTTGAAATCGGCCGAGCCGCTTTCCACTTCCTCGAACCCCGTGCTCGCCTGTGCCTGGACGATGGCCCGGAGCTTCGCCCTCTCGACCAGCACTTTGGCGATCGCCTGCCCCGCAGAGTTGGAGAAGGACCCCGCCGGGGTGGTCACGATGCCGATCGTCTGGGCGACTGCCGCAGCCGTCAGGAAGGGCGCACACAGGACAACGGCGCGCAGCGATTTCATGGTCGATCCCCCCTCGTATTTTGGCGGGCTAGGCCGCCATTTCTTTGGCGGTCGCTTTCTCTTCCTCGGTCGGGAACAGCAACGCTGCAGTAAAAGTGATGAAGGCGAGCGTTCCGAGCACGTAGTACAGGAGCTTAAAGTCCCCGCTCGACTTGTAGACCCAGGCGACGAGCGGCACGGCTAGCGCGCTCGCTCCGAACGAGACCACGTAGCGCACCGCATAGGCGCGTGCGCGCCATTCTTCCGCGGTGTAACGGGCGATCATGGCGTCGTTGATCGGGATCTGCCCGAACACGAAGAACATCATCGCCACGGCGGTCGCAAGCATCAGGTAGCTTTCGGTCGTTCCGGCGAGAGCGAGGAGCGGTACCTGGAGCGCGACCACCGGGACGAACACCGATTTGAGCGGGCGCCGGTCGAGCCACCAGCCGACGCAGAGCTGCGCCACCGCAGCGATCAGATAGACGCCGCACACGAGCATCCCGATGCCGAAGGTCGAATGGGTCAGGGCCGAGAGGCGCTCGTCGAACACCTTGGGCATGGAAATGGTCGCTGCGTTGAAGATCACCCCGCCGCAGGCGGTGGCGACAGTGAGGACTGCGAACACGCGGGCGAGGTCCGCGCGCGAGGCCTTGTAGAACCCGCTCCGGCGCAGCGGCGTCTCGGCCTGCGTTTCGCTTGTGAACAGCACGAATGCCGCACCCACGCCGAGGGCGATTGCGCCCGGAACGATGAACGCCGCCCGCCAGCCGACGGCGTCGGCGAGGGCGCCCGCGATCAGCGCGGAGAACGCGACGCCGACGTTGCCGAAGACCCCGTTCACTCCGAGGACCCGGCCCACGTTCTCCCGGTTCGCGACGAGCATGGCGATGCCGACCGGGTGGTAGATCGCAGCGAACACGCCGACGAGCGTGAGGCCGAGGGCGATGTGCCACGGGCCCGTCGCGAAGCCTGTGAGGATGCTCGCGGTGCCGATGCCGAAGAAGAACACCACCATCAGGCCTCGCCGGCTCCAGCGGTCGGCGAGCCAGCCTGCGGGGATCGAAAAAGCGCCAAAGGCGATGAAGCCGCCGAGGGAGAGCGGCAGGAGATCCGCGTAGCCGCGGCCGAGCTCCGCACCCATCGCGAGCACCACAGTGGGGAAAATGAGCATGAGGAGGTGATCGAGCGTATGCCCGAGGTTGAGGAACAGGCTCATGCCGCGCGAGGCGCCCATGGAGAAATGATAACCCGGGCAGGGCCGACGCCGCTTGGCCGGACAGTAGAAATGGGCGCCGTTTAGTAAGACAATTCCGGCATCACAGGGAACGACGATGATCAAGAATCGAATTGTGGCGGTGTCGGCGGCCTTGCTGCTGGGATGGGGAGGCGCCGCAGCTGAAGAGCCCAAGGAAAGACCTCGCGTCCAGAAGTCCCAGCACATACAGGCGGAGCTCGAAAGGGAGGCGGAGGAGATGCTTGCCGCCGTGGTGCGGGTCAGGATGAAGGCCATTCCCAACGCCCGCAGCAATACGACCCTGGGCTCGAGCCGCGAGGGAACCGGCGTCGTGATCGACGAGCGCGGGCACATCGTCACGATCGGCTATATCGTGATCGAGGCCGATTCGATCGAGATCACCACGCGGGACGAGAGGACCGTTCCCGCCACCTTGGTCGGTTACGACCACGCGAGCGGCTTCGGATTGCTGCGCTCGGGCGCGCCGTTGGGGGTGAAGCCCATGCCCATGGGGCTGGCAGCCGACCTCGCCATGCGCGAGGCTGTCATGGTCCTGCCGGCGGGCGGCCGCGACGCGGCGAGTCTTGCGTACGTCGTCTCCAGGCGCAAGTTCGCAGCGAGCTGGGAATATCTGCTCGAGACCGCGATCTTCACGGCGCCGCCGACCCTGCAGTGGGCGGGCGCGGCGCTGGTAAGCCGCGAAGGGAAACTGGTCGGCATCGGTTCGCTTTACGTGCGCGAAACGCAGGAGAGCGGGTCGGAGATTCCGGGAAACATGTTCGTGCCGATCGATCTGCTGAAACCGATCCTCGCCGACCTCATCGAGAAAGGACGCAGGAGCGGGCCTGCGCGTCCGTGGCTGGGTCTCGCGACCGAGGAGCTGCACGGTCACCTTCTCGTGACGCGTGTTTCGCCGGAGGGCCCCGCGGACAAGGCCGGGGTCAGAAGCGGAGATATCGTCGTGGGCGTCGGCGCGGACGCGGTCCAGAGCCACGAGGAGCTCTATCGCAGGGTGTGGGGCCTGGGCGCGGCCGGGGTCGAAGTTCCGCTCAAGATCCTGCAGGGCGCGGACGTGCGCGAGTTGAGGCTGCGCTCGATCGACCGCTTCCAGTACTTCAGGGAAAAGCCGGTTTACTAGACTTTCTGCACGGGATGCTTGCCGCAATGGAGCATGAGCCCGGCCTCGTGGTGGTCGGCGATGGGGGGTTCCTCACCGAGGGCTCGATAGGCTCCGTTCAGCGCCCGGCCCGCAGCCGTCCAGTTCCAGGCGCGCGTCTGCGCGCGACTCACCTTGCACATGTCGACGGCGAGCGAGTATCTGCGCAGGCGAATTTCGATTTCAGCTTCGGTGCAATGCGGATTGTCGAGGCGCAGCTGCCGCTGTATATCCTCGACGCTTGTTTGACGGTGGTACAGATCAGCCACAGTAGGCTTAATCGCGATCATCGTTCTGGGTCCTGCCCCGTTTTCGGGCGCCACGGACACCTCCCACAAAAAAAATCGGCGTAGCCGTAAGACGCGGATACGCCGAAAGGTGCTACGGAGGAGACAGGTTCTTACCGGCGGCGGTTGCGCACGAGGCGGCGATAGCCGGTTTGGAAATCGTTGGCGACAACGGAGGTGAAGCGGTCTGTTACCTTGCAGCGTTGCATCACCTGATACATGGAGAGCGCGGTACCCAGGGCGAGGCTTGCAACGCACAGGATCGGGAGTGCGATGATTACGGTTTCCATGGTCTGTCTCCTATATTCCGGTAGGCAATCCGTGTCCTTACCCTACTTGAAGCAGGAAGCGCGCCAAGCATCATTATGGTGGGAATGTATAACTTAATAGTATGATTAATAACATTTATTCAAAATATGCAGCGAGAATGTCTATTTGGAAGTGAGCACACGCTCAGTGGTGCTCGGGTGACAGCGGCGTCAGGGCATTCGCGGGGAGAGGGCCACTTCGTTTGAGCGGGCAATTCACGGGCACGATGCCGATCCAGGAGCACCAGCGTTTCGACGTGGGAGCGCTGGAGGGCTATCTCCGCAACCACGGTTTGTCCGGGCCCCTCACGGTCGAGCAGTTCAAAGGCGGCCAGTCGAATCCTACGTATTTGATCGAGGCCGCGGGAAAACACCACGTGCTCCGGGCCAAGCCCGGCCCGGCGGCTAAGCTCCTACCCTCGGCGCACGCCGTGGAGCGCGAGTTCCGCGTGATCACGGCGCTCAGGGACGCGGGTATTCCCGTTCCGCGCGCTTACTGCTTGTGCGAGGACGAGAGCGTCATCGGGCGCGCGTTTTACGTGATGGAGTACGTCGAGGGCCGCGTTCTTTGGGACCAGTCGCTTCCGCACATGACGCCATCAGAGCGCGCAGCGATCTACGACGAGATGAACCGCGTGATCGCGGCGCTGCACCGGGTCGATTATGCGGCCGCCGGGCTCTCGGACTACGGAAAACCGGGCAACTATCTCGCGCGGCAGATCGGGCGCTGGACCAGGCAGTACCGGGCCTCGGAAACCGAGCGAATCGAGCCCATGGACGCTCTGATCGCGTGGCTGCCTGAGAACATTCCGGCCGGGGACGAAACGACGGTGGTGCACGGCGATTACCGCATGGACAATCTGATCTTCCATCCGCACGAGCCGAGAATTCTCGCCGTCCTCGACTGGGAGCTTTCAACGCTCGGGCACCCGCTCGCGGATTTTTCCTATCACTGCATGAGCTGGCATATTCCGCCCGGACAATTTCGCGGCATCGCCGGGCTCGACCTGGCCGCGCTCGGCATTCCGGGCGAATCGCAATACATTGCGTCATACTGCGAGCGCACCGGCCGCGGGGAGATTGAGCATTGGGACTTCTATCTCGCCTACAATCTGTTCCGTATCGCCGCGATCCTGCAGGGCGTGATGAAACGCGCGCTCGAGGGCACGGCGGCGAGCGCGCAGGCGCTGGAGGCGGGCCGGCGCGCCCGCCCTCTCGCGGACCTGGGGTGGAAATACGCCGAAAAGGCGATGCGGACGGCGTAGCACGAGGGCGAAATGGATTTTGCCTACTCCGACAAGGTGAAAGAGCTCCAAGGGAAACTCGCGCGCTTCATGGACGCGCACGTCTATCCGAACGAGCGCCGCTTCCGGGACGAGGTCGAAGCGAACCGCGCGAAAGGCAATCCCTGGGTGCCCACGAAGCTCATCGACGAGCTGAAGCCGAAAGCGCGCGCCGAAGGACTCTGGAATCTTTTCCTGCCACGCTCGCGGCGGGCGCCCGAAGGGCTTTCCAACCTCGAGTACGCGCCGCTGTGCGAGATCATGGGGCGCGTGCATTGGGCGCCGGAAGTGTTCAACTGCTCAGCACCGGATACCGGCAACATGGAAACGCTGGAGCGCTACGGGTCCGAGGGGCAGAAAAGGCAATGGCTCGATCCGCTGCTTCGCGGGGAGATTCGCTCGGCCTTCCTCATGACCGAGCCCGACGTGGCCTCCTCCGACGCGGCCAACATTCAATGCCGCATCGAGCGGAACGGAAACGACTACGTCGTCAACGGCCGCAAATGGTGGTCATCGGGGGCGGGCGATCCGCGCTGCAAGCTCTTCATCGTGATGGGCAAGACCGATCCGGGCGCGGCGAAGTACGCGCAGCAGTCGATGATCCTCGTTCCGCGCGAGGCGCCCGGGGTGAGAATCCTGCGCTCCTTGAACCTCTTCGGCTACGACGACGCGCCCCACGGCCACATGGACATCGAGCTCGAGAACGTGAGGGTGTCGGCCTCCAATGTTCTCCTAGGGGAAGGCCGCGGCTTCGAGATCGCGCAGGGGCGGCTCGGACCCGGGCGTATCCACCACTGCATGCGCCTGGTCGGCGTTGCGGAACGCGCGCTCGAGCTCATGTGCAAGCGGAGCCTGGCGCGCGTCACCTTCGGAAAGCCCGTCGCCGAGCGCACAGTGACGCAGGAGCGCATCGCGGAGGCGCGCATCATGATCGAATCGGCGCGCCTCCTGGTGCTCAAGGCCGCTCACATGATGGACACCGTCGGGAACAAGGCCGCGCGGGCCGAGATCGCGATGATCAAGGTGCTCGCGCCCAACGTCGCGTGCAAGGTGCTCGACTGGGCGATCCAGGCGCACGGCGGCGGCGGCATGTCGGAGGATTTCCCGCTCGCCTACATGTACGCGCATTCGCGCACGCTGCGCTTCGCCGACGGGCCCGACGAAGTGCACCGCAACGCGATCGCCAAGCTCGAGCTCTCGAAGCACATCGCAGCGCCGAAGCGCTGAGCCTCGCGTCACGCGAGCCACCCCGTCATCGCTTCCTGTCCGCCAGCGGCGGGACGGGCCGCGGTTTGCGGTCCGTGCCGGTCGCAACGTAGGTGAGCGTCGCTTCGGTGACTTTGACGGTTTCAATCTCGGAAGGATTGCGCTGCGCGTACACCTCGACGTAGATGGTGATGGAAGTGGTGCCGACGCGCACGATGTCGCCGTAGAAGGAAAGCACGTCGCCGATGGATACGGGCTGCTTGAACTGGAACTCGTTGACCGCGACGGTGACCACGCGGCCGAGCGCGCGTCGCGCGGCGAGCACGCTCCCGGCGATGTCGACCTGCGCCATGATCCAGCCGCCGAAAATGTCGCCGTGCTGGTTGGCGTCGGCCGGCATGGGCATGACGCGAAGAATAGGGTCCTTGTCTTGAGGCAGGTTCGTCACCGCGCAATGTTACCGTGAACGCTCCAGCGCCGCCTCGATACGCGCGATTATCGTGGCGAGCGCGGCGCCGCGCTCGTGGCGGGCGTAGCGCTTTGCGAACTCGAGCGCCTTCGCGGCGTATTCCCCTTTTTCCGTAAGCGCCGTGAGCGCGGACGCGTAATCGGCGTTCGGCACATCGGGCGCAATGCCCAGACCCGCGCCTAGGCGCACCACGCGCCTCATGATGAGGAACTGCTCGAGCTGGGTCGGCAGGAGCAGCACCGGCTTTCCGGCGAGCAGCGCCTGCGCGGTCATCTGGTGGCTCCCGTGGCATACGACGGCGTGCGCCTTCGGCAGCACCTTCGACACCGACATCGCCTCTGCAGAGAAGTCGATCAAGCCTCCGCCGTATTTTTCCCTGAGTTTCGGGTCGATGCCGCGGCAGAAGACGAGCGTGGGCGACCCCGACGCCGCGATCGTCGCGAGCAGGGGATCCAGTCCCTTGAAGTAAGAATAGAGGTAGGCGAACAGGCGCGGGCCGGTACCCGCCGGCCAGTCGGGAACGGCCTTGCCCTCGCCGGAATCGGTGATGCCGTAGTAATCGCAGGGCCCGCGCTCGGGGTAGATATCGAGCTCGGGATAGGTGAGCAACATGGCCCGGCCGGCAAACAGCTCGCCGATGTTCGCGAGCGGACGCACGCCGTGGCCCGAAAGCACGGTGTTGATCGCATGCAGCACCCGGCGGTCCGCCGCCTCCAGGCGCGCGCGCGGCGCGGGCTCCCAATGGCGAAGCGGCGGCGAGGACGAACGCACGCGCCACATCGTCGACGAAGTTGAAGTCGCGACGCTGGGCACCGCCCCAGACCTCGAACTCCTCGCCGCGGACGACCGCGCGCACCCAGGCG
>Ga0209155_1000064_pt1 | contig 42969 bp, 39 predicted proteins | sample GraSoiAngelo_122_FD_185879 | JGI IMG/M metagenome (GOLD analysis project Ga0209155, IMG submission 185879) | Grasslands soil microbial communities from the Angelo Coastal Reserve, California, USA - 14_0927_02_20cm (SPAdes) (version 2) | ecosystem: Environmental > Terrestrial > Soil > Grasslands ... | reverse complement strand
CGCTGTCATGCCTGGCGTGAAAATGGCCTCCATGTGAGCGCGGATGCGAAATACTCCGCGCAATACATGGAGGCCATTTTCACGCCAGGCATGACAGCGCCCGCACACCGGCATTCGGGCCCGGAGGGCTGGTATACGTTGGCCGGTGAAACCTGCCTTGAAACTCCAGCGGGCAAAATGGTCGGGCGCGCTGGGGGCGCTCATGTCATTGTGCCAGGCGGTCCGCCGATGCATCTCACTGCCACCGGCACCGAGATGCGCCGTGCGCTCGTGCTCATCCTGCATGATTCATCTCAACCTCCGACGACACCGGCGCACGATTGGGCGCCAAAGGGTTTGTGTAAGACCTAAAGGCAGGTCATGCGCTCGAACGTATTCATCGCTGCACTCTGCGGCCTGATCGCAGCGCCCTGCCCGCCCGCGCTCGGCCAGACTGCGCCCGACGACCCTGTCAGGGTGCTGGTCTGACGTCTCGATCTGGAGAGGTACAAGGCCACGATCAGAGGCCTGGCCGCGTTCGGCGACCGGCGCCAGGGGACCGATCGCAATCGCGCGGCGATCGACTGGATCGAAGGCCGGCTGAAGAGCTTCGGCTGCGAGACCGAGCGGCTGAAGTACGTGTACGAGCTGCCGCCGCCGCGATCGCGGCCGCAGCAAGCCGCGCCCAGCCCGGTGATCGCCAGCGGCGAGATCCGCCCCGGCGCCGGAGGTGCGCGATTGCGCGGCGTCACTGCGCCCACCAGCGTGAATGACAATCCAGAAGCGCAGCCCGATGCGAAGCTGCGCGAGCTCAACTCGCAGCCGAGCGCTCCCGGCCCGCGCGAAGAGGTGTATTGCACGAAGGTCGGCGCGACGCGCCCCGGCGAGATGTACATCATCGGCGCCCACATGGATGGCATAGGCTGGGGCGAGGCCGCCGACGACGACGGTTCAGGCACGGCGCTGGTCATGGAGCTGGCGCGCGTGCTGAACAGCGCCGATGTGCGCACGGAGCGATCGATCCGCTTCGCGCTCTGGAACAACGAGGAAACCGGTCTCAACGGCTCGCGCGCCTACGTCGCGCAGCGAGCGGCGCTTCAGGGAAAGGAGGACCCCCTCGGCTCGGGCCGCTACCCGGAACCGAGGTGGCTTGGCATGATCCAGCACGACATGGTGCTGTTCGATCACGGCATGCCGCGAGCGGACGGCACGCTCAGCCCGGAGCAGCGGCCCGAGGCGGACGTCAACATCGAATTCCAGTCCGCCTCGAAGTTCGCCGAGCAGGCGCTGAAGCTGGCTTTCTTTTTCCGCGACGCCAACGAGAAATACGCCACCGATTATCCCGCCGCGGTCGGCCACCACATGACCAATACCGATTCCACGCCCTTCATGGATTTCGCTCCGGCGATCAGCGTGCGCGAGCACGAACGAGGCATGCAGATCGGCGCCGGGTGGAATCCCCATTGGCACCAGCCGACGGACCGCTACGCCACGTACTCCGACAAGGACTTTCGCCTCGGGCTGAACGCGGCGCAGACCACGCTGGCGGCGATTGCCCAGCTGGCGGGCGTGGCGCTGAACAGATGACGATCAGGGAACTCCCTTACAAGGTCGGATTGTCGGTCGGCAGGCCGAGCGCGACGCGCCCGTAGGTGGTGGCGGCGATGTCTGTATTGAAGGAGAAGTGCTGCTTCACGGCGTGCGCATCGCGGAACGCGCGCGGCATCTGGCCAGATTCATAAAGGCCGCCCGCGCCCGAGAGCGCGAACATGACGTCCACTGCGCGCAGGGCCCACTCGACTGCATAAGCGCCTTCCAGGCGGTAGCGGGCTTTTGTCTTCGCATCCGGAACGACCAGTTTTTGCGCTTCAAGGCAGTTTGCGACCTGGACGAGACGCGAAGCATGCGCGTAGGCGGTCGCTTCGCCGAGGCGGATCTGGGTGCTCTGGATCTCGGCGATGCGCGCCCCGGTCATCCTGCCGCTTCTATTGGGACTTCCCGAAGCAAAATCGTCGATCAGGCCCTCGGCGATGCCGAGCGGCACGCCCGAGAGCATGTAAGGAAAAAGCGCGAACACCGGCATCTGGAACAGCACCCCGGGGTTGACCTCGCTGCCCGGCGTCGGCCCGCCCTTGGTGTCGGCCACCGAGAGCGTGCGGTGCTCGGGGACGAACTGCTCGAGCGCTTCGACGTCCTTGCTGCCGGTGCCGCGCAGCCCGCCGGCGAACCAGTTGTCGATGACCTTGTACTGCGAGCGCTGCAGCAGGAACACGCGCGCCTCGGGCGGCGCGTTGTCGTCGAGCCAGGCGAGGCCGGCGAGCATGTTCCATTCGCTGGGGTCGACTCCGCTCGAGAAGGGCCAGCGCCCGGAGAGGACGTAGCCGCCCTTCACTTTCTTCGCCTTGCCGGCTGGAAACACGAACGAGGAGGCGATCAGCGTGTCGGGCGATGCGCCCCAGATCTCGTCCTGCGCCCTGGGCGGGAACATGCCGAGCATCAGGTGGTGCGACAGGAAGTTGATGAAGTTCCACGAGCTCGAGGCGCAGGCGCGCGCCAGCAGCGCGCCGAACTCGACCACGGCGACGAATTCCAGCTCCGCGCCGCCGACCCGCCTCGGCTGGTGGATGCGGAACAGTTCAGCGTCGTGGAAGTCGCGCAGGGTCTCGTCGGGCATGCGCCGCAGCTCCTCGCAGCGCGGCGCGCGCTCGCGCAGCACCGGCAGCAGCTCCTCTGCCCTGCCCCACAGCTCAGCGTACGCTGGCGGCGCCTTTGTACCAGTCAAGGATCTGTTCTCCAGTCCACATCAGCACGCCGGGGCGCGCGCCGATGTACCCGTAGAGCCTCTCCAGGTACCCGATGCGATGCGGCACGCCGGTGATGTACGGGTGCACGCTGATCGCCATCACCCGCGCGCTTTTCTCGCCTTCGGCGTACAGCCGGTCGAAGCAGTCGATGCCGCGCCGCAGCCATTCTTCCGAGGGATGGTTCTGCAGCACCATCATCGCGATGTCGTTCATCTCGACGGTGTAGGGCACCGACACCATCGGCCCGCTCGCGGTGTCGATGAGGCAGGGCTGGTCGTCGAGCACCCAGTCGGCCACGTATTCGATGCCGGCCTCCCTGAGATAGTCGATGGTCTCGTAGGTCTCGGTCAGGCCGGGGCTCTCCCAACCTCGGGGCGCCTTTCCAGTAATGGATTTTATTTCTTCAATCGTTTGACGGATCGCCGCGCGCTGATCCTCGACGTGATGCATCGGCCGCTGGAGGTAGCCGTGCCCCATGAATTCCCAGCCGGCTTCCAGCCCCGCCTGCGCCACGCGCGGATAGCTCTTGCAGACCGAGCCGTTGATGGCCAGCGTCGCCTTCAGGTTGAATTTATTCAAGACCTCCAGAAAACGCCAGAACCCCACCCGCATCCCATATTCATGCCAGGCCCAGTTGGGCAGGTCGGGCAGGATCGGCTGACCCGCAGTGTGAGATGAGGGTGGAGGCAGCACGGTGCGCGGCATTGGCCGCTCGATCGACCATTCCTCGACGTTGACGATGGTCCAGACCGCCACGCGCCCATTGCCCGGCAGCTTGAGCGGCGGCCGGTCGACGATGGCCGAATAGGGAATGCGGTCGCGGGGCAATTTCATACAGTTACTATACTGACCTCATCGCGGAGAGGAGATCAACATGCTGAAATTCAGCCGCGCCGCCAGCCTGGCGGCGGCGGTATTCGCGAGCGCCGCAGGCGCGCAGACCGTCAGCTTCGCCACGCTGCCGCCCGGCTCGATCATGCACGCGCAGGCATCGGTGATCGCCAAGGTCGTGCAGGACCACAGCACGCTGCAGGTGCACGTCAACGGCTACGACGGCGACGCGCCCATCCTGGACGCGGTCAACACGCAGAAGGCCGACTTCCTCCTGCTCGACGTCGGCGAGGTCGCCGACGCGTATAAGGGCCAGGGCGACTGGAAAGGCAAGCCGATGCCGAACCTGCGCACCGCGATCACCCTGTACGGAACCCAGATGGCGTTCTGGGTGAAAAAGGATTCCCGCATCGACAGCATCGCCGCTCTGAAAGGCAAGCGCGTCCCGTCCGAGTGGGCGCAGCAGACCGGCGTCCTGCCGCACACCACGGCGCTGCTCAGCGCCGGCGGGATCACCTACAACGACGTGGTCAAGGTCCCCGAGGTGAACGTGGTGCGGGCGGCGGACGACTTCAAGGCCGGCAGGCTCGACCTGCTGTTCTTCGCCGTCGGCGCGCCGAAAGTCGCCGAGGTTGCCGCCGCGGTGGGCGGGCTCAGGCTGCTGCCGGCCGACAAGCTGCCAGACGCCGAAAGGCGCATGAAGAAAGTGCGCACGGAATACTACTTCTCGCGGGTCAGCCCCGCGCCGAACATCGCCGGCGTCGACAGGCCCTCCAGGGTGCAGACCATCGACGTCGTCGTCGCGGTCGGCAGCCACGTCAAGAACGACGTCGTCTACGAATTCGTCAAGGCCATGCGCGAGAACAAGAAGGCGCTGATCGAAGGCCACCCGAACTTCAGCGGCTTCGACGAAAGAGCCGCCGGCAAACGCCAGCCGCGCCTGCCGCTCCATCCGGGCGCCATCAAGTACTTCAAGGAGCATCTCACTCCGCGGTGATCTTGCGCGCCTTGATGAGCTTCGAGAAGCGCTGCGCTTCGGCGGCGATGAATTTTCCCGCTTCCTCGGGGGTGGTGATGTAGGGCTCGAACGCCTGGGCCTGGAACTTCTCGCGCACTTCCTGCGAGCCCAGCGTGTTCCTTAGGGCGGCGTTCAGGCGCGTCACGACCTCGGGCGGGGTTCTGGCGGGCGCGAGAAGCGCGAGCCACTGCGAGAACTGGAAGTCCTTGAGCCCCGCCTCGCGCAGCGTGGGGACCTCCGGCAGCAGCGGGAAGCGCTCGGCTCCGGTCACCGCGAGCGCGCGCAGCGTTCCCGCCTTAACGTGCGGCAGCGCTGCGGCGACCGTCGGGAAGCTCATGTCCACCTGGCCGCCTAGGGTGTCCGTGAGCGCGGGGCCGCCGCCGCGGTAGGGCACATGCAGGATGAAGGTATTGGTGGCGTCCTTGAACATTTCCGCGCACAGGTGGAACGTCGTGCCGACGCCCGCCGAGGCGTAGGTCAGCCTGCCAGGATTGGCGCGCGCGAGGCGCAGCAGCTCCTGCACGTTGCTCGCCGGCGTCTTGTTCGGAACCACGAGAACGTGAGGCGATGTGGCAACCATGCCGATCGGCGCGAAGTCGCGGATCGGGTCCCAGGTGAGCTTGTCGAACAGGCTCTGATTCGTCACCAGCGGGATCGTGTTCAGCGCGATCGTGTAGCCGTCCGCAGCCGCGCGCGCCGCGGCCTCCATGCCGATGTTGCCGGAGGCGCCGCTGCGGTTGTCGATGATGATCCGCGTGCCGAGCTGACTGCCGAGCGGCTCGGCGATCAGCCGCGCGGTGATGTCCACGCTGCCCCCGGGAGGAAACGGCGCGATCATCCTGATCGGCTGGCTGGGATAGGTCTGCGCCGCGGCCGGGTACGCCGATGCCAGCGCGAGCGACGCGCACACAAACCGCAGGCTCGTCATTTTCGTCGACGGATTATCTTCTTTGCTACGCATTCAATATAGCCGCGCACAAAGTCATCGCGCAACGCAATGAATTCCTCGTAGGTCTCGAACTTGCGATTCTGCGGCGCCTGGTTCAGAAAAAAAATGGTCACGATGACCAGGTCCCGGTCAGAGAAGATCTGGGTGATGCCGATGGTGCTGCCTGCCAGCTCCTTTTTCGTGACCGTCTGGCCTGAGAACCCCTGATTGGAGAAGCCGGCCAGCTCGGTGTTGCCGTCCGCGCCGGCCAGCTCTTCAAGGCTTCGCATGACGACCTGCTTGTCCGCGGCGTATTTCGCGGGGTCGGATCGCTCGGCCTTCAGGTTGGCAAAGGGATAGGTCCGGGGGTACGAGTACATCACCCGGTACCCCTCCACCACGGAGACGCGCCAGGTCCTGCCGCCAGAGCTCACCTCGCGCCAGGGCTGCGCCGTCGGCGGACGCCGGTCCAGCGTGACTCCACGCACCCCGCCGGCGAATCCATCGCAATGAATGTAGGGCTGAAGTCTTGAGCTGTCTTCCGGCTGCGCCAGGGACGCCAGAAAAAAGGCGCCCTCGAGCAAGCGGATCGTCACCGTCGCCTGGTTCAAGCGAATGCATTGTAGTATCCAGCCACATTTGACCGTGGGGAGGTTCCCGTGTCCGTATTGATGCGCAGCCTCGCGCTCGCCGCCGCGGCGCTCGCCGCGACGCCGGCCGCGCAGGCGCAGGCTTATCCGGCGAAGCCGGTCCGCCTGATCGTGCCCTACCCGGCGGGCGGCGCGACCGACTTCTTCGCGCGCACCGTGTTCACGAAGATGTCGGAGTCGCTCGGGCAGCAGGTGGTGGTCGAAAATCGCCCCGGCGCCGGCACGGCGATCGGGGCAAGCGAGGTGGCGAGGAGCACGCCGGATGGCTACACGCTGCTGCTGGGCGACGCCGGGACGTATGCCTTCAATCCGACTCTGTACAGGAAGCTTTCCTACGACCCGGTGAAGGACTTCGCGCCGGTGAGCCTGACCGGACGTTTCGCGCTGATCCTCGCGGTGAACCCTGCGGTGCAGACCGCCTCGGTGAAGGAATTCGTCGCTGCCGCCAAGCGCTCGCCGGGCAACATCGACTACGGCGCGCCCGGGCCGGGGAGCCCGATCCACCTCGCCATGGAATTCTTCAAGCAGCGCGCCGACATCATCATGACGCCGATTCCCTACAAGGGCGGCGCCGACGCGATGACCGATCTGATCGGCGGCCGCATCTCGGCGATGTTTCCGGACATCGCCTCCGCCCTGCCGCAAATCCGGGGCGGCAAGCTGCGCGCGCTCGCCGTGGCGAGCGACAGGCGGGTCGCCGCGCTGCCCGAGCTGCCGACCCTCGGCGAGTCGGGCTATCCCGGCTTCGAGGCCTGGGCCTGGCAGGGCTTCGTCGCGCCGGCGGGCACGCCGCGCGCCGTCGTGATGAAGCTCAACACGGAGTTCGCCAGGGTGATGGCCGATCCCGCGATCAGGCAGCGGCTCGCGGAGAGCGGCTTCGAGCCGCGCACCAGCACCCCGGAGGAATTCGGCGCCTACCTGAAGAGCGAAATCGCGAAGTGGGCGCAGGTCATCCGCGAAAGCCGCATCAGCCTGGACTGAGATGAGACTGGTCAGCTACGGTGCGATGGGCAGCGAGCGCGCCGGAATGCTCGTCGACAACGCCATCATCGACCTGCCGGTCAGCGACATGCGCCTGTTCCTCGAGCAGCCGGATTGGCGCAGGCAGCTCGACAGGATCTTTGCCGCGCGCAGCTCGGCGAAGGCGATCGAGCGCAAAAGCGTGCGCCTCGGGGCGCCGGTCCCCGTGCCGCGCAAGCTGCTGATCGCGGGTGCGAACACGAAGTCGCATCTCGCCGAAGCCGGCCCGGTGCTCAAGGACATCGCCCCGCCGCGCTCGCCGATGATCCTGGCAAAGGCGACCTCCAGCCTTTGCGGCCCGTTCGACGACGTGATCCATCCGCGCGAGACGCGGAAGCTCGACTACGAGCTCGAGCTGGGCGTCGTCATCGGCAAGCGCTGCCGGCGCATCGGCGAAGCCGAGGTCAAGGACCACCTCGCGGGATACATGGTGGTGAACGAGATGTCGGCGCGCGACATCCAGCTCGCCGAGCACGAGGCGAATCCGTTCTACCGCGTGCACTTCATCGGCAAGAGCTACGACACGTTCTGCCCGACCGGGCCCGCCCTCGTCACTCTGGACGAATTCCAGTGGGGCAAGCCGCTCAGGATGCGCACCGAGGTGAACGGCCAGGTGCGGCAGGACAGCGACACCTCCGACCTCTACTTCGGGATCGAAAGGCTGGTGTCCTACTGCAGCCAGGCGATGACGCTGTTCCCCGGCGACATCATCGTCACCGGCTCGCCCGCCGGCGTGGCCTTTTTCATGCAGCCGCCGGGGTTCCTCAAACCCGGCGACCGCGTGCGCTGCGAGATCGAGGGCGTCGGCGCGATCGAGAACACCGTGCGCGCCGAGGGCTGAGCGGAGGCGGGAATGGCAAAAGTGATCCCCAGCGGGCATACCCTCGGGGCGAGCGTCGAGGGACTGGATCTCTCCAGGCCGCTCTCCGCGCAGGAGTTCGAGTTCGCCCTGAATGCGCTCGCCGAGCACGGCGTGCTGCGCTATCCGCGCCAGGAGCTCACCGCGCTGCAGCTCAGGGACTTCAGCGCGCGCTGGGGCGAGCTCGAGATCAACGTCGCGAACATGTACCAGGAGCCCGGCGTGCCGGAGGTGATGATCCTGTCGAACATCGTCGAGAACGGCAGGCCGATCGGCCTCGCGGACGCGGGCCAGAGCTGGCACACCGACATGTCCTACAGCAGGACCATTGCCTTCTGCAATGTCCTCTACGGCATCAGGATCCCGCAGCGCCACGGCGAGCCGCTCGGCAATACCGAGTTCTGCGACCAGCGCGCCGCCTACGACGAGCTGCCGCCCGATCTCAGGAAAAAGCTGGAGGGAAAGACGGTGCTGCACGACTTCAACAAGTTCTGGGAGATGATGCGCCGCGAGAAAGGCAGCGCGCGCCCCGCGCTGACCGAGGCGCAGCGCAAGGCGAAGCCGCCGGTGTCGCACCCGATCTTCCTCCCCCACCCGATCACCGGGCGCAAGGCGCTCTACGCCAACCCGGGCTACTCGGTGCGCATCAACGAGCTGCCGCAGAAGGAAAGCGACGCGATCCTCGAGTTCCTGTTCGAGCACCAGACCCAGCCGAGATTCCGCTTCGCGGCGCGCTGGCAGGTGGGCGACGTGCTGATGTGGGACAACCTGCGGACCATTCACAACGCCGTGGCGGACTACAGCGCCGATGAGCCGCGCCTGATCAAGCGCTGCCAGGTGATGGCGACGCGTTTCTTCCAGGAAAGGTCATGACCGGAAGATTTTTTCTCGCCTGCATCGCAGCGCTCGGCGGCGCCGCGGCGAGCGCCCAGGATTACCCCGCGAAGCCGGTCAGGCTGCTGGTGGGCTTCGCCGCGGGCGGGCCCACCGACGTGATCGCGCGCGTCATCGCGCAGGACATGGCCATGTCGCTCGGCCAGGGCGTGGTCGTCGAAAACAAGACCGGCGCCAACGCGCTCATCGCCACGCAGGAGGTGAGGCGCGCCGCTCCCGACGGCTACACGCTCCTGATGACCACGCTCTCGCACAACGTGAACGCGATCCTGCTGGCCGACCAGAAGCCCTACGACCCAATCAAGGATTTTGCGCCGATCAGCCTGGTCTCGTTCCTTCCGCTGGTGATGGTCACCCGGGCCGATGCGCCGTTCAACTCGGTCCAGGACGTCGTGCAGGCGGCGAAGGCGAAGCCGGGCGAAGTCTCGTACGCTTCGGCCGGGAACGGCGGCTCGGCGCACCTCGCCGCCGCGCTGGTCGAGACGCTCTCGGGCACCAGGATGACGCACGTCCCGTTCCGCGGCAACGCGCCCGCGCTGACCGAGGTAATGGCGGGCCGCGTCAGCTTCATGTTCTACCCGATGGTCGGCATCGCCGACCAGGTGGCGCAAAAGCGCTTGAAGGCGCTTGCGGTCAGCACCGAGAAGCGGCATCCCGACTATCCGGCCGTTCTGACGATGGCAGAGAGCGGGTTTCCCGGCTTCGAGCAATACACGCAAGGACTCGGCGTAGTCGCGCCCGCCAACACGCCCGCGCCTGTCATCGACAAATTGAACGCGGCAGTCCGTGCCTCGCTTGCGAAGCCGGAGACGAAAGACAAGCTGAAAGGGCTGGGCGCCATCACCCAGGGCGGCAGCTCGCCGGCGGAGTTCCGTGCCTGGCTGCAGACCGATGCCGAGCGCTGGGCGCGCGTGATCAAGGCCGCGGGCGTCAGGGCCGAGTAAAGAGCGAGGCGGCGCGATGAAGTGGTGCCGGATCCAGCTCGACCAGGGTCCTGCCTACGGCGTCGTCGAAGGCGACCAGATCGCCATCCTGAGCGCGGCCCCCTTCGAGCGCCACGAGCGCACCGGCGAGCGCTGTCCGCTCGCCAAGGCCAGATTCCTGCCCCCGGTGATCCCGCTCAACTTCTACGCCGCCGGCCTCAACTACCGCGCGCACATCGCGTGGGCGAACCAGCACCACGGCATGACGCTCAAGCCGCCGCAGCAGGCCGATATCGGCTACCGCTCAGCGAACGCGCTGGTCGGCAGCGGCGCCGACATCGTCATCCCGAAGGATTCGACCGGCCCGGTGGAGTTCGAGGGCGAGCTGGTGGCGGTGGTGGGGGAAAAAGCCAAGCACCTCCCGGAGAGGGAGGCGCTCGGCTGCATCGCCGGCTACACGCTCGGGAACGATCTCAGCGAGCGCGCGTTCCAGCGCAGCGACCGTACTTTGTGGCGCGCCAAGAACACCGACACGTTCAAGCCGATGGGACCGGTCGTCGTCGCGGGCATCGACCCGATGGCGCAGAAAATCGGCGTTCGCATCAACGGCCGCATGGTGTCGGAATACGAGACGAAGAACATGATCTTCAGCCTCGCGCACTACATCGCGCGCATGACGCGCTACGTGACGCTCTACCCGGGCGACGTCCTGTGGATGGGTTGCGACGGGCCGACGCTGCCGGCGCTCGAGCACGGCGACCTGGTCGAGGTCGTCAACGACGCGATCGGCGTGCTCACGAACCGCGTGGTGCGGGAGTCCTGAGCTCGATCGCGTAGCCTGCTGCAATCCACGCTTCCAGGCCGCCGCGCAAGGGACGCACCCGCGTGTAGCCGCGGTCGATGAGCCTCTTGGCGGCGCGCGCCGCCGAAGCCTCGTTCGGGCAGGTGCAGTAGAAGATCACGTCCCGGTCCGCGGGCAGGGAGTCGATCAGCCTCTCCAGCTCCTCGACCTCGAGAGCGAGCGCGCCGGGAATCGAGCGGGCGTCGAGCTCGCGCTCGGCGCGCGAGCGCACGTCGATGATCACCGGCTGCTTGCCCGAATCCATGAGATGGCGCAGCTCCTCGGCGGTCATCCGGGCCACCCGCAGCGTCCTGTAGAAGCGCCGGCGCTCCCACCATTTGAATGCGACGTAAACCGCAAGGAGCGCGCCGAGCACCTCCAGCGCCACCGCGCCGAGACCCTGCAGGCGCTCGACCAGGCGTTCGATCTGCGCGTGGAACAGCATCCCGAGCACAATCGGCGCGGCTGCCCAGAGCGCCGTGCCGGCGCCGTTCAGAAGCAGGAAAGACCGCCACCGGATACGCATCGCTCCGGCGAGCGGCGGGGCGATCGTAGCCAGACCGGGGATGAATTTGCCCAGGACCAGGGTGATCCCGCCCCAGCGCTCGAAGTGGTTCTCGGTCTGGCGAACGCACGAATCGGGCGACAGCGAGATGCGGCAAAGGGTGGTCATGACGCGGCGCCCGTATTGCCGGCCCGCGACGTACCAGGCGCAATCCCCGATCATGGAAGCAGCGAAGGCCACGCCGAAGACCGCCGGCGCGGACAGCGTTCCGTCCACCGCAAGTGCGCCGGCGACAATCAGCGTCGGGATCGCGGGCAGCGGCACGCCGAGCTGCTCCAGCAGCACATTGGCGAAGATCAGCGCCAAGCCGTGCCGCGTGATCAGGTCGAACATGAGCTACAGCGGCTTCAGCCGCGGCATCACTTCGCGCGCGAAGAATTCCATGTTTTTGCGCGTCAACTCTGCAGGCAGCGTGCCGAACTGGCACAGCACCAGCAGGTTGCCGAAGCGCATGTCGTTCCAATAGCCCTCGAAGGCCTTGAGCACGGTTTTCCCGCTGCCGCAGACGAACAGGCCGAGCTCGACCGCCTGGTCGATGGTCACGTCGCCGAACATCTGCGCTTTCGCCTTCATCACGTTCTTCAGCGATTCGCGCGAGGTGTAGCCCGGCGGCAGCAGCATCTCGAGCGGCATTTTCACGAACACGTTGCGGAACGCCTCGAAGTGCGGCTTCGCCTCGCGGCGCGCTTCTTCGTCGGTATTCGCCACATAGACCGGGACGGCCCAGCCGAGCTGGCTGTCCTGCGCTTCGTAGCCGTAGCCGCTGCAGGTGTCGCGGTACAACTTGAGATAGCGCTGCACCACCCTGGCCGGGCTGAAGGTCTGCAGATAGGTGTAGCGCCGGTCGGGGTGCGAGGCCCAGTCGATCGTCTCCTTGCTGCCCTGCGACGGGATCCAGATCGGCGGGTGCGGCTTCTGGTAGGGGCGCGGCCACAGGTTCACGTACTGGACGTTGTAGTGCTTGCCCTGGAACGGGAACGGCCCCGGCTCGGTCCAGGCGCGCACGATGAGGTCGTGCGCCTCGTGGAAGCGCTCGTGCGAGAAGGTCGGGTTGACGCCGAAGGTATGGTACTCGGCGCCGATGCCGCGCACGAACCCGCTGATCAGGCGCCCGCCGCTGATCACGTCGATCATCGCGTGCTCCTCGGCGACCATCAGCGGGTGCTCGCGCAGCGGCAGCGCGCTGCCCAGGATGGCGATGCGCACGCGCTGCGTGCGCCGCGCGAGCGCCGAAGCGGTCACGATCGGCGAGGGCATCAGCCCGTAGGCGGTCTGGTGGTGCTCGTTCACCGACACCGCGTCGAAGCCGAGCCGCTCGGCGTGCTCGAGCTCGTCGAGATAGCGGTTATAGAGTCTGTGCCCCTTCTCCGGATCGAAGTGCCTGTTCGGCAGCCTGACCCACACCGTGCCGTTCTTGCGCCCCGCCTCGAGGTCCAGGTCGGCGTACGGCATGAGATGGAACAGGATTATCTGCATACGATTTCGCAGAAGGCGTCGGGCTTCTCGAGCTGCGGCAGATGGCCGCAGCCGGCGATGATGTGAATTTCCGCCTTTGGCATCAAACGAGAAAACTCTTTCGTGAAAGCGACCGGCAGAATCCGGTCCTCCGCTCCCCAGATGATCTTCACCGGCACGTCGATGCGGTGCAGCCACTTCGGCAGAAATGGATCGTGCAGCCGCGGCTCCCAGGCGAGGCGCGCCGTGGTATGGCGATTCTTCAGCGCGATGTCGAGCGACTCGGGCGTCGCCGGCTCGGCGAGCCGCTGCTCGGCCAGTCTCGGATCGTCGAAAAGGCTGCGGATGACTTCCTCGGGCGGCATGAGGAAGATGTCGGCGGGTCGGACCCCGGGCGCGCTGATCCCCGCCGGCCCCACGAGAACAAGAGACTTGATGCGCGACGTGTCGCGGACCGCCATTTCCAAAGCCATCCACCCGCCCATGGAACTGCCCACCAGGACTGCCTTTTGAAGATTCAACCGCTTCAGGAAATCCAGGTAGAAATAGGCCGCATCGTGGATGTTCTCCAGCCATTCAGGCTCGTCGCTCAGCCCGTAGCCGGGATGCTCGGGCACCAGCACGTCGAAGCGCGCGGCGAGCTGCTCCATGAACGGCATGATCGCCGGCGCGCCGCTCGCGCCGTGCAGGTACAGCAGCGGCTGCCCCGACCCGCCGCGGCGCAGGTGCGTCCTGCAGCCATCGACTTCGATGAAGCCGTCGGTGAATTTCATGTCTTGCGCTTCTTCCCGGTGACGCCGGACTCGGCGATGACGATGGGAATCTCGGTGAAGTTCTGCGGCGCCATCACGTGCGCCCCGGCGACGCCCGGGATCTCGGCGAGCTGCTGCAGAACCTCGATGCAGATCCGGTTGCCTTCGGCCTTCGCATCGCGCGCCCCCTCGAGGCGCCCGATCTGCGCGTCGGTAATGAGCGTGCCGTACAGCTTCTCCCGCATCCAGCGCGCCGAGTGCGCCGACGGGATCGGCGCCACGCCGATCAGGATCGGCAGGCGCTGGGCGATGCCGTGGTCGAGGAGCCGCCGAGCGTAGCGCCGCGCGACCGCCACGTCCATGCAGAACTGCGTCTGGACAAAATCGGCGCCGGCCTCGAGCTTGGCGCGCAGCGCCTTCGGCTCCCAGTGGGGCGGCGGGTCGATGGGCATGTCGGCCGCGCCCAGCACGAGCCTGACGCCGCCTTTGACCTCCGTCCCGGAGGGAAGGCGCTGCTCCGTGCGCATCCTGTGCGCCATGGCAAGCAGTCCGCGGCTGTCAAGGTCGAACACCGCCTTCGCCTCGGGCTGGTCGCCGAGCTTCGGGTCGTCGCCGGCGAGGCACAGCACGTTGCGGATGCCGAGGGAGACCGCGCCGAGCAGATCGCCCTGCAGCGCGAGGCGGTTGCGGTCGCGGCAGGTCATCTGGAAGATGGGCTCGATCCCGTTCTGGACCAGGAAATGCGCGGCGGCGAGGCTGGAGAGGTGGACCCTGGCGCCGGCCCCGTCGGTCACGTTGACAGCGGTGGCAAGGCCCTTGAGCGGCAGCGCGCGAGAGATGAACTCGGCCGGATCGGTCGACACTGGCGGCGTGATCTCCGCCGTGACCACGAAATCGCCGCTCTGCAGCCTGGTGAGCAGGTTGCTTGCCATCCTATGATCGCAGGGTGCCGGAACTGCCCGATCTTACTGTTTACCTGGAAAGCCTGGCGGCGCGGATTGCGAACCGGCGACTCGCGCGCGTCCGGCTGCTCAACCCCTTCCTCCTGCGCACCGCCCTGCCGCCGATCGCTCGCGTCGAGGGGAGGAAGGTGTTGAATTTACGCAGGCTGGGCAAGCGCATCGTCGTCGGGCTCGAAGACGAGCTCTACCTGGTGCTGCACCTCATGATCGCCGGGCGGCTGCGCTGGATCGAAGGCAACAACAAAGCGCCGGCACGTATCACCCTGGCGCTGTTCGAATTCGACAACGGCGTCCTCGCTTTCACCGAAGCCGGAACCAAGCGGCGGGCTTCGCTGCACGTGGTGGAGGGCAAGGCATCGCTCGACGCCATGAACCCGGGAGGCATCGAAGTGATGGAGGCCGATCTGGGAACATTTCGGGAAAGGCTGATCGGGGAGAATCACACGCTGAAGCGCGCCCTCACCGATCCGCGTCTGTTCGCAGGCATCGGCAACGCCTATTCCGACGAGATCCTGCATCGCGCACGCCTCTCGCCTGTAGCGCTCACCGGGCAGCTGACGCAGGAGGAGATTGCGCGCCTATTCAGCTCAACCAGAGAAGTGCTTGGCCAATGGACCGAGCGCCTGCGCGCGAATGCGGGCGCAGGCTTTCCCGAGAAGGTCACCGCGTTTCGCGAGGGCATGGCGGTGCATGGGCGCTACGGCAAGCCCTGTCCGGTGTGCGGCGCTCCCGTGCAGCGCATCGTCTACGCCGAGAACGAGACCAACTACTGCGCGCGCTGCCAGACGGGCGGCAAGCTGCTCGCCGACCGGGCGCTGTCGCGGCTGCTCAAGAAGAGCTGGCCGCGCTCCATCGACGAGCTGGACTAGTGGCGAGCGCTGCAATCCTTCGATTGGTCGGCCGCAGCGAGAAAGGCGATCAGGTCCGCGCGCTCCTGCGCATCCGCAACCCCGGCATAAGTCATCGCGGTGCCGGGAACCGTATGCGTGGGGTCGGCGAGAAAGCGGTCGAGCGTTTTCTTGCTCCAGACGATGCCGGATTTCTTCATCGCGCTAGAGTAGGCGAACCCCGGAACGCTGCCGGCGCGCCGCCCGAGCAGGCCGCAATGCCTCGGTCCGACCCGGTCGTAGGCGAGCGCGTGGCAGGCCAGGCAGCGCGCATAGATCTCCTTGCCGCGCAGCGGGTCGCCCGCCGCGAGCGCCGCGGCGAGCGCCACCGCTTCAATCAAGACACAAACGCCGCGGGCACCGGGTTCTCGCCGATCACCTGCCGCAGCACCGCCCAATGCATCGCTTCATCGCCGAGGATGCTCGCCGCCGCCTTCGACAGGTCGCGCGTGGCGAACAACGGCACCGCGCCCAGATAGGCGCTCACCGCGCCCTGCTCCAGGCCGGCGGCGAAGCGCAGCACGTCGAGCTGATTCTTCAGCGTCTCGACTGGAAAACTGTATTTCGCCTTCGCCGAAGCCGGCTTGCCGCCGAGCTTGCGGATGGTCTTCTCCAGCAGATCGGCGTGCGCCTTGTGGTGGCCCTGGAACTGCAGGGCGAGATCGAGCGCCGGCTTTTGCAGCAGGTTGCTCTCCGCGCCGACCTGGTAGGCCGCCACCGCCTCCAGCTCCGCGGCGAGCGCCGTATTGAGGATGCGCGCATCCCCGGCCTTGCTATCGCCGGACTTCGCGGCAAGCGCTTCCCGTCCGGCGAGCAGCGCAACCGCGGCGCCGGAAAGCACGGCGCCGGAGCGCTCGAGGAACAACCGGCGCGCAGCCGCCGGGCTTGAGATCTTCAGGAACGACATGGGAAACCTCCGTGGTTGAAGTTATTCGAGCCTGGCGAGCACGCCAGCAACGATCCGATCGCAGCGCTCCCCGGCGAATGCAAACACCTCGTCGAGCGCGAGATCGATCTCCGTAGCGAGCGCTTCGCGCAATACGCGACGCGCCCGGAAAAACCTGGTCCTCACCGTGGCCTCCGGAATGCCGAGGGCGGCGGCTGTTTCTTCCACCGAAAATTCCTCCAGCGCGCGCAGGATGAACACCGCGCGGTACGCCTCGGGCAACGCGTCGATCTTCTGCTCCAGCAGGCGCCGCGTCTGCGCGCGCTGCGCCGCATAGTCCGGTCGGTCATCGGTCGGCATGTCTTCCCCGTGCAGAGGCACCACCTCGGCGCCGCGGCGGCGCTTCCTCAGCCGCATCAGCGCCTCGTTCGCGACGATCCGCACCAGCCAGGTGGAAAGCCTTGATTCGCCGCGAAATGCTCCGATCGCACGGAAAGCGCGCAGGTAGCCGTCCTGCAGCGCCTCCTCGGCGTCGGCGTCGTCGCGGAGAATGGCGCGCGAAGTGCGGAACAGCGTTCGGTTGTGGCGCCTCATCAGCGCCTCGAAGGCGCGCACGTCGCCGCCGGCGACGCGCTGCGCGAGCTCGCCGTCCGAAAGCGGCTCGGGGCTAGGGACTGCGGCGGGGATGGCGGTTTTCATGGTCAGGACGGCACATTGGATGCCGCGCGGTCCCGCTGCGTTCCCGGCCGGACCGCCGGATCAGGTGCTTTTCTTCGAAAGAAGCTGGCCGATGATGTCGATCGGCATCGGGAAGACGATGGTCGAGGCCTTGTCGCCGGCGATCTGGGTAAGCGTCTGCAGGTAGCGCAGCTGCATCGCCTCCGTCCGCTGCGCCAGCATGGTGGCGGCCTGCAGCAGCTTTTCGGAGGCCTGCAGCTCGCCTTCGGCGTGGATCACCTTGGCGCGCCGCTCGCGCTCGGCCTCGGCCTGGCGCGCGATGGCACGCACCATCGTCTCGTTCAGGTCGACGTGCTTGATCTCGACGTTGGAGACCTTGATGCCCCAGGCGTTGGTTTGCGAGTCGAGGATAGACTGGATGTCCAGATTGAGCTTCTCGCGCTCCGACAGCAGCTCGTCGAGCTCGTGCTTGCCCAGCACGGCGCGCAGCGTGGTCTGCGCCAGCTGGCTGGTGGCCTCCAGGAAATTGACCACCTGGATGATCGCGTGCTGCGCATCGACGACGCGGAAATAGACTACCGCGTTCACCTTCACCGAAACGTTGTCGCGCGTGATCACGTCCTGCGGCGGCACGTCGAGCACCACGGTGCGCAGGTCGACGCGCACCATCTGCTGGATGCCCGGGACGATGATGATCAGGCCGGGGCCCCGGACCGCCTGGAAGCGGCCGAGCAGGAACACCACCGCGCGCTCGTACTCGCGGTAGATCTTGATCGAGAGAAACAGCAGGATGACAGCGAGAACGATCGCGCCGAGGCCGAAGTTGATCATGGGTCCATCTCCACTGTAAGAACAAGACCGTCCATCGCCGCCACCCGCAGGCGCTGGCCGCGCCTCACTGGACGCGCCGCGCGCACGCGCCACCTCTCGCCGTGCACGCGCGCCCAGCCCTCGCCGTCGAAGTCCTCGAGCGCCTCGCCCACCGCGCCAATCATCTCCTCACGGCCGCTCACCACCGGGCGCCTGCGCGCGCGCAGCAGCATGCCTACGACGAAGACGAGGAACGCCGCGCTCGCCGCAGCGATGCCGCCGATCAGCGCGTACGGGATCTCGAACCCCGGCAAGTCGCTATCGATGAGGATGATCGAGCCCAGCACGAAGGCGATCAGCCCGCCGATCCCGAGCGAGCCGTAGGCCGGAAAGAAGGCCTCGGCGGTCATGAAGCCGATGCCGAGGACCATCAGGGCGAGGCCGGCGTAATTCACCGGCAACAGGTGCAGCGCATAGAGCGCGATCAGCAGGCTGATCGTTCCCACCACCCCCGGCAGCACCAGCCCCGGATTCATGAACTCGAAGATGATGGCGTAGATGCCGACCAGGATCAGCAGGTAGGCGATGGTCGGATTGGTGACGATGGCGAGGATCTTGGTGCGCCAGTCGACCTGCACCTCGATCACCGGCGCGTCCGCCTTCTTCAGCTTTCTCAGCAGCTCGGGCACGTCGCCGGCCACCACGTCGATGACCTTCATCTTCAGCGCTTCCTCCGCGGACAGGCTGACGGCATCGCGCACCGCGCGCTCCGCCCATTCGGCGTTCCTGCCCCGCAGCTTGGCGAGGCCGCGGATATACGCCGCCGCGTCATTGATCTGCTTGCGCATCAAGGTGTCTTTCTTCTCGTCCTTTTCCGATCCGCCTCCGCCGAGGGCCACCGGCGAGGCCGCGCCGAGGTTGGTCCCCGGGGCCATGGCGGCGATGTGGCTGGCGTACAGAATGAAGGTGCCGGCGCTCGCCGCGCGCGCCCCGCCAGGCGCGACGAAGCTGGCGACCTGGACCGGCGAAGCGAGGATGTCCTTGATGATCTCGCGCATCGAGGTGTCGAGCCCGCCGGGCGTGTCGATGCGAAGCACCACGAGCTGCGCCTTGTCCTTTGCCGCGCGCTGCAGCGCCCGCCGCACGAAATCGGCGCTCGCCGGGCCGATCGCGCCCTCCAGCGGCACGACGAGCACCGGCGGCGGCGCGGCATGCGCCGACGATAAGCACAAGGCGGCTAGGAAAAGATAAAATTTCATCCCAGTGAAGCAAGAGCAGATCCCCGGCGACGCCATTGTCATCCGCGGCGCCCGCCAAAACAACCTGAAGAATCTGACCCTGGCGATCCCGGGCGGCGAGCTCGTCGTCGTCACCGGCGTGTCGGGCTCGGGCAAGTCCTCGCTCGTCTTCGATACGCTCTATGCCGAAGGGCAGCGGCGCTACGTGGAAACGTTCAGCCCTTACGCGAGGCAGTTCCTGGACCGCATGGACCGGCCGCAGGTCGACGCCGTGGAAGGCATCCCGCCGGCGATCGCCATCGACCAGACCAACCCGGTGCGCACTTCGCGCTCCACGGTCGGCACGATGACCGAGCTGAACGACCACCTGAAGCTGCTCTTCGCGCGCGCCGCAAGACTGCATTGCCGCGGCTGCGGCAAGCCGGTGGTGAGGGATACGCCCCAGTCGATTTATGAGTCTTTACTGCAGGTTCCTTCTCAAAGACTCGTCATCAGCTTCCCGGTCAATGTCCCCAAGAACTTTACCGAGAAAGAGGTCGAGCAGCTACTGCAGCGACAGGGCTATACCCGGATCCACGCGCGGTCGAAAGGGCGGCTCGAAGTCATTCAGGACCGCATCCGCATGTCTTCCGCAGAGCGGGCGAGGGTCATCGAAGCGCTGGAATCCGCTTTGCGGGTCGGTCAGGGTCGGGTCAACGTTTATCCGGAAAAATCGGGCTCTGACCCCGATTTTTCGGTCTGGCGGTATTCGTCGGGGCTGCATTGCGCCGACTGCGACATCCATTATTCGGAAGCAACCCCGGCGGCGTTCTCCTTCAATTCGCCGCTCGGCGCCTGCGAGACCTGCCGCGGCTTCGGCCGCGTGATCGGCGTCGATTTCGGCCTGGTGGTGCCCGACGAGGCGAAGACGCTGCGCCAGGGCGCCGTGCGCCCCTGGCAGAGTCCGAGCTTCCGTGAATGTCAGGACGATTTGGTCAAGTACGCGAAGAAGCGCGGCATTCCGCTCGATCTGCCTTTCAATCAGTTGAATTCTTTCCAGAAAAACTGGGTACTGGAAGGCGAAGCGGACTGGAAGAGCTGGCGCAAGTCCTGGCCCGGGACCTGGTACGGTGTGCGCCGCTTCTTCAAGTGGCTCGAGACCAAGGCCTACAAGATGCACATCCGGGTCCTGCTCTCCAAGTACCGCGCGTACACCGAGTGCGGGGCCTGTCACGGCACGCGGCTGAAGCCCGACGCCCTGCTGTGGAAGCTCGACGGCAGGTCCATCCACGAGCTGATGCTGCTGCCGGTTTCGAGGGTGAATGGTTTCTTTCAAAGCCTGAACATCGACGATGAGGCGGCCGACCTCGTGCTGCGCGAGATCCGCACGCGGCTCGGCTACCTGTGCGAGGTCGGCCTCGGCTACCTGACGCTCGACCGGCAGTCGCGCACGCTGTCGGGCGGCGAAGTGCAGCGCATCAACCTCACCACGGCCCTGGGTACTTCGCTCGTCAATACCCTGTTCGTGCTCGACGAGCCCTCGATCGGCCTGCACCCGCGCGACATGGGCCGCGTGATCGGCGTGATGCAGCGGCTGCGCGACGCCGGGAACAGCCTGGTCGTCGTCGAGCACGACCCGCAGATCATGTTCGCCGCCGACCGCATTCTCGACATGGGCCCCGGGCCCGGCGAGCGCGGCGGGGAGATCGTCTTCTTCGGGGCGCCGGAGAAGCTGAAGGCCGAAGCGAGCCTCACCGGCGAATATCTGTCCGGCAGGCGCCAGGCCACGCACGCAAGAAACGAGGCGCCGGCAAGCAAGTTCCTGCAGCTCCTGGGCGCGGCGGAGCACAACCTCAAGAACCTCGACGTTCGCATCCCGCTCGGGCGGCTGGTCTGCGTGAGCGGCGTCTCGGGCTCGGGCAAGTCGACGCTGATGCAGAACGTCCTCTATCCGGCGCTGCTGCGGGCGAAGGGCAGGCCGACCGAGGCGCCGGGCGCCTACCGCGAGCTGAAAGGCGCCGAGCTCGTCAGCGAGGTGGTGCTGGTCGATCAGTCGCCGATCGGCAAGACCACGCGCTCGAACCCGGCGAGCTATGTGGGCGCGTTTGACTGCATTCGAGATTTGTTTTCCAGAACGGAGGTTTCGAAGGAGCGGCGCTATACCGCCGGGACATTCAGCTTCAACTCCGGCAACGGCCGCTGCCCGAGCTGCGGCGGAAACGGCTTCGAGCACGTCGAGATGCAGTTCCTCTCCGACGTCTACCTGCGCTGCCCCGACTGCGACGGCCGGCGCTACCGCGCCGAGGTGCTGGAAGCGACGCTCCGCGGCAAGTCGATCGCCGACGTCCTCGACCTGACGGTCTCGGAGGCAGCCTCCTTTTTCAAGAACGAACCGAAAGTGCTGGGGAAGCTGACGCCGCTCGTCGACGTCGGGCTCGAATACCTGCGGCTCGGGCAGCCGGTACCCACGCTCTCCGGCGGCGAGGCGCAGCGGCTGAAGCTCGCCGGCCATCTCGCGGAAAAGAAAATGGGGTCAGACCCCATTTTATTCCTGTTCGACGAGCCGACCACGGGGCTGCACTTCGACGACGTCGCCAAGCTCCTGCGCGCGTTCCGCCAGCTGCTCCAGGCAGGGCACTCGCTCGCGGTGATCGAGCACAACCTCGACGTCATCCGCTCCTCCGACTGGATCCTGGACCTCGGCCCCGAAGGCGGCGACGCCGGCGGCGAGCTGGTGTGCGAGGGCACGCCGGCGCAGGTGATGGCGCATCCTTCGTCGCCTACCGGAAAGGCCCTGCGCGATTACGAGAAAGCATTCACCCGGCCCGTCGAGCAGAAAGAATCGGGGTCGGTCCCTGTTTTGTCGAATGCGATCCGCATCCATAACGCCCGCGAGCACAACCTCAAGAGCATCGACGTCGAGATCCCGCGCGGGCGCTTCACCGTGGTGACCGGCGTGTCGGGGTCCGGCAAATCGACCCTCGCCTTCGACATCCTGTTCGCCGAGGGCCAGCGGCGCTATCTCGAGTCGCTCAATGCCTACGCGAGGCAGTTCGTCCAGGCGGCCTCGCGGCCCGACGTCGACGCGATCTTCGGCATTCCGCCGACGGTGGCGATCGAGCAGCGCACCAGCCGCGGCGGCCGCAAGTCCACCGTCGGCACGCTGACCGAAGTGCACCACTTCCTGCGGCTGCTGTTCGTCAAGCTCGGCACGCAGTACTGCCCGGACTGCGAAGTGCCGATCGAGCCGCAGAGCGAGGAGGCGATCGCCGCGCGCATCCTGCGCGAGTACCGCGGCGAGACGGTGGTCATGCTGGCCCCGCTGGTGGTGAATCGCAAGGGCGTCTACACCGAGCTCGCCAGGTGGGCCGCGGCAAAGGGCTACACGCAGCTGCGCGTCGACGGCAAGCTGCTGCCGGTGCGCCCCTTTCCGCGCATCGACCGCTTCAAGGAGCACAGCATCGAATTGCCGGTGGGCTACGTCAAGGTCAGCGCCCGCGGCGAGAAGGAGCTGCGGGAGCGGCTGGCCAAGGCCCTGGAGTTCGGCAAGGGAGTGGTCCATGTCCTCACCGGCAGGCAGGTCGAGGTGTTCTCGACCAAGCGCGCCTGCCGCTCGTGCGGCCGCAGCTTCCCCGAGCTCGACCCGCGGCTGTTTTCCTACAACTCGAAGCACGGCTGGTGCGCCGCCTGCTACGGCACCGGCCTGAAGATCGACGACGTCGAGTGGGAAGAGGAGCGCGCGCGCACCGGCGCCGAGGACAACGTGCTCGATTCCTGGATCGAGTGGCTGGAGATCGACCAGGCCTGCCCGCAATGCGAGGGACGGCGGCTCAACCCCGAGGCGCTCGCGGTCCTATGGCGGGGAAAGAACATTTCGGATTACGGTGCCCTGCCGGTCTCCCAGCTTGGATCGCTTTTCAAGGAGGTTGATTTACTGGGAAGAGAGAAAGAGATTGCGCGCGATCTGGTGGCGGAGCTGCGCTCGCGGCTGGGCTTTCTCGGCGATGTCGGCCTCGGCTACCTGACGCTCGAGCGCTCGGCGCCGACCCTCTCGGGCGGCGAGGCGCAGCGCATCCGGCTCGCTGCGCAGCTCGGCTCCAACCTGCGCGGCGTGTGCTACATCCTCGACGAGCCGACCATCGGCCTGCACCACCGCGACAACCGCATCCTGCTCGACGTGCTGGAGAAGCTCGAGGCGAAGGGCAATTCGCTGGTGGTGGTCGAGCACGACGAGGACACCATCCGGCGCGCGCACCATGTCGTCGACCTCGGCCCGGGCGCCGGCAGGCTCGGCGGCGAGGTCATCGCCGAGGGCGACGCCGAGGACCTGATGAGCCAGCCGCAGTCGCTCACCGGCCGCTTCCTCAAGGATCCCTTGCGCCACCCGATCCATCCGCACCGTGCCGTTGGAAAAAAAGATCCTTTCATCCAGGTGCAAAGGGCGCGGCTGCACAACCTGAAAAATATCGAAGCGCGCATCCCGCTCGGCCGGCTGGTAGCGGTCACTGGTGTTTCGGGATCGGGCAAATCCACTCTCGCGCGCGACGTGCTGTACGAGTCCCTGCGCGAGGAGACGCCGGTCGGCTGCAAGGCGGTGAACGGCGCCGGGGCACTCGAGCGCGTCCTCGAAGTCGACCAGACGCCGATCGGCAAGACCCCGCGCTCCTGCCCCGCCACCTACGTCGGCTTCTGGGACGCGATCCGGCGCCTGTTCGCCGACACCACCGAGGCGCGCATGCGCGGCTGGAGCGCGAGCCGCTTTTCGTTCAACACGAGCGGCGGTCGCTGCGAGGAGTGCGAAGGCCAGGGAATGAAGAGGATCGCCATGTCCTTTCTGCCCGACGTGAGGGTGAGCTGCGAAGCCTGCGGCGGCGCGCGCTTCAACGCCGATACGCTGGCCGTGAAGCTGCGCGGCAAGTCGGTCGGCGAAGTATTGGCGATGAACGTCGACGAGGCAGCCGGATTTTTCGCCGCGCACGCCTCGATCCACCGCTGCCTGCAGCTGCTGCAGGACGTCGGCCTGGGCTACCTGACGCTCGGCCAGCAGAGCCCGACGCTCTCCGGAGGCGAAGCGCAGCGCATCAAGCTGGTGACCGAGCTATCCAAGCGCAGTGAATCGAAGACCCTCTACGTGCTCGACGAGCCCACCGTCGGCCTGCACATGGCGGACGTGGAGAAGCTGATCCATGTGCTGCATCGCCTGGTCGATGCAGGCAATACCGTGATCGTGATCGAGCACAACCTCGACGTCATCGCCGAGGCCGACTGGATCATCGACCTCGGCCCGGAAGGCGGGGACGGCGGCGGCAGGATCGTGTTCCAGGGGCCGCCGGAGAAAGCCGGGTCCGCGCCCGGCCACACCGCGGCCGCGCTCGCCGGGTTTCTCGAATCCAGAAAAGCAAATTGAAAGCCCCGCGCCGGCGCGGCGTGATCCCGTCCATCCAGCTCGCCCGCAATTCGTACCGCGAAGCCTGCAGTCCGTCGCAGGGCGCTCGCGGGCGACGGGCGGCTTCCCTAGAGTGCGGAGCATGAGCCGTTTCGCAGCCGCGATCGCTCGCGCCTTCCGCCGCTACGCGGCATGGCTCGTGGCGATCAGCTGGAAGCGCTTCATCCTGCTTTCGGTCCTCCTGCTGATCATCGCCGGAGTGGCATCGGAGATCCCGCCTTTCACGTGGCGGATCATGGAAACGGCCCCGAAGGTTTCAACTCTGCACGAGCCCTCGGGGGAAAGCGCCGATGCCGCCGGTTCGCTTGCCGCGGATATCAAGCGTGAGGTCATCGACGAGATCCGCGCCGGGCGCAAGGCGAGTCGCCGCGTGCGCCTGGGCGACTACCTGCCGAACCTCGCGTTTCTCTTCATCATCGTTTCGGCGGCGATCAAGATCGCGTACGCCGGGCGGGTGAAGGCCGAGGCCAAGGCCGCCGAGGCGCAGGAAATGGCCGAGGCGGAGAGCCTCAAGCGCCAGGTGGTGGAAGCGAGGATGGCGGCGATGCAGGCGCAGGTCGAGCCGCACTTCCTGTTCAACACCCTGGCGAGCATCGATCACCTGATCGAGGTCGACCCGCCGCGCGCGAGCAGGATGCAGAAAAACCTCATCGCGTTGTTGCGCGCCTCGATGCCCGCGATGCGCGAGAGCGCCGCGACACTGGGGCGGGAGCTGCAGGTGGTGCGCCCCTACCTCGAGATCCTGAAGGTGCGCATGGAAGACCGCCTGCGGGCAGAAATCAACGTCGCGGAGGGCCTGTATTCGGCCGACTTTCCGCCGATGGTGCTGCAATCGCTGGTCGAGAACGCGATCAAGCACGGCCTGGAGCCGAAGCCGGAAGGCGGCGCGCTGAGGGTGGAAGCCGAAGTGGCACACGGCAAGCTGGTGGTGAGTGTGGCCGACACCGGCGTGGGGTTCGGCCGCGCCGCGACCGCGGGAACGGGGACCGGCCTCAACAGCATCCGCGAGCGCCTCAAGCTCATTTACGGCCCGCAAGCCGAGCTGCGCATTGCCCCGAATTCGCCGAGTGGTACCCGGGTCAGCGTCGTCGTACCCTACAAGACTGCATGACCCCGAAGGCGGTGATCGCGGACGACGAGGCGCTGATGCGCGAGCAGCTGCGCGCCCGCCTCGCCGAGGTCTGGCCCGAGCTCGAGATCGCTGCCGAGGCGCGCAACGGCGCCGAGGCGGTCGAGCTGGTCGCCGCCGAGCGCCCCGATATCGTGTTTCTCGACATCCGCATGCCAGGCAAGAGCGGCATCGAGGCCGCCCGCGAGATCGCGGCACTCCAGACGGGCGCCCGCGTCCCGGAAATCGTGTTCGTCACCGCCTACGACCAGTACGCGATCGACGCATTCGAGCAAGGGGTGATCGACTACGTGCTCAAGCCCGCGGAGCGGGAGCGGCTCGCCCTCACCGTCGAGCGCATCCGCAAACGCCTCGCCGCGCCGACGGACAACGCGCAAAGCGCGCTGCAGCAGGCCCTCGAGCGCCTGGCCGGCAAGCTCGAGGCTCCTTCGCACCTGAGATGGATCCAGGCCTCGGTCGGCCAGCAGATCCAGATGATCCCGGTCGAGGAGGTGCTGTTCTTCATCTCCGATGAGAAATACACCCGCGTGCAGACCGCGCAGCAGGAAGCGCTGATCCGCACGCCGATCAGGGAGCTCATTGCCGCGCTCGACCCGGCGCAGTTCTGGCAGATCCACCGCTCCACGCTGATCAACGCGCGCGCCATTGCCGGCATCAGCCGCGACGAGCGCGGGCGCCAGCTGGTGAGCATCAAGGGCCGGCCGGAGAAGCTCGAGGTGAGCCGCAGCTATGCGCACCTGTTCAAGGGCATGTAATGCTCGTTAGGTGTTCCTCCGGCCCAGCACCAACACGTTGCCCACGAGCGAAACCGTGACGCCAGCTGCGGTCAGCGGATGCCAGATAAAACCCTCCAATAGCGTGGACACCAGGAGCGCAACCACTGGCGCCATGACGCCGACGTAGGAGGCGCGCGCCACGCCGATCCGGCCGACGAGCGTTAGCCAGCCGGCGAAGGCGATCACCGAACCGAGCAACGACAGGTAAAGGAGCGACAGGAGATAAGACGCGCTTGGCTCCACCGTGTATGGCCGGCCGAGCGCCAGCGCCACGGTAAGCGAAGCCACACCGCCGTAGCCCATGCTCCAGGCCATGGTCGGCCAGCCATGAAGCTTGCGCTGGTGGTTACGCTGCGCGAGCAGGCCGCCCGCGGTGGAGATCAGCACCGCAAGCAGAGTGAATGCCGCGCCGAGCGCCACGCTGTGGCTCCGCGCCAGGCGGGCGAACTCGGGCCAATACACGAGCGCGATACCCGCGATACCGAACAGGGAACCAAGCGCCATGCGAGCCGTAACCGGCTGCTTGAAAAAGAGCCGCGTGCCGAGCGTGGAGAGCAGCGGGCTCGCCGAATACCCGATCGCCACCAGGCCGGAGGCGACATGCTGCTCCGCGTGATAAACGAAGACATAGCTCAGGCCGTACATCGCGACGCCCATCAGCGCGAGCGCGGCGTGCTCCGAGCGCGTGAACAGCAGAGACAGCCCGCGCCATTTGCACCAGGCGGCGACGATCAGCGCCGCGAAGAGGAACCGGTGGCTCACGCTCACTTCCGGTGCCACCGATCCGAGCTGATAGGTGATCGCGAGCCAAGTGGTGCCCCAGATGAGGACACATCCGGCAAATATCGAAACGTTGCTCAAGGTTCGGTAAACGCTTCACATGAGCGGCAGACACGCGCCTGCTGTGTAATCACGTCTAAGGTCCCGGTTTTGGCGCGCTGAAGGGGGCGCTCCTTAGCGCCGATTCGCAAGCATCGCGCAAGAACCGGCTGTTAGACCACACCCTTCGATCCTCCGCGAAAGACCAGCGGCAAGGTCGGCCTGAGATCGAATTCCACCGATCCTTCGCTTGCGAAAATGAGCTCCAGCATGTGTTCGCTCCCCTCCTTGAACGTTATCAGCCCTCGGTCATGCACTACCTTTGCCGCTTTTGAGAGAGTCGTCATCGAAGGAAGACGCACAACCATCTTCAAGATCTCGCGTATCGGCACGCGATGGTCAACCGGCTCTTTTGGACGGATGCCCAAGTTCTCGACGTTGAGAAACGCTAATTCAGGCTCCGTCATGGGAACACCCTGAGCGAATCGAATCGAGGCTCCGGTCGGCAAATAGCGCGGCTTATAGGACCACGTTGCAAAAGGCAAGGCCGATTCCACCGTGCGAAAAAGGATGCCGAACGGGCAGACGCCCTCGCTACGCGACGAACAGCGCTCCCATAAGCGAGTGCCTTTGCTTTCAGAGCTACGAGCTTCATCCTCATTGCTGACCCACAGAAGCTCGACATACGCATTGTTGAAGAAGAATCGCCGATTGGATGTCCCCTGGCCTGGGTGCCGATTGCCCGAACCCTCGACTAAGCCCAGTGCCACGAGCGCGTCCGCTTCTGGGGCACCTTTAGAACAACAGATGAAGGCGTGGTCTACGGTCGCGAGCATTCCGTGGCCGGTAACAGTGTGGTCTAACGTAATGTGAACTTCCTAAATGGTGGTCAATTAGATACCTGACCACCTCAGCCTGTCATCCGCCCCTCTGTCCATGGAATCAAGCGGGTCGGGCCAGTAATCGGATTCCAAGATAGGGGGTGCGCGCTTGGTGGTGTTTTTTTGCGTCTCGCGAGTGTCTGCTGTGGGGCCCAGCAGCGGTCACTCGCCCGATCAGCGCATCGCAAGCAATTCCAATTGATCGCACTCGAAACAGCCTCGGCGCTTTTCGTGACAATTCTGCAAACGCGATCGCGTCGCGCACCACGCGCACTAAGTCACCGCGGCGACGCGACCTAAATCACCCGTTCATTCGCATCCGCGAGAAAGATCTCCGGCAGATGTGGCGGATTGCGCGCGGCGCGTCAAATAATGTTATTGAAAAATGACAACGTGCTAACTTGAAGACGCTTTCGCGAAAGCGACGACCCAGACACTTTCAAGGGAGGATTCAATGAAGCGCCTTTCGGTACTCACCGCAGTCCTCGTCGCCACGGGTTTCGCGGCGCCCGCCTTGGCAGACGGCATCAACCTCAAAGGGCCGCATTACAACCTCAATATCATCGGCGTCGAGAATCCGAAGACCGCCCCGATGACCGACAGCGAGCGGCACACGATCTTCGTGGGCCTTGGCAGGAAGTCGTCGGTCACCAGCAACATCTACCTGGCCCCGGGGCCGTTTGACGTCTGCGACGGTAATGCCTTTGATGCTGCTCATTCCTGCACTGGGGACGTCATCGCGAACCAGGGCGCTGTCTTCCAGCTCCCCTGCAACAGCGCCGTCCCGACAGACACGGGCTGCCCCAGCGGCACTTTCTCCGCGGACTATCAAATCTGGGGGCGCGCGCTCGGCAAACCGGGCGGCAGCGTCACCATGAAGACCTGCGGGACCGACGACACCGGCGCACTCGTCTGCTCCACCGGCAGCGCGCTGTTCACACGCGGGAAGGGCAAGTCCGGCTTCTTCGACGTCACGACTTCGCTCACCACAATCAACGCCTGCTTCGATGTCGCCGGAGTGGTGACTTGCGAGACGGTCAGCCTTTTTGACCCTGTGCTGCACGACTTCTTCTGGCAGTACGCCAACAGTGGGCTTCGCCTGCTGCAGCTGCGCTTCTATCCGCTATAAGCGTTGACTGCCTCATCACGGGGCTGCACGGCAGCCCCGTTTTCTATGCACCGTTCAGATATGCGCGATCGCTCCTGCACATTGCTGCTGTTGATCGTGGCGGCGTCGTTCAGCCCTCTGATCCACGCCAAGCCGCCACTGCCACGCGGTACCGTCGCTAACGACACCTACGATTTCGGGTCCGTCAGACAAGGTGCCCCCGTCAGCCACGCCTTTATCATCAAGAACGCCGGCGAGGGGCCGCTGCGGATCACAGGCGCAGAGCTATGGATGCCCGGGCTGACCGTGCGCGTCGCGCCAGTGGAAGTACCCGCCCAGGGCGAAGCCGCAGTGACGGTGGAGTTAAACACCGAGCGGGTGGCCGGTGCGATCGAGGGCAAGGTGCAGATTCAATGGAACGATCCGACCCGCTCGGGGGCTTCGCTGACGCTCAAAGGTTACGTCGTTCCACGGATCGCAATTGAGCCCATGCCTGCGGTCTTCCTAAGCGCGTTTACCGCCGAGCCCGCCGAGCGCACCTTAACGATCAGGAATAACGAACCGCGGCCCCTTAGGATCACAAGCGTGGAGCACTCGGCTCGCCTGAGCGTTTCCGTCGCGGACGTTGAGCCCGGCAAGGTCTTCATCCTGACCGCGCGTTCTGTCAATGGTGTGCCCGCAGGGCGCTACGAGGAGTCCCTCACGCTCGTGACCGATAAGCCGGGGGGCGATCGGATCGACCTTCCCGTGCATCTATGGGTCAAGCCGGACCTATATGCAAATCCCGAGAACGTCGACTTTGGCACGCTGCGCGTGGAGGACGTGCAGCGCAGCGATGTAACGGCGTCCCTCACACAGACCTTCTTTCTCAAGCGCCGCGGTGACGCTTTCAGGATTACGGCCATTGTCTGCGATTCGAGCGCGGTGGATGTCACACAGTCGCCCGCGGGACCAAGCAATAGCTTCCAAATCGATGTGCGGCTACGAGCCGAAGCCCTGCGCCGAGGAAGCCTCGACGCAAAGATTCGGGTCATGACCACGGATCCAGCGTTCCCGGAGGTAGTGATTCCGTTGAGCGGCACCCTGATCTAGGTGTGAAGTTTCGTGGCGTGGCCCATGACATGCTGTATAATTCCCTCCCAGGTTTCTGTGTCGCGCATTTCCGGTTAGCGTCTCAGTCCGTTTAGCGGCCCGTCCCGGGCCGTCAATAACAAGCCTAAAAGCATCTGCCTGAACCGGTCGAAGGTTGATCCTTCCCAGGCCGATCTCAGGAGAAAGTCATTACTACGTCGTTTGAACAACTCGGCCTGTTGCCCGCGCTGCTGCGCGCCGTCGCCGAGCAAGGCTATACACAACCCACCCCCATCCAGGCGCAGGCGATCCCGGTCGTGCTTGCCGGGCGCGATCTGCTCGGCGCCGCCCAGACCGGCACCGGCAAGACCGCCGGCTTTACGCTGCCTCTTCTACAAAAACTGGTTGAAAAAGCCAATACGAGCCATTCGCCGGCACGGCATCCGGTTCGCGCCCTGATCATCACTCCCACCCGCGAGCTCGCGGCGCAGGTCGAAGAAAGCGTGCGCACCTACGGGAAATACACCAGTCTCAAGTCGGCCCTGGTCTACGGCGGTGTCGGCATGCAGCCGCAGGTCGATGCGCTGCGCCGCGGCGTGGACATCCTGGTCGCCACGCCGGGCCGGCTGCTCGACCATGTGCAGCAGAAGACGGCCGACCTGCGCCAGGTGCAGATCCTGGTGCTCGACGAAGCCGACCGGATGCTCGACATGGGATTCATCCACGACATCCGGCGCATCCTCGCGCTGCTTCCGGCGCAGCGCCAGAACCTGCTCTTCTCGGCGACGTTCCCTGAGGAGATCCGCAAGCTCGCCGCGTCGTTCATGCGTAACCCCGCGACCGTCGAGGTCGCGCGCCGCAACACGCCCGCCGAGCTGGTGGCGCAGGTGGCGTACCCGGTGCAGGCCGACCAGAAGCGCTCGCTGCTCGCGCATCTCGTGAAATCGAACGACTGGCGCCAGGTGCTGGTGTTCGTCCGGACCAAGCACGGCGCGAACCGGCTCGCCCAGCAGCTCCTGCGCGAAGGGATCGAAGCCGACGCCATCCACGGCAACAAGGCGCAGAGCGCCCGCACCCGCACGCTGGCGCAGTTCAAGGCCGGCTCGCTGCGGGTGCTGGTCGCCACCGACATCGCGGCGCGCGGGTTGGATATCGAGGCGTTGCCGCACGTCGTGAACTACGACATGCCGCACGTGGCCGAGGATTACGTGCACCGCATCGGCCGCACTGGCCGCGCCGGCGTCGAGGGCGAGGCAGTCTCGCTGGTCAGCCCCGAGGAACGGCCGCTGCTCGCCGCCATCGAGCGGCTGATGAACCGCAAGGTCGAGAGCCGCGCGGTGACTGGCTTCCAGGCCGCCGGCCCGAGGACCGCGCCGCCTCATAGGCCGCATTCGCGGCCGGCGCACCAGCCGGCGCAGCAGCCGCAGCCCCGCCCTGCGTCGCGGCGCTCGCGCGCGCACGAGCCGCGCCTAGGCGCGCTCCTCGGGAAACGAATCTAGTCGAGCGATGCAATGAATGTCCGCTGTGAATCTAAATGAAAGCCCCGATATGCCGGAGGCGCTGAACCGGCGAGACTGAAATCCCCAAGCAGCCCTCGCATCCTTCGCGGATTCTGCGGGGCAGCAAATCGGGCCTGAAACCCTTTTAGGGCGCTGCGTGCAGCTATTGCCGGGCAACTAAACTCGATGATTGTCTGATCGTCGTCCGGTAAAACACGGGACCGGGCGGGTGTCACCCGCCCCGTTTTTTTGCGCCTCAAATTCGACTATGTGCCTGATTCATTATCGGAAAGTCCGATTGAGGGATATCGGGTTGGGTTATCCGAGAGTCCGATAAAAGTCCGATTGGAGGATATCAGGTTAATAACGGAGCCAACCTCCCGCGACGAAGATGCCTCATTTCAAACGTTCAGCGCTGCTGAGCAAGGGGCGCTCGCCATGAAGAAGGCCGAGAAAAATCCGCCGCCACAGGAGTTCTATCCGACGACAACCTACCTCGACAACAAAAGCTCAAGAGCGGGCGCAACTAACCCATCTGCGCCCCGGTGGATTTACGGCCATGAACGCTGAACAGTTCGCCGAGCACTACTGGGCGAGCCTGCACAAATACCTCGATGACCCCAACGAGGTGCAGCGCAGCACGGCATACGAGCTGGGACGGCACGCTCTGGCCGATGGCCTGGGTGTGCTCGACATCGCTGCCGCTCACTACGGCGCCTTGCAGCGCGTGCTTTCGGCCCGGGCGCGCCGCGCCATTCCGGGGGCGGTGATCAAGGCCGCCAACGAGTTCTTTGCCGAGTGCCTGTCGCCGTTCGAGATAAGCTATCGCGGCGCACGCGAGGGCGCCCGCGCCTGGCAGCATCTGAACGAGGCGCTGGAAAACGAGGCGAAGCGGATCGCACACGCGCTGCACGACGAGGCGGGGCAGCTTCTTGCCTCGGTGCACTTCGCTGTCGCCGACATGGCGGGTGAGCTGCCGCCGCAAAGCCGCGCCCGGCTGCAGGAGGTCAAGTCGCTGCTGAACAGGATCGAGACGGAGCTGCGCGACCTCTCGCACGAATTGCATCCAACCGTCCTCGATCGGCTGGGCCTGCTGCCCGCGCTGCAGTTCCTCGCCGAAAGCGTGACCAAGCGCGCCGGTATCCCGATTACCCTAAAAGGCGGAGAACCGGGCCGCCTGCCCCCCGTAGTTGAGATCACTTTGTATCGGATCGTCCAAGAGGCGCTGAACAACGTGCTCAAGCACGCACAGGCGAGCAGCGCGAGCATCGAGCTCAAGGTCGGGCCGCAGCGCGTCTCGTGCACCATCCGCGACAATGGCGTCGGCTTCGCCGCGGAGCGCATCCAGCATACCGACGGGCTCGGGCTGGCCGGAATTCGCGAACGACTGAACGCGCTCGGGGGCTCCCTGCATTTCGTCTCGAAGCCGAAGCGCGGCACCGCGCTTCGCGCCGAAGTTCCGAAAGGACGCTGAGATGCCTTGCCGCGTGCTGCTCGCCGACGATCACCAAATCGTGCGCCAGGGCTTGCGCGCATTGCTGGAGAAGGCCGGGCACACCGTGGTGGGCGAAGCCGCGGACGGGCGCGAGGCATGCGAGCTCGCGCACAAGCTCCAGCCGGACATCGCGGTGCTGGATCTCGCCATGCCCTTGTTGAATGGAATGGACGCGATACACGAGATCCGGCGCGTGTCGCCCAACACCGTGGCGATCCTCCTCACGATGTACACCGACCGGGCTTATGTGCTGCAGGCCTTGCAGGCCGGCGCCAAGGGCTACGTGCTGAAGACGCAAGCGGCGGACGACCTGTTCCGCGCCATCGAGGAAGTCTGGCGGGGCGCCGTGTATCTCAGCCCAGGCGCGGCGGTGGGACTGGTGGATGCCTACCTGAGCAAGGAAGAAAAGCCGAAGGAGCCGCTGACGGCGCGCGAACGCCAGATCCTGCAGCTGGTCGCCGAGGGCAAGACCACGAAGGCGATCAGCGTGCTGACCGGCATTACCTTCAAGACTGCCGAGTCGCATCGCAATCGCATCATGAAGAAGCTCGACATTCACCAGACCGCCGGGCTGGTGCGCTACGCCATCCGGCACGGCCTGGTCCGCCCCTGACGGCGCGAACGCGCTCGACGCCGATCACTTCGACGGGGTGGCGCGGAGCGCCGGAGAGCGCTCATGCGCCACTAGAATACGCAGATGAGAGAACCCCAGCCGAGAGCGATTCACCTCAAGGATTACTCGCCGCCTGAGTTCCGGATCGACTCGCTCGATCTCGATGTCGACCTGCGCGACGACCACGCGCGAGTGCGCGCGAAGCTGCAAGTGCGGCGCAATGGCGGCCCGGGTCCGCTCGTGCTCGACGGAGAGGAGCTGCAGCTGATTTCCGTCTCGCTCGACGGAAAACAGCCGCAATACGAGGTCGCGGCGCAGAAGCTCACGCTGCGTGACGTGCCGGATGCCTTCACGCTGGAAACCGTGTCGCGCATCGTGCCGCAGAAGAACACCCAGCTCGAAGGCCTGTACGCGACGAAGAACGGTTTCGTCACGCAATGCGAGGCCGAGGGCTTCCGGCGCATCACCTGGTTCATCGACCGGCCCGACGTGATGGCGCGCTATACCACCACGATCCATGCGGACCGGAAGAAATACCCGGTTCTGCTTTCCAACGGCAACGAAACAGGAACAGGGGAAGAACCCGGCGGGCGCCACTGGGCGCGCTTCGTGGACCCCTTCCCGAAACCCTCGTATCTCTTCGCCATGGTGGCAGCCGACCTGGAGGTGCTCGAGGACGCCTACCAGGGGAAGAAGCTCTTCGTCTACGTGGAGCCGGGCAAGCTCGACCAGGCCGGCTGGGCGATGGACTGCCTCAAGCGCGCCATCCAGTGGGACGAGAAGCGCTTCGGCCTGCGGCTCGATCTCGACCAGTACAAGATCGTCGCGGTCGGCGACTTCAACTCCGGCGCGATGGAGAACAAGGGCCTCAACATCTTCAACACCAGGTACGTGCTCGCGCGCTCCGATGTCGCCACCGACACCGACTACCTGAGCATCGACCGCGTGGTGGCGCACGAGTACTTTCACAACTGGACCGGCAACCGCGTCACCTGCCGCGACTGGTTCCAGCTGTCGCTGAAGGAGGGCCTGACGGTATTCCGCGACCAGGAGTACGGCGCCGACACCTACTCGCGCGCCGTGACGAGGATCCAGGAAGTGCGCGCGCTGCGCGCGGGCCAGTTCCCGGAGGACGCCGGCCCGATGAAGCACCCGGTGCGGCCGCAGTCGTACATGGAGATCCGCAACTTCTACACCATGACGGTATACGAGAAAGGCGCCGAAGTCGTGCGCATGCAGCACAGCCTGCTCGGCGAGGAGAAATTCCAGGCGGGGATGCGCCTGTACTTCAAGCGGCACGACGGCCAGGCGGTCACCTGCAACGACTTCGTGCAGGCGATGCAGGACGCCTCCGGCATCGACCTGTCGCAGTTCAAGCTCTGGTACGACGTCGCCGGCACGCCGGTGCTCGACTGCAGGGGTGCCTATGAAAATGGAAGCTTCACCCTGACGGTGAAGCAGTCGATGAACCCGCCGTTCCACATTCCCTTTGCCGTCAAGATCGGCGACGAGGAACAGGTGCTGTCGATCAAGCGGCCGGAAGAGGAATTTGTCTTCAGGAATCTGAAAAGCAAACCGGTCCCTTCCCTCCTGCGCCGCTTCTCCGCCCCGGTGATCCTCAACTATCCGTTCACCGACGATGAGCTGGTGCACCTGATGGGACGCGACGACGATGCCTTTAATCGCTGGGAGGCGGGTCAGCGGCTCGCCGCATCGATCATCCTCGGCCGGAAAGGCGCACCTTCGCGGGCATTCCTCGACGCCAGCCGGAGCATTCTTTCGGACCGCGACCCTGCGTTCGCCGCCGAAGCGCTCACGCTGCCGCCGGAGGCGTTCCTCGCCGAGCAGATGCAGGTGGTCGATCCGGACCTCCTGCATTCAGCCAGGAATGAATTGCGCCTAGCCCTCGCGCAAGGACTGAAAGATGAGCTGCTCTCGAAATACGAAAAGCTCCGGGTCGCCGGCGCGTACTCCCCGGACGCCGTTTCGGCGGGCAAGCGGGCATTGAGAAACCTCTGCCTCGGTTTACTTTCCGAATTGGGCATGTCCGGGCTGGCTCACGCGCAGCTCCAGCAGGCGGACAACATGACCGACGCCATGGCCGCGCTATCCTGCCTCGCGAACCTCGACTGCCCGGAGCGGCAGCCGGCGCTCGACGCGTTCTACGCGAAGTGGCAGCACGAGCCCCTGGTGGTGGACAAGTGGCTCGCCGTGCAATCGACCTCGCGGCTGCCCGACACGCTGCGGCGCGTGAAGCGGCTGCTCTCTCACCCGGCGTTCGACATCAAGGTGCCGAACAAGGTGTATGCGCTGATTCGCGGCTTCGCGTCGAACCACGTGCGCTTCCATGCCGCCGACGGCTCGGGCTACGCCTTCCTCGCCGACCAGGTGATCGCGCTGAACGCCCTCAACCCGCAGGTCGCCGCGCGCATGGCGCGCGGCTTCGACCGCTGGAAGAGGTTCGACGCGGCAAGGCAGGCCAAGGCCAGGGCGCAGCTCGAGCGCATCCGCGACACCGCGGGGCTTTCCAGGGACGTGGCCGAGATCGTCAGCAAGGCGCTCGCCGGATGACCGCGACGGTCGCGACCGTCTTCGCGATCGTCTATGTCGGCATGATCCTCGGCGGGCTGCCGTTCCTGCAGCTCGACCGCACCGGCGTGGCGCTGCTAGGCGCGATCGCCATCGTCGGCCTGGAAGTGCTCACGCCGGAGCAGGCGGCGCTTTCGATCCATCTGCCGACGCTGCTGCTGCTGTTCTCCTTCATGGTGCTCTCGGCGCAGATGCGGCTCGGCGGCTTCTACACCTGGGTGACGCTGCGCATCGCCGCGCTGCCGCTCGCGCCGCCCATGCTGCTGGCGGCGACCATGGCCGCGGTGGCGGCGCTGTCGGCGGTGTTCAGCAACGATGTCGTGTGTCTCGCGGTCGCGCCGGTGCTCGCCGATGCCTGCGCGCGGCGGCGTCTGGACCCGGTGCCTTACCTCATCGGCCTCGCGTGCGCGGCGAACATCGGCTCGGCGGCGACGCTGATCGGCAATCCGCAGAACATGCTGATCGGCCAGGTGCTCGGGATGCATTTCGCCGCTTACCTGCGCGCAGCTTTCCTGCCGGCGCTGCTCGGGCTGGCGGCAGCGTGGGGGATCATTGCCTGGCGTCTTTCTGCCGCTACAGAAACTCTGCTTGCAGTCACCGAGAGGCGTGAAGGCGAATACACGGGGCTCGATCCCTGGCAGACCACCAAGGGGTTGGCGGTGGCCGGCGCGCTGCTGCTGGTGTTTCTGTTCACCGACTGGCCGCGCGAGGTCGCCGCGCTCGCCGGAGCGGGCATCCTGATGACCAGCCGGCGGCTGCATTCGCACAAGATGCTCGGCCTGGTGGACTGGGAGCTGCTGATCCTGTTCATCGGCCTGTTCGTCGTGAACCACGCGTTCGAGCGCACCGGCCTTGCCGCGCAGGCGATCCGCAGCCTCGCCGCCGCCGGGCTGCCGCTGTCCGAGCCGGCGCCGCTGTTTGCGACGACCTTCGTGCTCTCGAACGTGCTGTCCAACGTTCCCGCCGTGATGCTGCTGCTCCCTGCAGCCACCGAGCCGTTCTCGGGCCCGATGCTGGCGCTCGTCAGCACCCTGGCCGGCAACCTGCTGATCGTCGGCTCGATCGCCAACATCATCGTGGTCGACGCGGCACGCCGCCGCGGCATCGCGATAGACTGGCGGCGTCACGCGCTGACCGGGATTCCCGTCACGATTGCCACGCTCGCCATCACCGCGGGATGGTTCGCCTTGAGGTCCTGATCAGCCCGCACTGGCGGCGCGGGCCAAACTGGCGCATCATCCTGGCGCGCCCAAGTGAGGGCCAGAAGAAGAAGAGGACGGTAAATGACGGCCATGCATAAAGGTTTTAGGCGGAATCCCGATGGCTCTTGGACGTGTGTCGCGGAATCCACCATTGAGGGCCCCAAGGGACGTATGAGGGTCACGCCGGGGACGACGTTCGCTCCCGGCCTCAAGCTCATGGGCGTGGACTTGGCAGCCCTGCTCGACGCTCTTACGAGGACAAAAAGCGTGGAGTACTGACGATCCGCCCATCAAGGCGGATCGAGCTTGTGCTGCACGCGGGCATCGAACTTGGCGACGTTCACGACCACGCGCTCGTGCGTGCCGTCGCCAATGAGCTCTCGTTCATCATGCGCTGCCACGCGGAAGAACACGGTGCGGCCTTCGACCTTCGTTACCGTGGCGCGAGCGCGTACACGCATGCCGACGGGTGTTGCGGCGATGTGACGTACTTGTAGCACTGTACCGAGGCTTTGATAGCCCGGGGGCAGCAGGCGCTCGACAGCGTCGAGCGCCGCCGCCTCGATGAGGTTGATCATCACCGGCGTGGCCAGCACGTGCACTTTGCCGCTTCCCACGCGCGGCGCGGTGTGCTCTTCGCCGACGCGCAGCTCGGCGCTGCCCGTCATTCCCGCTTTGAGCCTTCCGAGTTCCACCAATACAATGGTAGCTGGCTACGGCCTTTGCTGGGCGTCGTGCTTCTCGCGGTAGATACGCCGGCTCTGGCGGTTTTCCTGGCGCTGGAGACGCCGCTGCTCGTTGGGCCCGACCTTCCCGTCTGCGCCGGCGCGCGCCTGCGCTGCATTGTCGCGTGCCTGGCCGCGCTCGAGCCTGGCCGCTTCCCGGTTTGTCAGCTCGCCCGACGCCACGCCCTGCTCGATGCGCCGCTGCTGGTTGACGTCGCGCTGCACGTCCGCCTGCATGCGCTGCGACGAGGGCGACTTCGGATCGCCGGTCTGCGCGTCGTGCTTCTCGCGATAGATATCGCGGCTGACCTTGTTCTGCTCGCGCGCGAGGCGGGCCTTCTCCGCCGGGCTGAGAGTGCCGTCGCGAAGCGCTCTGGCTTGATCGCGTTCGACCTTCGCTTCCTCGCGCTCGAGGCGCGCGGCTTCGCGGGTGGTGAGCTGGCCGGACTTGAGGCCCTGCTCGATGCGCTCCTGCTGGTTGACGTCGCGCTGGACGGTGCCGGTCTGGGCAAAGGCGCTGCCGCAGAAGAGGGCTGCGGCGATGGCAGTCAATTTGAGTTTCATCTCGATGTCCTTTGAGGTGGAGTGCCAGGCCATTTAACGCCGCGGCCCGCGAAACGGAATACCGTACCCCCCGTAAATTCGGTAACAACTTGTATCATCGCCGCATGGCGACCCCGCGCGTGGTCATCCTGGGCTGCGGTTTCGGCGGGCTGTGGGCCGCCCAGGCGCTGCGCAAGGCGCCGGTCGAGCTGACGGTGGTCGATCGCACCAATCACCACCTGTTCACCCCGCTGCTCTACCAGGTCGCGACCGCCGGGCTTGCCGCCCCCGAGATCTCGGGGCCCATCCGGCACATCCTCGCCGGGCAGCGCAACGTCACCGTCCTGATGGGCGAGGCGCGAAGCGTGGACGCGGCGAGGCGCGCGGTGTCCCTGGAGGACGGCAGCGAGCTTCCCTACGACAAGCTGATCGTCGCCACCGGCTCGATCAACAACTACTTCGGTAACGACCGATGGGCGCCGTTTGCGCCGGCCCTGAAGACCCTGGACGACGCGCTGGAGATCCGCAGCCGCATCCTGCTCGCGTTCGAGCGCGCCGAGCGCGAGCCCGACGCGGCGCGCCGCCTGCCGTGGCTCACCTTCGTGGTGATCGGCGCTGGCGCCACCGGCGTCGAGCTTGCCGGCACGCTGGCGGAGATCGCGCGGCACACCCTGCGCGGCGAGTTCAGGCACTTCGATCCTCGCAATGCGCGGGTGGTGCTCGTGGAGGGCACCGACCGCGTGCTGCCGCTGTATCCGCCGGAGCTGTCGGAAAAGGCGCGGCTGCAGCTGGAGCACCTGGGCGTGACCGTCTGGCTTGGCCGGCGCGTCACCGAGGTCGATGCCGGCGGCGTAACGCTGGGGAACGACCGCATCGGCGCGAAGACCGTCCTCTGGGCGGCGGGAGTGGCCAGCTCGCCGCTCGCGCGCGCTCTCGGTGCGCCGCTCGAGCGCAGCGGGCGGGTGAAAGTCGAGCCGGATCTCTCCGTGCCCGGTCTGCCGGAAGTCTTCGTCGTCGGCGATCTTGCCGCCGTGGATGCAGTTCCCGGCATCGCGCCGGCAGCCAAGCAGATGGGACGCCATGCCGCCCGCAACGTCCTCGCTCAGCTGAAGGGCAAACCCACCAGGCCCTTCCGTTACCGCGACTACGGCCAGCTCGCGACCATCGGCCGAAATGCCGCCGTAGCGATGATCGGCGGGCTGCACCTGTCGGGCTTCCCTGCCTGGCTGGTCTGGCTGGTCGCGCACATCTATTTCCTCATCAACTTCCGCAACCGCATCATGGTGATGTTCGACCTGACCTGGGCCTACTGGACCTCCCAGCGCTACGCGCGCATCGTCTTCCTCAAGCAGCCTGCCTCACCGCGTTGACGGCCACAGCCAGGCCGCGCCGCGCACGCCGCTCGAGTCCCCGTGGGCGTGCCGCGCCAGGCGGGTCGTCACCCGGTCCGAGAACACGTGCGGTCCCCAGAGCCGCGGCACTTCGCCGTACAGCCGCTCGACGTTGGACATTCCCCCGCCGAGCACGATGACGTCCGGGTCGAGCAGGTTGATCACCGTAGCCAGTGCCCGCGCGAGGCGCTCCTCATACCGCCTCAAGCTTTCTCCTCCGAGAGCAACAATTTCCTCAGGCGTGAGGCGCGCTCCCGTGATCTGTTGATGGTCGCGCGCGAGGCCCGGTCCCGACAGGTAGGTCTCGATGCAGCCAAGGCGGCCGCAATAGCAGGGCGGCAGCGGCAGGTCCGCCTCACTGGGCAGCGGCAGCGGGTTGTGCCCCCATTCCCCCGCGATCGCGTTCGGCCCGGTGAGCACGCGGCCATCGACCACGATGCCGCCGCCGACACCGGTGCCGAGGATCGCGCCGAACACGACCCGCGCGCCCTGCCCCGCCCCGTCGACCGCCTCGGAGAGCGCGAAGCAGTTGGCGTCGTTCTCGAGCCTGATTTCCCTCTTCAGCGCTCTTTCCAGATCCTCCTTTAGAGATCGCCCGATGAGCCAGGTCGAGTTGGCGTTCTTCACTCGCCCGGTCGCGCGCGACAGCGCTCCAGGAATGCCCACTCCCACAGTTCCCGCGCCGGCTTCGGCGACCAGCGATACAACGGCAGCTACGGTTGCTTCGTAGTCGCCGCGCGGGGTCGGAATTCTCTTGCGAAACACCTCACGCCCGGCTGCATCCAGCGCGAGCGCTTCGATCTTCGTGCCGCCGATGTCAACGCCTATCCTCAACAACGTCATGCTAACCTGCGCGCGGCCGTGACCTTCGAGCCACAGAAGCAGATCGGAAAATATGCAATCGTGCGCGAGATCGGCGCGGGCGCGACCAGCCGCGTCTATCTCGCGCGCGATCCATTCGCCGAGCGCGACCTCGCCATCAAGGTGTTCCTCTTCGAAGAGCACGCCGATCCGGTAGCCGAGCGCATGGCGCACAAGGCGTTCCTCACGGAATCGTCGCTTGCCGGGAAGCTCAATCATCCGCACATCGTCGACATCTACGACGCGGTGATCGAGCCCCACTACAGCTATCTGGTGATGGAGTACGTTCCCGGGGTTACCCTGGAAGCGCACTCCGACGTCACCAGCCTGCTGCCTCCGAAGAAGGTCGTCGAGATCATCTTCAAGTGCATCCGGGCGCTGGAGTACGCCTTCCAGCACGGCGTCATCCATCGCGACATGAAGCCGGGGAACATCCTGCTCTCCGAGCGCGGCGAGGCAAAGGTCGCCGACTTTGGCGCTTCCTTCCAGCACCGCAAGGATTTCGAGACCACGCAGCTCAGCGGCGTCGGCTCCCCTGCGTACATGTCGCCGGAGCAGATCCGCATGGAAGACCTCACCCAGCAGACCGACATCTATTCCCTGGGGGTGGTCATGTACCGGCTGCTCACGGGACGGCTGCCTTTCCAGGGGTCGAGCCATGCCGGGCTGGCCTATGCCATTCTGAATGCCGAGGCGCCGCGCCCCGCCACGCTGCGGCCGGAGCTGCCCGCGCTGCTCGACGACATCGTCATGCGGGCGATGCGCAAGGACCTCTCCGAGCGCTACCGGTCGTGGCTCGATTTCGGCAAGGACCTCGGCCAGGCGTTCATGAACCTGCGCCTCGCCGGGGAATCAGTCTCGGATTCCGAGAAGTTCAACAAGCTGCGCGACATGCGCTTCTTCGAGGACTTTGGCGACGTCGCCCTCTGGGAAGTGCTGCGCATCGCCAGCTGGAAGACCATCGAGGCCGGCACCAGCATAGTGAAGGAGGGCGAGCGCGCCGACAGCTTCTATCTCCTTGTCGATGGCGAGGCCAGCGTCACGCTCCAGGGCAATGCCTTGAATACCCTCAAGCCCGGCGATTGCTTCGGAGACCTGCTGTATTTCACCGGGCGCGCCGAGCCCCGCACGACGACCGTCGCGGCGGTCGGGCAGATCAGCGCCATCGAAATCAACGCGCAGGCATTGCGCACCGCGACCGATGCGGTCCAGGCGGCGTTCAACAAGGCGTCCGTGCGCGTGCTGGTGCACCGCCTGGACCAGACGAACCTGCGACTGGCCAGGCGGTAGCGGCCCCGCGTCCCTACTTCACGTCGACCTTGATGAGCTGCGCCTCGTCGGCGCCGCTCTTGTTGTCTAACGTAACGATCATCACACCCAATGCCGGCGTGAGCTTCGCTTCGGCCGAGTCGACCGAGACAGTGCTCGTCTTGGTCGCGCCTGGCGCGACAGTGACAAAATCGCCCTGGCTGATCGAGCTCAACCAGGGGTTGTACTTCGCCGAGCGGGCGACCACCTTGCTGCCGCCTTTCACGAGGTCGTGGCCCGCAACATGGTAGGTGAAGCGCGGATTCGCGGCCGAAAGGCAGGGCTCGTTCTTCAGGCAAAGCTGCGATGAAATTACCGGCAACTCTGCCGTAGAGCTGTCCGTGGGAGCCGAAGCAAGGCCAACGCTGGTCACAATACCCGAGCGCCGGCTGAACACGAAACTTCCCATCACGCCGCTGAAGCTGCCCGTCCGAACAGCTCCGTCATCCGCGCCCACGATGATGTAGTCGTCGAAACCGTCGCCGTCCACATCGACAAAGATGTCGAATTCGTTCGTCGATGCGTTCGACCAGCGGTTGTACGTGTTGACGGCG